>OLNW01000100.1_pt1 | contig 103748 bp, 85 predicted proteins | sample 1672121 | NCBI WGS metagenome assembly OLNW01 (sample SAMEA3136648, study PRJEB25190) | human gut metagenome
CTAAAAATAGAAACCCCTCAGTCACTTCGTGACAGCTCCCCTACAAGTGGAGCTAAATGGTTAATTTTTAGCTATTCATTTATCACATAAGAACAGGTTATTTGTAGGGGCGATTAGTAATCGCCCAATGTTACGGTTACAAAGAATTATCCTACGAGCAATTTCCTAAATGTGCAGATAACTAATAAAAGGGCGAACATACTACACCGAAAAATTATCGTTGCAATATACTCGCCCTACAAATAAACTCTAACCACTACTTATGATAAGGTTCATTTTTCATTATTCTATTTGCTCTATATATCTGTTCCAAAAGCACAACCCTCATAAGCTGATGAGGAAAAGTCATATCAGAGAAGCTAAGTTTAAAATCAGCTCTTTTAAGAATTTTATCACTAAGACCAAGAGAACCACCAATAACAAAAGTAATATGGCTTGCACCCTTAACCATAGTATCTGAAATAAAATCAGCAAAGCCTTCACTAGTCATTTTTTTGCCATTAATAGCAAGAGCCACAACATAGCCGTCTTTAATAACCTTATTAAGTCTTTCTCCCTCAATTTCTTTAACCTGTTCCATTTGAGCAGGACTCATATTTTCAGGAGCTTTTTCATCAGGAACTTCGGCAATATTTAAGGTAACATATCTTGAAAGTCTTTTAGCATACTCATTTATAGCATCAGTAAAATATTTTTCCTTAATTTTGCCTACACAAGCAATTGTTATCTTCATTAAAGCTCAATCCTTCTTTTAACACCATAAGGGGCAGCAACCCACATATCAAAATCTCCACCAAGCTCAACACCACTATCAGTAACAATATCCTTAACTGTGTCAAAAGCAACTCGTGGAGTATTATTTTCCTTGCTTAAATGACCAAGAAAAACATACTTAAGTCGGCTATCTGCATAATCGCTCAAAAACTTGCCAGCATTGTCATTGCTTAAATGACCATAGTCGCTTAATATTCTCTGCTTAAGGTTGTAAGCATAAGAGCCATTTTTAAGCATATCCAAATCGTGATTACTTTCAAGAAGCAAAATAGATGAGCCTTTTACATTTTCTTTTATAGTATCTGAAATATGACCAATATCTGTAGCAACAGTTATTTTGTCATTATCAGTCATTACACTATATCCAACAGGCTGTGCAGCATCGTGAGGTATGTCAAAAGGTCTTATTAAAAGGTCATTAAACACCATATTTTCATCAGCATAAACATTGCGTTTAAAGTCATCTCTTATTGTTTCAGCCTTGACCTTTGACGGCATATTAGCCCAAGTACCCTCTGTGGCATAGATAGGGATATTATAACGCCTTGCAAGAACACCAACACCGTCAACGTGGTCAATATGTTCGTGTGTAACAAAAACAGCGTCAATATCCTGACCTGTAAGCTCCAAGTCCTTTAAGGCTTCCTCAATTTTTTTGCCACTTAAGCCTGCATCAATTAAAATATTAGTATATTCTGTACCTATGTAAACACAGTTGCCAGAGGAACTGCTTGCAATAGTTGCAAATTTAAGTTTCATCAGTCCTTAACCCTCTTAATATCTGCACCTAAACTCTTAAGTTTATACTCAATCTTTTCGTATCCTCTATCTATAAAACGCACATTACCAATCTTAGTAATGCCATTAGCTGCAAGACCAGCAATAACCATAGCTGCACCAGCTCTTAAGTCTGTAGCCATAACATCAGCACCATTCATCTGTTTTACACCGTGAATAGTAGCAACTCTGCCATCTACACTAATATCGCAGCCAAACTTTCTAAGCTGTTCAATGTACTGAAATCTATTTTCCCAAACAGTTTCAGTAAGCAAGCTAATACCTTCAGCCTTAGCAAGACCAACAACCATCTGAGGCTGTAAGTCTGTTGGGAAACCAGGATAAGCCATTGTTTTAACTCTAGTGGCTGTAAGATTGCCGTCAGATATAACATCAATAAAGTCATCACCTTCAACAATTTGGCAACCCATTTCCTTAAGTTTAGCTGAAAGACTATCCATATGCTTTGGTATAATGTTCTTAACAGAAACGTGGCCACCACAAGCTGCTGCTGCTATCATATAAGTACCAGCCTCAATTTGGTCTGGTATAATCATATATTCAGCACCGTGAAGACTTTCAACACCAGTAATTCTAATAACATCTGTACCAGCACCCTTAATCTTAGCACCAAGCATATTAAGGAAGTTAGCAGTATCTACAATGTGAGGTTCTTTAGCAGCATTTTCAATAGTAGTAACACCTTCAGCAAGAGTTGCTGCAAGCATAATGTTAATAGTTGCACCAACAGAAACTGTATCAAGGAAAATGTTAGTACCAACAAGTTTATCAGCCTTTAAAGAAATAATACCATTGTCATAATCTTCATCAATTTTAGCACCTAAAGCTCTAAAAGCCTTTAAGTGAAGGTCAATAGGTCTTGTACCAAAGTTGCAACCACCAGGCAAAGCAACCTTAGCCTCCTTAAATCTGCCAAGAAGTGCACCCATTAAATAGTAGGACGCTCTTATTCTTCTAACAGAATCAAAAGTTGCATTACAGTTATTAAGACTTGATGAGTCAACCATAAGAGTTCCTTCATCAATAAGCTCACAAACACAGCCAAGTTTAGTCAAAGTGTCCTGCAAACACCTAACATCTTCTATAGCAGGCAAATTGTCAATAATACAAACACCGTTTGCCATAATAGCAGCCGGTATAATAGCAACAACGGCATTTTTAGCACCGCTTATTACTACATCACCATTTAAAGGATTTCTGCCCTTAATTAATAAATGCTCCATAAAAGCACACGCACCTCTCTGGTAGAAAATTACAGTTACATCTATTTAAAATCTAAACAATTATTTTACTAATAATACATACTTACATTAGTATATATTAATTTCTCATATTTTTCAACAAAAAAATAAGGCTAAAAAGCATAAATTTTAAATTTTCATTACTTTTCAACCTTTTAATATTATCAACAAAGTCCCATATTGTCAAGTTTTTTTCAATATTTTGGTCAAAAAAGTTATTTTTTTATCAATTTCATTTAAAAAGACTATTAATATTTATTTGTTGCTTTGTTTTGCATAATGTGTTATAGTTCTATTTAAGCTGATTTTTTTCGGCCCACAAGAGGGAATAACGGGCGGTTGCAAATAATGCCCCTGAAAGGGGGCTAAGCCTATGGGATATTATGAATATACATATTTATTAATATTGTCTATAGCTTTTATAATTGCAATAAAAAAATAACCGCCACACCCTGAACAAGTTAGCGGTTATTTCATAAGTTAAATTCTTTGGGGCTTGCAACCATAAGGTTACTCACCTTACACATTTATATTATCATTTATTTACTATTAAATCAATATTTAAGTATTTTAACTTTTATAAATCACAATTAAAAACACTCACCTGTATAAGCATTAACATAATATTCTTTGTTACTAGCATTAATAAGATAAAAAGGAACAGCAACAACCTCTCCTGCACTATTAACCTTCATAGCATAATATCCAAGTTTAACATCAGTAATAACAGGCTTTTCTTCCTCTTTTTTTATGCTCTTAACAGCAGAATACAAGGCTTCATCAGCAGCATATATATTATTTTTGGTATCAATAACACTGCCAAGTTTAACATAATTAAGTGCTATAGAGGCATTATTACCTTTAATAGTAAAATAAATAAAGTTGCTAAAAATGTTATAGCCTTCCCTATTTTCATAATACTTAATAACATACTCATCATTTGCACTAGAAATGGAATAAAACTTAAATTTACCAAATTCATTATTTATATCATTTACAAGTTGAGCTGCATACTCCTTAGCTTTTTCCTCATTATTAATAGAATAAGAAAGTGTAGTTGTGTAATTAATAGAGCTACCTTTAAGAGAAAGCCTTGATGTATCTGACATAAATATTACACTATTATATTCCTCTGTTCTTTTAACATTATTCTGACCTGAAAAAAATATTTTCTGTAGCTTAATATGGTCAAAGGAATATTCACTAGCGTTTATTTCAGCCATTGGTTTATAACTTCTAGGCAATTTAGAAGAAAGAGTAATATTATCATCTTTTAAAAGAGCATTAAGAGAGTTAATTCTGCTATAGCTTAACCTTGTGTCAAAACTCTTGTAAATATTAAGTCCTAAAAGCACCATATTTAAAATAACCAAAACAATAATTGTATAATTTTTAGCTTTTACCCAATCCATAGCTACACCTGCCCATCTGTTGCTACAACAAATTTTTCATTATTTATATCTACAATCCAGCTTAAACCAAAAGGCTTAGTTTCAGCAATATAGGAAAGAGTAATATCGTCAACCTTTTCTGCCTTGTTTGCACCCTTGTATAAACCCTCATAAATTTCATCAACAGCACTAACAAAGTCTACCTTAGCATTAAGGTTAATCTTCTCTGAAACAGTATAACGGCAAGCATACTTTTTATACTTATCAACACTGCCTTCAGACACAGTTACCTCAATCATACTATTCATACCAGTTAATCGTTTAATATTTTCACCTGGCACAATGGTTAAATCATTTATTTTGTAATTAAAATAAAAAACATACTGCCCCTCTTTAAGAGTATAACTATCTAAATAAAATTCATTTGTTATAAAGCTATCCCTTTTAATTATATTAATAGCTGCCACATAGTTAGCTGAAAAGCTACTGTCAGTCTTACTCTTAGTTGAATAATTAAAATATTCCAAAACATTGTTGTTATAAAACTTAACAACAGAAGTTTCATCACTAAAGGAATAAGTACCCTCATTTTTAGTATAGCTTTTAGCTGCGGCATTATCAAAAAATATACTGGCGTTTTTTTCAACCATAGTTTTGTCAGTAAGTGTAAGATGAGGTTCAATAGCAGAATAGCTATAAATTTCAGACTGGCTCTGAGGCAAAAACTTGTTGCCACTAAATATATTAAAGCCATTTTCTACACTAGATATGTAGTAAATACCCTCATCATTATTTACAAATTCAGAGCTTGTTTCATAGCATTGACCTATTATACTATCACTTTTAAGGTCAATAGTTGTGCTAGTATTTTTTTCTGAGTCATAAAATACAACACGCATTAAAGAATTGTCAGCTCTAGGGGAAATAATAATTGTGTCATAAGTTTTGACCTTGCTACAATTATCACTTTTAACATTAAATATGCCAGACAAATCACTGCCCTCAAAAGTACAACTATATTCATAAATAATAGCTCTGTTGTTAAGAACATTGTTCCAATCAACATCACCAGTATTTTCAGTTACAGCACCTTTTAAAAGAGCTGTTGACACACTTTTGTCAAACAGTGTTTTGTACTCACTGCCATATATATCACTACCCCTACATATAACCTTGTTATCACCAAGATTAACTATAAGTCTATTTATTGTATATGCTACATTTTTAGAATAAGTGGTTTCACTATTATTAAACAAAGAAAAAAAGTTATGGTCCGAAAAATTTCCAAACCATAACTCACCTGTTTGATAAATAGTCAAAACCATCAAAAAAGCAATTATAAAATTCCTTCCGAAGTTTTTCATATATTTATATCCTTTATAAAATTAATTACCAACTGCGTCCACCAGGAACAGCAATACTTTGTGAAAGTGTTGCTTTTAATACTGCATTTTTTCTAGTTATAGTAGTTTTAACCTCAGAATATTTGCCGTCTTTTCTGGCAGCAACAACAACATAATTCTTGCCTTCTTTAAGGCTAATGCTCTGAGAGAAAATACCACTTGAGCCTACAGTAATAGTGTAGGACCTAATGTATTTATAAGTTGTTGTTCCGTTGACTGTAGTAGGTTCATAAAGAGTAATAGTAATCTTAGAACCAGGCTCTGCAGTACCTGAAACAACCCTTGTAGAATCAAATGTAATTTCAGAGGACTTTGCAGTATTAATGCCACTAGTAATTTTGAAATTATTAACAGGAGCAGCATTAGCAGCTACAGGCACAGCTAATATAACAATTGTTGCGGCAATAACAGCAAACAATGATAATAAAAGCTTCTTCATAACAATTATGTCCTCCTTTCGACTAAATTTAATAATTTAACTATATATATATTATACTATATCAATGTTACAACACTGTTACATTCAGGTTACTTTTTAGTTAATTCCTATAAAAAAATGAAAATAACAGCAAAAATATAGATGAAAGTAACAATTACCTTCACCTATATTATAGCACATAATTCAAAAAATTAATATTACAGTATTGTGACAATTTACAATTTTATTTTTAACCCTTCATAGACCCTTTCATACATTATACCTACGCCAAACCACAAAGGCATATAATCAATTCTTACAACTCCATTTATATTATATTTAGCCTCAGCATAGGACCAAGGGCAAATGCCAATACTATTAAGAAAAGTACCTGAAAAATATTCAGCTGAAAATATAAGAAGCATATAAGCAACACCTCTAAAAAAAATATTATTATACCTAAGCTCATTAAACAAAGGCTCTAAAAACACCACACTTCCATAGATAGGGAACATAACCAATGAGCTATGCCCCGTAAATGTAAAATCTCCTCCAAAAAAACCACATAAGCCTGTCCAAAAGACTTCAATACAAAGCCCAATTCCTCCGTAAATAAAAAATCTATTAATCATAAAGTTATACTTGCCAAAAAACCTTAAATATATCCTTTATTTTAATTAATTTGTAACATTTTATTTAATAAAATTATGATATACTTATAATATAGATAAAATAACAAGAGGGTGAGTCTATGCAAAATGGTATGAGCAGTCCATTAAGCGATTTTTTTAGACAAATAAATATTGATACATTTAGAATACCATCTGTAAGAATAACAGATGTAATTGATATATTTTTAGTAGCCTGTCTTATATATGTAATCATACATTGGATTAAGGAAACTAGAGCTTGGACTCTTTTTAGAGGCCTACTAATCATTATTATAGTGTCGCTTTTAAGCTATTATCTGCATTTTTACACTTTGTCGTGGATAATTGAAAAGACATTATCTGTTGGTGTTATTGCTGTTATAATTATTTTCCAGCCTGAATTAAGAAAGGCTCTTGAACAAATTGGTACCGGTACTATGACTAACATATCTGGCATACTCCAAACTCCTACATCAAACGGCAAAATAACTATGGAAACAGCCAACGAAATATACAAGGCTTGTGTCAATCTTGCAGCAGAAAGAACTGGTGCTCTTATTGTAATTGAGCAACACGTGCCAATGGGTGATATTTCCAAAAATTCCGGTGTAGTAATAAATGGTGATGTTACTGCACAGCTTTTACAAAATATATTTGTAAACAAAACACCTCTCCACGATGGTGCTGTTATTATTAGAAACAACAAAATTGCATCTGCCAGCTGTATATTACCAGTTACTCAAAAGGAAATTGGTCAAGAGCTTGGTACTAGACACAGAGCTGCCGTTGGTGGTAGTGAGGATTCAGATGCTTACTTTATTGTTGTGTCTGAAGAAACTGGTAAGATTTCTATTGCCAGAGAGGGAAAGCTCAAAAAGGCTATTACTCCTCAAGAGCTTAAATCCATACTTGAAAAAATAGCAGAAGGTGTTAAAACTCCTGCTATTAACATAAATATGTTCTGGAGGGGGAAAAATAAAAATGAAGATTAACAATGGAAATTCCTCCCACCATTTATTAAGAGGAATTAAAAACTTTTTTTCTCGTGACCTTTTGTGGAAAATATGTTCTCTTGCTATAGCTGTGTTTATGTGGTTTCTTGTAATGAATACTATTAACCCTACAGAAATTAAAACATTTACTGCACCTATTACATTTGAAAATATGGAAGCATTGACCGAAAAAGGCTACATTGTAAGCAATATTCAGGACTTTGACAGTGCTACTGTTACAATAAAGGTAGAAGCATCAAGACCAGCTCTTGACGCCCTTAGTAAGGCTGAAAGCAAAAACTCAATTAAGGCTAAAATTGACTTGTCAAAAATTGAAATTGACCAAAATGCTGATTTTCCTTATTCTGTTACTGCCGCAATAGTTCCTTCTTTGCCTAATAGTTCATACTTATACAACTATGATATTTCAAGCTACTATCCTAACGGTGCTGAAATTGAAATTGATAAGGCAGAAACAAGAACTATACCTGTTGAACTTGCTACTTATGGCTCACCAATGTCTGGATATGTAGCAGAAGATGCCACAAGCGACACTGAAGAAGTTGAAGTAACTGGTCCTAAGAGTGTTATTAACAATGTTGAAAAGGTTGTTGCAACTATTGACATTACAAATTCAAAGGAAACATTAAGCAAAGATTGCAAAATGACTGTTTATGACACTAACAATATGGCACTTAAAGGCTTTATAATTGAGCCAAATACAATAAGTGTGTCTGTCGTAATTAAGAAAAACAATGCTATAAAAATTGAAGAACCTGTTACTACTGGTAATTTGCCAGACCAGCTTGAACTATTGTCAATTGATTACTCACCTAAGACAATTGATGCTACAAGCCTTAATGACAAAGTTCCCGAAAGCATTACTTTGCCACCTATTGACTTAACATCAATTACTAAAGAAACTACAAGAGCTATTGACATAAGTGGAATATTAGAAAAAGCTGGTCTTGAGTCTAAAATTAAAAAGATAAATGTAACAATAAAGGTAGGCGTTAAAAGTGCCGAAGACTATGTAATTCAAACATCAGCAATTAAAACTATAGGTCTTAACCCTAACTACAATGTTAGCTTTGATAAAGACGAAATAACTCTTGAAATTGGTGGTGCTAGTAATATTGATATTTCTGCTCTTGCACCAAATATTGATATTACAAATCTTAGTTTAGGCAAGCATACTGTGCCTTTAAAACTTACATTACCAGCTAATGCTGTTATGAGTGAGGACCCTGTAGTTGACATAGAAATAACTGCAAAGTCAACTACCCCTGTAGAAAAAGCTCCAGAAGTTGAAACAACTCCTGCTACTGAGCCAACTACAGAATTAAGCGAAATAACAACTGAAAATACAAATTAAACTATGACTGCCATTGCAAAGTTTGTAATGGCAGTTCTGGCTGTCGATAAGTCGACAGCCTTGCAAGAAATCCACGCATTTCTTGCAGCAAGGGTACTATGTACCCACCTATGAAGCGACCAGCCGTGTTAATTTTACAGCAAAAATTGCTGTAAAATTAAGTCGCTGTCCTCGGTGGAAATAAATTCCACCTGTGGATTAGAGTCTGCGACGCTTTAACTTTGTACAATAACATTTTAAGTTTTTTTAATTATTTTTTTGACAATCTTGACTGCCATTGCAAAGTTTGTAATGGCAGTTTTAAAAAACACAAAAAAAGGAACACTTATAAGGGAGGTTTTAACTATGAAAAGATGTATAATAATAGTTTTAGATGCTGTAGGCATTGGCGAACTTCCAGATGCCTATTTATACGGCGACCAAGGCAGCAACACACTTATGAATGTTAAAAAAGCAGTACCATCACTTAATTTAAAAAATATGTGTTCCCTAGGCTTAGGCTTAATTGATGGTGAAAATGTTTATGAAAAAACAGATAAGCCAATTGGTGCTTATGGCAAAATGGCTGAAAGGTCAAAAGGAAAGGATACTACAACTGGTCATTGGGAAATAAGTGGTATACACCTTGATAAACCTTTCCCAACATATCCTAATGGTTTTCCAGATGATGTTATAAAAGAATTTGAAAAGGCTATTGGCAGAGAAGTTTTAGGCAATTATCCTGCCTCTGGCACAGTTATTATACAGGACTTAGGCGATGAGCATATTGCAACTGGCAAGCCTATTGTTTACACATCGGCCGATAGTGTATTTCAAATAGCAGCCCACGAGGATATTATTTCTGTTGAGGAACTTTATTCAATGTGTCAAAAAGCAAGAGATATTTTGCAAGGCGACCATAGTGTAGCTAGAGTAATAGCAAGACCATTTACTGGTACAAGTGGCAATTACACAAGAACAGAAAGACGAAAGGATTTTTCACTTCCACCTATTGCTCCAACTATATTAGACTATGTCAAAGAACAAGGCAAAACTGTAGCCTGTGTAGGCAAAATTGAGGATATATTCTGCAATAGAGGTATAACTAAATCAGTTCATACTCACACAAATCCAGAGGGCATTGAGCAGACAATAAAGTACATTAATGAGGACTTTGAAGGTCTTATATTTACTAATCTTGTTGATACTGATATGCTCTATGGTCATAGAAATGATGTAAAGGGTTTTGCTAATTCATTACAGTATTTTGATGATAATCTTCCAAGAATAATGGACGCAATGAATGATGATGACATTTTGTTTATTACTGGTGACCACGGTTGTGACCCAACTACACCATCAACTGACCATTCAAGAGAATACACATTCCTTCTTATGTATGGCAAAAATGTAAAACCTCAAAACTTAGGTATAAGAAAAACATTTAGTGATATTGCTAAAACTATTGCTGAATACTTAGGTATTAAAGGCGAGCTAGATGGTGAAAATATGCTATAAAAATAAATGCTGTCGATAAAATAATCGACAGCATTTTTATTTTTCCCTCACCCCTTTTAAAACTACCCACATTAACACTCCACCAGCAACGCCAAAAATACAATACACCTTTCCCACAATGTTGCTAAAACCAACTAAAGAAAGCAGTATCGCCAAAACATTTGTTACAACAACAGCTATAAGGGTTTTAAACTCTCGTAAGCTATGTATAAATGAATAAGCAGAGGATACAGATGTTGAAAATATAGCAATTAACAAAAGCAACAAATACAAATATTTAATATTTCCACTAAGAAGCTCCATAATAGGCAAACTACTGCCGGCAATAGATGAATAATGTGTATATAATGGCAACATAATCAAAACAGAAAGCATAAAAATAACTGAGCCTATTTGATAGCTACAACTTTTGTACATATATTTATTAGGTATACAAATCAAAAGAGGAATTGCTGTAAGCATATTATAAGACACATATATAAAAGGTGACAAAACAGCCTTTGTTGTCACTATTGTAGCTGGAGCAACAGCAATATTCTTTTCTGTAGTCATTAAGCTAATAACAAATATAATAACAACAATAGGTACAAAAAGCACTTGAGATAAATCAGCCACCCTTTCATACCCCTTTACAATAACGATACTAGTTAAAAATGCTGATATAACAATACCAATTATGTTACTTATGCCAAATATTTGATTTAAAACCTCACCTGATGCTGATAGCATAGCAGAATAAAGAACAACAAGGAAAATATTAATAATTATGTACAATATTTTGCCAAAAAAATAAGGCTCCAAAAGCTCCTCTAATGTATTACAAGGGCAAAGCATAATTTTGTGTATTATAACTGAAAACAGTATTGCCGATATAAAAATACCAACAAAGCCAATGGTTCCATAAGCTGTGAAATAAGTTAAAAGCTCCTTGCCAGTAGCAAAGCCAGCACCTATAATAGTACACAAGCAAAGAGCTGTTATTTTGTAATTTCTAATTATATCACCCTCTTTCTTTTTTTAATTAATTTACAATACCTGTGCAATATTAAATCGGCTGTTTACAAGTACATAAAACTGTGGAAAATCCCTTATTATATTCCACAAGCTAATTCCTGCTAAGCTATAGTTTTCCACAAGATTTAGCTTTGCATTTATACTTCTTAAATTTTCAAACCATACTATGTGTTGCTGTTCATTATCATTGTAATAAAAATAAGGTGCTTGCTGATAATCATCATAGCTTATTTCTTGACCTGTATTAAGAGCTAAATTAACAGCCTCAACTGGTGATAATGACCTTGCTCTAGTGCCTTTGACATAAGGTATTTTCCAGTCATAGCCATAGAGAGGTACACCCATTAATATTTTTTGTGAAGGAATTTGAGTTACACCATAGCTTATAACAGCCTCAACATTAGGTAAAGGGGCAACTGGTAAAGGCGGACCAAAGGTATAACCCCATTCATAGGTCATTAAAAGAGCTAAATTTGCTGCCCTGCCTAAGCCAAAATAATCGTGAGATTCATACAACAATCCCTCTTGGTCTGTTGATGTTTTAGGAGCAAGTGCCACAAGGCTATAATACCCCTTTTCATTAAGTGCTTGGGTTAGTCGGGTCACAAAATCAATATAACTTTGTCTATTTTCAACAGGCAAATATTCAAAGTCAATATCTAATGCTTTGTAGCCTTTCTCCTCCATTTTATCCACAATATTGTTGATAAGTATTGTTTGTAACTCATAATCATTAAGCAAAGTTCTTGCTAATTCGTTTGAAAAAGTACCTTCACTAGTCAATGTAGATATAAGCATTGTAGGCATAACTCCGTAATCAAGAGCAAGGTTTATAAGTGTTGTATCATTAGGTTCTATTAAATCTCCCTCATTAGTAAAGCCGTAAGTAAATATTGTTAAAAATGTTAGATATGGCAATATTTTAATTAGCTTTTGTAATGGAATTTCTGGATAAGTATATCCATTTATAGCGATTGACCTTGTTGGACTAACATTTTTATAGCTAATAGTTATAGGTGTACCTACAGCTATATTATCTGGTGTTAAGTTAGGATTGTTTCTTAAAATACTATTTACAGTTGTGTTATAAATATTGGCTATTTCATTTAATGTATCTCCCGTTTCTACAATGTGCCTAATTTCCGGTGTAAGTATAATTAAATCCTGACCTACAACTAAATTATCAGGATTGTCAATAATGTTGACATTTAATATTTCCTCTGGTGTAAGTCCATATTGATTGCTTATTGACGATATGGTATCTCCTGCTTTCACAGTATATATTTCCATTGTTATCAACTCCTTTGTAAAATATATGTAGACTATGATTTTTTTATTAGTTGCAATTATTTTAATTTGGCATTATAATTATATATTGACGAAAAATATCTGGAGGTTAAAAAATGAAAAGAATAATAGGATTTTTACTTGCTTTTCTGTTTATATTTAATTCCTTAGCCTTTGCTAATACTCAAACAGAAACATTTCTCAATTCAATAAACAATGATACTATCAAAAGTAGCTCTATTGGTGGAGAATGGCTTATAATAAGCAAATCAAGAGGCTATGGAGAAACAAATTTTGACGCATATTACAACAATCTTTGTAATTTAGTAAAAGAAAAAAATGGTGATATTGATAGAAAATACACTACATATTCAAGAATTACTATAGCTCTTACTGCTATAGGCAAAGACCCTAGAAATGTTGCTGGCTATGACTTAACAGCTAAGTTAAGTGACTATGACAATGTAACAAAACAAGGCTTAAATGGTACAATATTTGCCATAATTGCTACAAAGTGTGGTGGGTATAAAAACGACCAATGCGAAAATTATTTATCACTTCTTTTGTCTGAACAAAATGCTGACGGTAGCTTTTCATTAAGTGGTGACGGTGATGTTGATGTAACAGCTATGGCATTACAGGCTTTAAGTTTTTACAGCTACAGAGAAAATGTAAGGACAGCTATTGACAAAGGGTTAAATTGGCTTAATAACAACACTAATGATAGTTCAGAAAGCTATGCTCAAGTATTAGTAGCTTACACAAGCCTAGGTGATATAGTTGACAAGGCTAAAATTGAAAGTGTTTACAACTCACTTATGAGTTATGCTGTAGATGGTGGTTTTTGCCATAAAAAAAGTGAGGGCTTTAATCAAATGGCAAGCGAACAGGCTTCCTATGCTATAGCTGCCTATGAAAGATATAATCAAGGCAAAACAGCATTATACAATATAAATAACAAAAAGGCTGTATGCCTTAAGTAAGGAGAATAAGTATGTACGAAAAATTAAAAACAAATAAAGGTATTATAATATTTGCCATTATTTCAATTGTTGTTTTAGTTGTAGGTTTTTATTTTGGTGTTATAAAGCATACTGTAAGCTACAACACTAATGAAACTGTAACATCAACTACAAAAAAAGTTGAAGAAACTACTGTAGAAAATATAAGCGAAACAACAACAATAAATCCATCAGAGTCTACATCAGTAACAACAACTGAAACAACATCAGAGGTCACTACTGTAGTGCAAGTAGACGATACACCAGGACACATTGAAGTACCTAATCTTGTGCCAGCAGGTAGCCAAAACCAAAATAACGACACAGATACCTTAGAGGGTGATGTACTTTTGGCTGAACCTCCAGCAGAGGCAACAACTGACGGTATATGTACTTTATCTGTAAGCTGTGACACAATATTAAACAATATGGATAAACTTGATAAGGCTAAAAAATCTCTTGTGCCAAGTGACGGTGTAATATTTAAGGCTCAAAAAATTGGCTTTAAAGCTGGTGATACTGTTTATGATGTACTTGAAAAGGCTCTTGTTGTCAATAATATACAGTTTGAATACAACAAAACAACTAATGTATATATTGAGGGTATTAACAACTTATATGAATTTGACTGTGGAAAACTTTCTGGCTGGATGTATAAGGTAAACGGCGTTTTCCCTAATAAGGGTTGTGACGCTTATACATTGTCTGACGGAGATGTTGTTGAATGGGTTTATACCTGTGATTTGGGCCGAGATGTAGGCGAACAATATATGGGAGATAAATGATAGGTAATAAGTAATAAGTAATAGGTAAAGTTGCAATTAAAAAGGTAATAAGCGGTAGATATTGTCTACTTGTAGGGGCGATTATTAATCGCCCACTTTTAATGTTACAAATAATCTGTTCTTATATGATAAATGAATAGCTAAAAATTAACAATCTAGCTCCACTCTTATGGGAGCTGGCACGAAGTGTCTGAGGGGGTTCTATTTAGGTAATAAGTAATAGATAATAGGTAATATTAGAAACCCTTCCGTCAACCAGCGGTTGCCACCTTCCCTATGAGGGACGGCAAATGGTTTGACCCTACATACTATTAACACATAAAAGTATACTTTGCTTGTAGGGGCGATTATTAATCGCCCACTTTTAATGTTACAAATAATTCCCCTCTGGACGACCAAATTGCACCGAAAGATTTATCGGCAAATCCACAGGATTTGTTTTTGCGTAGCAAAAATGCTGATGGTCGCCCCTACAAATAATATTTTCTTATATGATAAATAAATAGCTAAAAATTAACAATCTAGCTCCTTTAAGGCAACTAATCTACCCCCATTAATCTCTCTTTGTATTAAATACAGTAGTAATATATATTTCCTTTATTCTATACTTAGCCCTAATATATTTAAGGGCATTAAGTGCCACATCATAATTTTCAAAAAAGCCAAACACAGTAGGACCACTACCACTCATAAGAGAACCAATAGCACCCTTACTTAACATAGCCTTTTTAATAGTGTCAATAATAGGATAATTCTTAACAGTTACACTTTCAAGAACATTACACATATTATCACAAATACCCTTTAAATCCTTATTTTTAATAAGCTCTATCATTTTGTCATTATCTGGGTGCTTATCCACATTATTAAGGTCAAAACTACCAAAAACTGTAGCAGTTGACACATTAATAGGAGGCTTAGCTATAAGGAGAACACTATTTGGAAAAGGTGGAAGCTGTGTAAGTTTTTCACCAATACCCTCAGCAAGAGCAGTACCCCTCAATATACAATAAGGCACATCAGCACCTAAATCCTTACCAATAACCATAAGTTCCTCATCAGTAACACTAAGTCTAAACAAATTTCTTATACCAACAAGAGTAGCTGCACAGTCGCTACTACCACCAGCCATACCAGCTGCAACAGGTATATTTTTGTCAAGGTGAATATTAATACCCTCTTTAATATTGTATTTATCCTTCATTACAGCAGCAGCTTTATAAACAAGATTTCTCTCGTCACAAGGCAACCAGCTACAATTTGATGTCATTTCAATAATGCCAGTATCTGTTGCTCTAATTCTTAAATTGTCGCAAAGATTAACAGTCTGCATTATCATTGAAAGGTCGTGGTATCCGTCCTCTCTTTTTCTTATTACATCAAGAGTTATGTTTATTTTTCCTCTTGCATTTAATTTAATTTCTTTCATTTGTATCATTCCCACCGTTTTTTTATTTAAGTATACATAATTAATTTGTCTTAGTCAATAAGGGAATACATATCATTTTTTATTTTTTATTTGAGATACAATGTAAGGCAAAGTTCTAAAATCATTTATAACATAATCTGCACCAGCAGACTTAAATTTATTAGCAACCTTTTCCCTAAGAATTTTTTGGTCACCATCATTAAGTGCCTCAAATTCAGTATAAGAAAGCCCCATTTCAGAACTGCCATCAATAACACCAATAGTTATAACTCCAGCATTTATACCCTCCTTAATGTCATTAACAGTATCTCCCACTTTAATAACATTTCTAACAGAGCCTATGCCCATTTTTTCCATATTTTTAAATATCATATAAGGATTTGGTCTGCCTTGACCCTTAACTTGGTCTGCATTTATCCAACAATCTACCTCTAGTCCCTTTTTTGACGCAATTTTAGTTAAAAACTCCATAACTTCTGTTGAATAACTAGTAGTTGAGCCAATTCTAACTCCAGATTCTCTTATAGTTTCAAGAGCATTTAACACATATTCCTTAGGGTCAGAATATTTTTCAACCTTTTCAAATATTTTTCTTTCAAAGGCTCTATTTAATTCTCTAACATCACCTTCGTTAGGCTCCATACCTGTGTTTTCAAGCCATAACTCTGACACCCTATTGCTTTCAAGTATTGCTCGTATATGGTCAACCTTTTCAATACCCATTTTTGCTCGTATTTCCTTAGTTGTCAGTTCAATATTAAACTCCTGAAAAATCTCTCTATAAATTTCCTCTGTAGCCATACAACCATAGTCTACTAATGTGCCAGACCAGTCTAAAATAATTGCCTCTATTTTTCTCATAATACCACTTCCTTATACAAACATAATTATATTAATTATAACACAAAAGTTATAGGTATTTCAACAATTCTATGTAAAATATTCACAAAAATTCCTCATAATCTATAAAATATTAAAAAACTTGCAATTTGTAGCTATATGGTGTAAGATATATGGTATAGGAGTATGACTATAGAGGACTCTTGGGAGGAAAACTAATGTCTTCAAATGATAAATATAATATGACAGAAAATACAATGTATAATAAAAGAGAAAAGAGTAGACCTTTGGTTTTAAAATGCAATAATGTTACAAAAAAATTTATGGGCAGGACTGCCCTTAATTCTTGCAACATTACATTAAACAAGGGGGAAGTTTTGGCTATTATAGGTCCAGAAGGTCACGGTAAGTCCACTCTTGCTAAGCTAACTGCTGGTCTTATTAGTCCAACAAAAGGCTCTGTAACTATAAGAGGTGTAAAAGCTGGACGAATAACTAATTCCGTAGTTAGTTATCAACCAGAAATACCTTATTTTAAAGATGATATGACAGTATCGGATTTTATGAATATGTATGGTAGATTTTTTAATGACTTTAGCTTTAAAAAAGCCTACCAGCTTTTAAAGCATTTTGATATTTCTCGCTATACAAGATTTGAAAATCTTTCAACTACTGCCCTTTTCATTGTTCAGGTTATAATGGTTTCAAGCAGACGAGCAAGTCTTTACATATTTGATGACCCTCTTGTGCATTGCGACCCTAAGTACAGACCTGATGTAATAACAATGATTGATAATTGCCGAAAAAATGGCGGTGTACTTTTGCTTTCACAAACAGCACAGGGACTTGATGATATTACAGACAAGGTAGCATTTTTAAGACACGGTGCTATTGTTAAGGAATTTTATGATGCTGATTCATTTGAGGCTGAATTTGGCAGAAGTCTTTTAAATGATGTTTACAAGGAGGTATTTAAGCGTGCTTAATCTTTTGTACTACGATATAAAAGCTACTGTCAAAAAATGCTGGTATTACATAGCTATTATGGCTGTTATGGCTTTAATTGTGCGTTTTTTATGTAGTGATGCTTTTGTATCATTTTTTAAGGATTTAAACTTTATTTATGGTGTAGTTATAGGTGTTGTGGCTGGAGGCTTTTTAGGAGCATTTGGCATACTTATTACTATTATTATCATTGTCCGTATTGAACAATGGTTTGACGAAAATATTTTGTCTGCTCAAGGTCAATTTACAAATATGTTGCCTGTGCCTAGCTGGCAAATTATACTTAGCAAAATACTTACAGCTCTTATTTGGAGCATTATACTTATGGTAATGGCTATAGGTGTTATATGCGTTGTAATGGTTGGCACAGATTACTTTGAATCTTTTGCTACAACATTAGTTGAAATTGGTGCTAATAACAATGTTGAAATTAGTATTCCTGGACTTATGGCAACAGTTGGCATTTATTTTGCTTCAGGTATAACTGCATTTTCTGCCCTTTGCTTTACAGTGCAGATGGTTGGTCAGTTGTTTGGCTCTTACAGAAACACTGGCATACTTGTAGCTTTTGTTGTAATTTTAGCTATTAGCCTTTTTATTGAGTACAAAATATCTATTATGTTTGGTGTTGTTGCTCCAGATAGTATGGAAACAAGCCAAATCGTAAGTTTTTGTATTCTTGCTGCTGCTAAGCTAACATTTGTTAATATTATTATGACAGCTATATATTGGGGAATATCTTCCTTTATTTTAAAAAGATTTTTAAGAGTTGTTTAATTAAATACTTATTTTCATATTAATACTTAAAAAGGCTATTGCACAATCGCAATAGCCTTTTATTATATCATTATCTAGCTCTTATTTTAACTGTCATACCACTTTCAACTCTAACATTTGCACCAGGCATCTGAACATAAACACTAGGTGACGATGTATTGTTATTAGTTGCTGTTGTTTGACTTTCTGACTCACTTGTTTTTTCAGTATCAGTCTTAGCTACAGTAGTTTCTTCTGTAACAGGTTCAAGCTCCTCATAATTAGCTGAGTCATCACTTTCTTCTGTCACATCTACCTTAAATCCTGCTGACTCAAGCATCTTTTTAGCATCAGATACCGACAAGCCAACTACATTAGGTATTGGAATAAGTTTCGTCTTATTCTTAGTTTCAGCCGTAAGCAATATCTTACCTGGCTTTTGTTCCATATTAGTACCACCGGCTGGTGACTGACTCTTTACAGTATCACCAGAGCCTAAAATCTGGAAGTCAATACCTTCAGCAATAAGCTGATTAACAGTTTCCTTAAGATTAGAACCTGAGTAATCCTTAACAGTATATGATGTGTCAGCCTTAGTTGTAGTTCCCTTGCCGTCATCATAATCTGGAGGAAGTGCCTCGTATTCAATAATCTTTTCAAATATTTCTTTAAGCATTGGAACTGGAGTAGCAGCACCACCAACATCACTATAATCTCTAGGCTTATGAATAACTGTCATAACCATAATATCTGGATTTTCAACAGTATGATAAGCAACAAATGAAAGAGTATACTTCTGTTCGCTACGAGGTGACTGCTGTGCAGTACCAGTCTTACCACCAAAGCTATAACCAGAGATTTGAGCCTTTTTAGCTGTACCCTCTGTGTAAGTTGTTTCAAGAGCCTTTCTTACCCAATCAGATGTACTCTTTGAAATAACCTGTCTAACAACCTGTGGCTGTCTTTCTTCTATAACATTACCATCATTATCTAATACCTGACTAACAACATAAGGTTGCATAAGTTTGCCACCATTAACAACAGCAGCAAGAGCATTTACAGCCTGAATAGCTGTACAGTTAAAGCCCTGACCAAATGAGTTTGTCGCCATTTCTACACTATGGAGAGAATCAAGTGAGTTAAGAAGTTTCTCTGCACTTGACTCACCTGGAAGGTCAATACCAGTTTTTTCACCAAAGCCAAAGTCGTGCTGATATTTTAAATAAGTAGCAGGCTTCATCTTAGCAATAATATCCATCATACCTACATTACAAGACTGGGCAAGTACACCAGCTAATGTAAGGCTACCGTGACCACTTGTTAAGTGACACTTAATTTCAGCATCAGCAACCTTTTTGTAACCACCACAAACAAATGAATCATTTGTTGAAATAATACCTTCTTCAAGAGCCATAGCCACAACAACTGGCTTATAAATAGAACCAGGCTCAAAGGTTTCTGAAATATTAAAGTTTTTCCAAGCCTTGTTAGTCTGCTTAGACTGTTCCTCTTGACTTAAAGCATCAAAAGCTTTTTGGTCCGCATCACTATTTATTGTAGAAAGCTTCATTGGATTATTAAGGTCAAATGATGGATACTGTGCCATTGCATATATCTCACCTGTTGACGGATTCATAATAATTGAAGCTGTATACTCTGGAGCATAGGCGTTGTAAGCCTCTTTACAAGCCTCATCTGCATACTGCTGTAAATGAGCATCAATAGTTGTTACTACCTTATTACCCTTAACTGGGTTTTCTCTTTGAGTAACAATAGAACCATCAGACTCATAAGTTCTAAATGTTCTGCCTGGAACACCTAACATATAGTTATTGTAGTAGTTTTCAATACCCCAAGAAGTATCACCTCTAACAAAACCAATAACCTGAGCAGCAAGTCCTGAATGTGGATAACTTCTCTTTGTACCCTGCTCACCATAGAGCCAGCTATAACCTAAATCATTTATTTTTTTACCCTTATCATAGGATACAGCCTTAGCTATTTTTACATAATGCTTTTGTATTTTAGCCTTGCCGTCTGAACCTACAGCTGCATAGTGTTCAAGGCTATCCTTGCTTAAACCAAGCTCTGTTTCCAAAAGAGCAAAGCCTACATCTTTCTGAAAATCTGGAGATTTATATTCCTTGCCAGATTTAGCAGCTGCTGCCTTTTTTTCAGTATCTCGTTCTCTCTCGTCAGCGTCTATCTCAACAAGGAGCTTAGGGTCAATAATAATATCAAAGACAGTTTCGCCTACTGCAAGAGTTTCACCATTTCTATCTACAATATCACCTCTATTAGCAGCAATAACCTTATCTTGAACCTTGTTTATCTGCTGATTAATAGCTGTAGTTTCATACTTATCTCTATCCATTTTAATCATAAAAACACGAAAATATCCTAAAAATCCTATTGCAAAAGCAAATAGGATAAGTAGGATAGTAAGTCTTGAAACATATTTTTTATTGTTTATAACTTTGGTTGACACATTATGTGTAACCCTTTTTTTATTGTTTTCCATTTTATCAATCCTTTTTTAGTCAATTAAGACGACAATTATTAAGGAAGCACTTGTTATGTATATTACTTCTTGCTTAAAAGTCCTTTAAAAAACTCCCAAACACTTTTATCCTGAGTAGCAATCTTAGCATCATACTGAACAGTGTAGCTTTCATTAGGCACTTGAACCTCTGTTATTTGGTAAGCCTGTGGCTTTTGCAATCCTAACTTTTCAGCTTCTTTAGCTATTTTGCTTAAATCTATATTATCTTCAAGTGTAGTTTTGAGATACTGATTTTCCTCAGTAATTTTAGCAAGCTCAGCCTGCTTAGAAGCTATTTCCAATCTTCTGTTGCTATTGGCTGCATAAGAAACAAGTAAAGCCAAAGAAAGAATAAAGATAACAGCTATTGAAAATATAGTTTTAGGCATATTCAATTGTACTATCTCCTTTTCCTTAGCGTGTTTAACTTTAGGCTTATGCTGTTTAACCACTGGTATTTCTGTATCATAGAAATAATCCTGAGCCACTGAAGTTGTATTATAGCTTGAAAAGTTACTATTATAGTAGCCATATTCTCTGGCTGCTTCATTTCCTCTTGAAGCTCTTGTGTAGCCAGATGTTGGTGTAGTTGACTTTGAATAATAATTTCTGTTATTAGGAGATGTCTTAGGTGAGCTGTAATTTCTTGTTGCAGTTCTAGTTCTTGTATTTTTTCTGTTACTATTTCTATAGCTTGACCTATTTGTACTCATACAGCTCCCCCTTTCCATAATATTTCTTCTCTTAGTTTAATTAAAGCTTTTCTACAATTCTGAGTTTTGCACTATGTGCTCTATGATTATATTCAAGTTCTTCTTGTCCTGGTAAAATTGGCTTACGAGTTATAACTTTAGCCTTTGGCTTTTTGCCACAAACACACACAGGAAAATCACGAGGACAAGTACAAGGATTTTCTAAATTTCTAAATACATTTTTAACAATTCTATCTTCTAGTGAGTGGAAAGTAATTATGCAAATTCTTCCCTTTGGCTTAAGCAAATCAATCATATCATTTACAGTTGATTCAAGTATACCAAGCTCATTATTAACCTCAATCCTAATAGCCTGAAATGTTCTCTTAGCTGGGTGAGGTCCATCAGCTCTAGCCCCCTTTGGCACAGCCTTTTTAATAACTGATACCAAATCAAATGTAGTTTCAATCGGCTTAGTTTTTCTTTCATTAACTATAAATTCTGCTATTCTCTTAGCCCAGCGTTCCTCGCCATATTCTTTAATAATTCTTGTAAGCTCATCAGCAGAATATTCATTAACCACCACATAAGCAGACAAAGACTGACGTTGGTCCATTCGCATATCGAGTGGAGCATTGTGGTTGTAGGAGAAGCCTCTGTCTGCCTCATCAAGCTGGTGGGAGGATACACCGAGATCGAGTAAAAATCCATTAATACTTTCTTGACCTAAACCAAGGTCTTCAACAATATTTTTAATATTTGAGAAATTATCTCTTACATATTTTACATTAGTATAATCTTTAAGTCTTTCACCTGCTGCTTTTATAGCATTTGCATCTTGATCTATACCAATTAATGTACCGCCTTGATTGAGTTTTTCAACAATGTGGCTAGAATGTCCGCCACCACCAAGAGTACAATCCACATAAATGCCATCTGGCACAATATTAAGACCTTCTATACACTCATTAAGCAATACAGATATATGTTCAAAATTCATATTCTCAAATCCTTATTATCTATTTAAACAAAAAGCAAAATTATATGCCAAATTGGCTAAGCGAACTAAAGTCCATATCAGCACTATTAAGTGTTTCGTTAAACTGCTTTCTGTACTGTTCCCAATTATTCTTGTCCCACATTTCAATAGTATCACCATTACCGGTACTTACAATTTCCTTTGTAATGCCTGCATAATCACGCAATGACTGAGGAATAAGTATTCTACCATTGTTATCTGGAACACATTCATAGGCTTCTGAAAGTTTAAATCTCTTGAAAGCAAGAGCATTAGGGTTAGTTGATGGTAGCTTGTTAAGCTTCTCTACATAAGCCTCCCAATCTTCTTTTTTGTATATTGACAAACAGTTGTTAAGCTCCTGACATATATAGAAAACTGAGCCTAATTGTTCCCTAAATTTAGCTGGAACAATAACTCTGCCCTTAGAATCTATATTATGTTCATATTTGCCAATAAACATAAAATCACCACTTTCGGTCTTAAAGTGTCACTGCAAACCACCTTTGCACCCTTTAAAACCACAATTAACCACTTTCAACCACCTTAAACTATTTTACAATATTTAAGAAAAAATAGCAATAGGTAATTATAGCAAATTTATTAAATTTTTATAATGTTTTATATTAATTTTGCTCAATTCCGACAATTTTTGACAATTTTGTGTTACAAGTATGTTTCTGACATATTCATTGGCTTTGGCTGTTGACAAAATAAAATGTTTCTAGTATCATATTATTGTGTTTTCGCTGATATAGCTCAGGAGGTAGAGCGCAGCATTGGTAGTGCTGAGGTCACGAGTTCAACTCTCGTTATCAGCTTTTCAAAAAAGTCTTGTAAGTAAGCCACTTATAAGGCTTTTTCTCTTATTAAAATATTGCACAAAACATATTGAAAATACACTTTTGATGTTTATTTGATGTTTATTCCTTCTTTTCTAACTCCTCAACAATAGCCTTTAATTCATCAATTTGTTTCTGTTGTTTATCTTTTCTAACAAAAGAAAAAAGATGTAAAGAAATCCTTACACCCTTGACTAAAACACAAAAAAATGTTATTATAAAAACACAAGAGGGAGCAACCTAACGGCTGCACGCCCCAATAGAAGTTATTAAAAAATAATCGCGTCTATTTCTCGGGTAGGGCGGTTATTTTTTTATGTACGCTAAGATTATAATTATCAATGTTAATACTAATATATATTCATAATAACTCATAAGCATTGCCCCCTTTCAGGGGCTTTTTTTACAACCGCCTTGTTATTCCCTCTTGTTAGCTGATTAATCAGCCTTGTCAATTATATCACAATACTATTTTTTAAGCAATATTTAATTCAGCATTATAAAAAGGGCTTTGAAAACACTTCAAAACCCTTGACTTAACTAACTAAAAATGTTATTATAAAAACACAAGATTGTAGTTATAACTACACAAGAGGGAGCAACCTAACGGCTGCACACCCCAAATAAAAGAATTAAAAAAATAATCGCATCTATTTGTCAGGTAGTGGCGGTTATTTTTTTATGTACGCTAAGATTATAATTATCAATGTTAATACTAATATGTATTCATAATAACTCATAAGCATTGCCCCCTTTCAGGGGCTTTTTTACAACCGCCTTGTTATTCCCTCTTGTTAGCTGACTAATCAGCCTTGTCAATTATAACACAATGTAACAATTATAACAACATTTTTTTATACAAATCTATATATAATTGAACCTTTCTATCATCTTTAGTTGGAAACTTTTTTCTATAATCTTCAACATCATTATTTATATCACAAATGACACTACCCTCAGCACCACTAAGCATATCTATTACATCACCATTAGGCGTAATAACACAGCTATCACCACTATAATCAAGTCCACCAATAGCTCCAACGCAATTAACAGCCACAATGTAACACATATTTTCAATAGCCCTAGCTTTAAGTAAAGTTTTCCAATGTTCAGAACGACTAGCAGGCCAATTAGCTGCCACAGTTATTATATCTGCCTTTTTTGACACAGCTTGAAAAATCTCTGGAAATCTTAAATCATAGCAAATTAAAGGGGCAAATTTAAAACCTTTGTATTCAAACACAGTTAAATCATTGCCCCCTACAAAGAACTCATCTTCTCCACCATAACTAAAAGGGTGTATCTTAGCATAATCTGCCAAAACATTACCATTAGAAACAAATGTATAGTGATTTTCAGCCTTTTCACTAGCCTTATAAACCCAGCCAAAGCCTAAAGTTTTATTATATTTTAAAGAAAAATCCTTTAATTTATTAACAGTAAAGCTATCACTTTCACCTGTAACACTGGTGTTATTAGAAAATCCCGTAAAACTCATTTCCGGAAAAAGCAACATATCACATTGACTATTTTCAATTATTTTTTCAGCTTTTTTTAAATTAAGCTCCTTGTTTTCCCAAATTATATTAGTTTGACACAATTGAATTTTCATAATAACCTCCAAATGAAAGTCCTTAGTCTAAAATTCCACTTTCCTTAATCTTTTTAACAGCTCTTTCAAGACCTTCACAATTAGTAACAAGGGCAGCTCTAACATAGCCCTCTCCTAAATCACCAAATGACGCTCCTGGAACAACAAGAACACCAGCCTTTTCAAGCAAGTCAAGAGAAAACTTAAGTGATGATGTATACTTAGGTGGAATAGGAAGCCAAGCAAACATAGTTGAACTTGTTAAAGGTACTTTCCAGCCAATAGAATTAAGACCATTTATTAATGTATCTCTTCTTTTTCTATATTCATTTCTAACATCAGCAACATAAGTTTGGTCGCCAGTAAGGGCAGTTATAGCACCAATCTGCACACCCATACACATACCATAATCAATTTGAGAACGGAAAGTCTTAAATCTCTTTAAAATTTCAGCATTACCAACGGCAAAAGAAAGTCTTAAACCAGTTAAGTTATATGACTTAGAAAGAGAGTTAAACTCAATACCAACATCCATAGCTCCGTCAATTTCAAGGAATGAAAGGCCTGGTTCATCGTCATAAACAAGCTCAGAATAAGCATTGTCGTGAACAACAATAATATCATATTTTTTAGCAAAAGCTACAAGTTTTTCATAAAATGAACGAGGAGCTGTTGCTGTAGTTGGATTGTTAGGATATGACACAACCATCATTTTAGCCTTTTTAGCCACATCTTCCGGTATAGCGTCAAGGTCAATTATATAGTCATTTTCCTTTAAAAGTGGCATATAATGAAGCTCAACATCAGCCATTGTTGGGCCAAAAGCAAATATTTGATAACAAGGGTCTGGCACAAGTACAACATCACCAGGATTGCAAATAGGGAAAGCAATATGTGCTATACCCTCTTGTGAACCATTTACAGCCACAACATTGCTGTGATTTAATGAAACACCATATCTATTTTTGTACCAATAGCATACTGCATCTAAAAGCTCCTTACTTTCAGTAATGCCATACTTAAAGTTTTCAGCATCTTTAAAAGCATCACTAACAGCCTTCATAACAAAATCGGCAGGAGGAATATCTGGTGTACCTATTGAAAGGTTAATAACCTCCTCACCTCTTGAAATCATATCTTTGCTCTTTGTATCAAGCTCAACAAGTATATTTTCCTTTATATTACCAAATTTTTTTGAAAATTCCATTTTTATAACCTCTTTTTATTTTTATCTTTCGCCTAACTTTAAGCTAGGGTAAGCATTAAGTGACATATCAGCCACATTTCCCTTAACATACTCATAATAGCCAGCAGAGCCAATCATTGCTGCATTGTCTGTGCAAAGAACAAGTGCTGGAACAGATAGCTTGATACCTTCCTTATCACAAGCCTTCTGCATTTCTTCTCTAAGATGAGAGTTTGCTGAAACACCACCTGCAAGAGCAAGTTTATTTAACTTAAGCTCTTTACAAGCTCGTATTGCTTTTTCAACCAAAACATCAACAACAGCTTGCTGGAAACTAGCTGCCACATCAGCTGGCACAATTTCTTCACCCTTCATCTGTGCTTTATTAATATAGTTTAAAACAGCAGATTTTAAACCACTAAAACTAAAGTCATAAGTATCATTTTCAAGTACAACTCTAGGGAACTTAATAGCATCGGCATTACCTTCCTTAGCAAGTTTATCAATTTGAGGTCCACCAGGATAAGTTAAGCCAAGAACTCTAGCTACCTTATCAAAAGCCTCACCTGCTGCATCATCTCTTGTGTGACCTAATATTTCAAAATGGTCATAATCCTTAATATGTACTAAATGAGTATGACCACCACTTATAACCTCGCACACAAAAGGTGGCTCCCAATCAATATTTTGAATATAATTGGCTGCTATATGACCTTCAATGTGATGAACTGGTATAAGAGGCTTATTAAGGGCAAAAGCTAAAGCCTTAGCTTCAGAAAGTCCAACAAGTAAAGCACCTACAAGACCTGGGCCATAAGTAACAGCAATGGCGTCAACATCTTCCTTTTTAACATTAGCTTCATCAAGAGCTGCATCAATAACCCAATCAATAGCCTCAATGTGCTGTCTTGAAGCTATCTCTGGCACAACACCACCATAAAGTTTATGGGTTGATATTTGTGATGAAATAACATTAGAAAGCACTTCTCTACCATTTTTAACAATAGCAGCAGAAGTTTCATCACAAGAGCTTTCTATTGCAAGTATTGTAATATCCTTATCCATTTTTCTTCACTCCAAACAATAAATTATAAAACACAATATATACACCTAAAGCCATAATAAAGGCTGGAATTAAGTTATTAAAATCAATATTACTAATATAATCCTCTAAATCTACAACGGCATAGTAATACTTGCCTAACACAGAGTAAAAGCCTAAATTGCTAAAAAGCTCATTAAAATATTCTGCATTAAAATCAATAGCCATAACAAAAGCAAAAAAGCCACTACAAACAGCAAACACTACACCATAAATACTAAAGCTGGGAGATATATTTTCATTCTTAATTTTATTCATAACAAGGTCATTAAAATTATCTGGTGGTAAAATCTTATTATCCATTGTTATCACTTCCTTCCACAGACAGTTTAAGTATTTTTCTAGCTCTATATATTCTATTTTTTACCTTAGAAAGAGGTATATTAAGTACCTCACTTATTTCATTATATTTCATACCTTGACTATAATACATAACAAGAGGTGTCCTATATTTTTCAGCCAAATTATTAATTGCAGTATTTAATATCTTTCTATCCTCTTGATTAAGATACTCCTGTTCTGGTGATGCTGAACTATGTTGCAATCTATATTCACTATCATCAATAGGCACTGTTTGAACCTTATTTTTACGCATATAGTCAATGGTGTGATTAATAGTTATCCTTATAACCCAAGTAGCAAAGGAATATTTAGGATTGTATTTGTTTAGATTTTTGTATATTTTAACAAATATTTCTTGTGATAGGTCCAATGTATCTTCATAGCTACCTATACTTTTGTAAACTCGGTCAAAAACCAAGTTTTTATACCTAGACACAATTTCAGAAAAAGCCTCTTTATCTCCTTTAAGGCACTGCCTTACAATGTCGTAATCTGTCATAGTGTCCTTTCCTTTGTTATTTTAAACTACTTTTCATTTTCAAACATTTAAGCAAAAACATCAATAAGATTAAATAAACTCATTTGATTATCACTTTTTATTAATTCATTATTGTAACTAGCTGGAATATAATTAGTTAATAAAGCCTCGATAACAGAGTTACGATTTGCAGTCTTTGCCCCAACATAATAGAAGTGTTCTCTAGTTGTTTTATAACAAAAATTCCAAACTCTTTCAACATAGTCATTTTGTCTATATATATTCCTGTCCCAAGTTGAAAGCATAAACTTTGCCTCACTGTTTTTCAAACATTCGCAAAGTTTTAATTCTAAATTTTCATCCCAACTATCAAAATAATCAACATTCCTATCAATGTATGGAGGGTCACAATAAATAAAAGAATTTTCATCGCCACATAAAATTGTATCTTCAAAGGATTGACACAAAAATTTCCAATCATTTTCTTTTATTTTCGACTCAACATAAGCAACCTGATTTACAATCTTAGTTATATAAGCCTTAGAAAATCTTAACGGTTTATGTCCATAAGGTACATTGAACTCATTATTTTTATTAAATCTCATCATTCCATTAAAGCACGACCTATTTAAAAACAGAAAGTCTAGTGGATTGTGATATTGATTAAAACGCTTTCTAACTTCATAATAATATTCACCATCAAGTTTTGAAAGTTTTTTACCCTCTTCTTCTAAAAAACAACGAACAATATATGGCGTTATTTTTCCATTTTGTATCTGTTTATAAAAATTAATAATATGAGGATTGGTGTCTGAAAAAATAGCCCTTGATGGAGCAATATTAAACCCTACAACTCCAGACCCCATAAAAGGCTCTATCCACAAAGAATCCTTATGTAACATTACCGTACTTTTGATTAGAGGAACTAACTTAGTCTTTATACCCTGTATTTTCAGTGGAGGAACAAAAACCTTACTATCATTCATTTCTTTTTCCCCTCTTTCTTGATGCCTTTGAATTATTTAATGATTATGGCAATCCTCTATATGTTAAATATTCTGATAGCGAAGATAACTTTTTACTTTTACCATTTTCACTTAACAATTCTATTTTTCCATAGTTTGCCCAATAATCATCAAACAATTTTTCACCAGCCATAGCAAAAACACCATTTCCACTTAAAATATCGGAAATTTTTTTAATACTTCCAATATTAGCTGTATTTCCACTTCCTCCCTTATCACTAGCAATTTTCCATTTTTCTTCTGCAAAAAACACAAAATTTCCAATTACAGAAGGGATTAAGTCGACCTCATCAACACTATATTTTTTAAATTCTTCATACTTATTAATGTCGCTTCTTGAATAAATTATACCTAAACAAAAATGACCACTATATTGAGCATAAGGATATTGTATATTTTTACTGCTTGTTCTATCTATAAAGTATTGTCTGTGAGAGCCTAATGTAAATCCATTACAAAATTCAGGATTCTTTTCTTCCCTATATGTTGTTTTTAAATCAACTGCAAATTTAATTTCAGGATTTTTCTTTGATACAAATGTTAAATCTGGATACCAATTTTGATATTTAGCTAATTCTATATCATATCCAATTTCTTCAGCAAAAGTCAAAAAATACGGAAATAAATGTAATTCTAATATTTTTGATATAACCCTAGTATCCGCTGAGATAGTATATACATTTTTAAATATATCTATAAATCCTCTTATAGTCCATTGGTTATCTTTAGATATACATTCGCCTAACTTATTTGTAAAATTTTTCAAACTTATAATAAAATTTTCCTTTTCAGTACAGTATTTCATAAAATACCTCTTTTAAGCAAAAAACTACTTTTCATTTTCAAACATTAAACTAACACTTTTTCTATCTTGTCCAAGAAGTGTATTTTCAAAAATATTTTTAGCATTTTTAATATACATTTCAGGGAAAGGCATAGCTGGGCTAAAATGAGTAAGCCACATTTCTTTAACATTGCCCTGTTTAGCAATTCTTGCAGCCTCTGAAAAAAGCATATGCTTATATTCTCTAGCCTTATTTATTTTTTCTTCCTCGCCATACATACCTTCGCAAATAAAAAGGTCAGAGTCCTTTACAAAATTAGGCAAAGCGTCAACAGGTCTAGTATCTGTACAATAAGAAACACTTAAACCCTTTCTATCATCACCTAAAACCATATCCGATGTATAAACTTTACCCTCAAATTCAACACTAGGCTGTTTTTGCAAAGTTGACCAAACCTTTTTAGGTACATTAAGAGCAATAGCCTTTTCAACATTAAATCTGCCAGCTCTCTTAACATCAACTCTATAAGCATAACAAGTTATTTTGTGATTAACCTTAAGAGAATTTATATTAAACACACTTATATTAATGCTTTCGTTTGGCTCAAGTTCTACAATATTAACTTGAAAAGGAAGTTCCGGACATATAGTCTTAAGTCCTTCATAAACTTTAACAAGACCCTTAGGTCCAACAAGAGTAAGTGGCTCTGTTCTAGCCGAATTGCCAATAGTAAGCAAAAGACCAGGCAAACCAGAAATATGGTCTGCGTGATAATGGGTAAAACAAATTACATCTATATTCTTAAAGCCCCAGCCTAGCTGTTTCATAGTGACCTGAGTACACTCACCACAGTCAATAAGCATCATTCTGCCTTCAAGACGGAGCATAAGACTAGTCAAAAATCTATCTGGCAAAGGCATCATACCGCCTGTGCCTAACAAAGCTACATCTAGCATATATTCACCTATCCTTACTAAATTATTCAATTGCAATTAGATTGCAAAACAAAAAATATAGGTGTGAGAAAACTCACACCTAAAAATAGATAATTACTTTTCTGAACTTACATTAGGTGCTTTGTTGCCAAGAATTTCGCTTTTCTTAACTGGTATTCTTACACCTCTGTTAGTACCGAACTCAACAGTAATAACATCATCAGAAATTTCAACAACCTTACCGTATAAACCTGAAGATGTTACAACATCGTCACCAACCTGAATAGCAGCCTGCATTTCCTTTAACTGCTTATCTCTCTTTCTTGAAGGTCTAATAGCTAAGAAGTAGAAAATAGCAACAAGTGCTACAACATAAATAATCATACCCATTGTACCAGTGCTAAATAAACCACCTGAAGATGCAGCCTGAGCAGCCTGTGTACCAGCCTCGCTAACAGCCTTAGCTGCTTCTGTAACAGCCTCAGCAGAGCTATCTCCCCCTACCATAACAGTAGGAACTTCTGTTAATAAAGATAATAATAAACCCATTTGTTAATCTCTCCTATTTCGTATTTTAATCTTATATTACATTGTACCAAATTAAAGTAATATAGTCAAGCATATATCAATCTAAAACAGCTGTAAAAATACAGCTACCTTGAGCCTTACACTTAACCTTTATACAGCCGTCCTTAATTTCGTACTTTTCAATTTCTGTACTCCAGCTATCCTCTCCAGATTCAAGTATACGGTTAAATACTGTACCCTCTGGAGCTTCAACTCTCCAAACTGGCACAATAACCTCTTGAGGTGTATCATTGTTATTAATAACAACAATTACCTTTTCATTATCTGTCCATCTGCCATAGCACATTAAACCATAGCTCATATAAAGATAGTCAAGAGAACCTATTGCAAGAGCCTTATATCTTTTGTGAATAGTTATTAATGTTTTGTAATACTTAATAAGGTCCTTGTTTTCTCTGCCCCAAGGATAAGTTCGCCTGTTATCAGGGTCAGTCCAGCCAGTAAGTCCTGCCTCATCTCCATAATAAATAGTAGGAGCACCAATCCAAGTCATTTGAAAAGTAATAGCCTCTCTCATAATGTTAATATTAACACCTGTGTCAGCCTCACTAGCTCCCATTGTATGGAGTCTACCAACCTTTTTATTAGTTCTAGTTAAAAATCTTGAATGGTCGTGATTAGAAAGCTCATTCATTGCCACACTTAAACTTTCAAAGCTAAATCGTGACATATAATAACGCATTTTGCCTTCAAAATCTCCTGCATTATTGTATTTATCCCAAGAACATTGCTCGCTATGTTTTTCCATACCTGTTAAGAACCAAGTAATAGGCTCCATAAAGGCATCATAATTCATAACAGTATCCCATTGGTCACCCATAAGCCAATCCTTAGGGTCGCCATAATGCTCTGCCAAAATAATAGCGTCAGGATTAGCAGACTTTACAGCCTTTCTAAAATCTCGCCAAAACTTCATATTATATTCCTTACTTGAGCAAAGGTCAGCAGCTACATCAAGACGCCAGCCATCAGCATTGTAAGGTGGAGAAACCCACTTTTTGCCTATATTTAATATATAATCGTATAATTCTTGAGAACCTTCAAAGTTAAGTTTAGGGTGGTTAGAATGACCCCACCAACCGTCATAACTTTCATTGCCTGGCCAATGACCACCGTGCCAACTAAAGAAATCGTGATAAGGACTGTTTTCACTCATAAAAGCACCATCTGGATAGCCATTTTTCTTATAAAAGCCCTCTCTATCAAGCCACTTGTTAAAAGCTCCACAATGATTGAACACACCGTCTAAAATAACCTTAATACCATTTTTGTGAGCAAGTGCAATTAAATCTGCCATAAGTTTATTACTTGCCTCAAGATTTTCTTTGTCAGTAGTTCTTACCATATACATAGTAGCTTCAGCATTGTCCTTTTTGCCCTCCTCAAGAGGTTTGCCCCCATCATTAATAATAACACCGTAGTGTGGGTCAATGCTGTCATAGTCCTGTATATCGTACTTATGATTACTAGGTGACACAAAAACTGGATTAAAATAAATAACCTCAATACCTAAGTCCTTTAAATAGGACATTTTATCCATTACACCCTTAAGGTCACCACCATAAAAATTGCAAACATCTAATTGCTCAACTGGAGCATACCAGTCCTTAATAGCCTTAGCAGTAACGCCTAAATAAGCATATTCATTGTCTATAACATCATTAGATTTGTCACCGTTATAAAATCTATCAACATAAATCTGATACATTACTGCACCCTTTGCCCAATCTGGCGTTTTAAAATCAGGTATAATAGTAAAGTTGTAATCAGTATTTATTGCCTTAACAAGACCTTGCTTGTTATAATAATAAACCCTATTATCCTTAACAAGCTCAAAGAAATAGTCAACCTTTTCACTGCCACATTTATAAAGACATTGATAATAATCAAAATAACCCTGTGATTTAATAATATCCATTGGATATTTTTCACCACCAGCACACATATAAACCTTGTCTAAATCATTTATACCCGTTCTAATTCTAACAGCAGTTTTTGTGTTGGCATCTGGCGAAACAGGAGCTCTATAATTTTCACTTTCGTCTGAAAAAATGGCATCTATATTAATATATTCAAAGTTCATCTTTGCAAGAAGAAGTAATCTTTCAATATAATCGAATTTTTCCATATTTTCCACCCCGTTCTAGTATATACTTAAATTGTAAATGTAAAACTCTCAATTGTCAACTATTTTAAGCATTTACATTGCAAAAAGGGTACTAGATATAACTACATCTGCTCTTTATAAGCCTTGCCCCACTGCTCCATTGCTGATATAATTGGTCGCATTGTTTCTCCCAAATCACTTAAGGCATATTCAACACGAGGAGGTACTTCTGGATAAACAGTTCTTGTTATAATACCGTCTGCCTCCATTGAACGAAGGCTATCTGTAAGTACCTTTTGGCTTATTCCTTCTAAACTTCTTTGAAGTTCATTAAATCTCCAAGGGCGAAGAAGTAAATTTCTCATAATCAACAATTTCCACTTACTACCTATCATCTGTACTGTTGTAGCAACAGGACAAGCTGGCAAATCTTCTTTTTTAATCATAAAAATCCTCCTTACATTATATTTGAATGTTACACTTAAATTTGATTGTTACATTAATTATAATATATTGCAAAAAACATTTCAATAAATTTTAAGCCACAAAGTAAGTAAAACGGCAAAAGTTACAAAAAGGTAACTATGACATAAAAAAGTGCCTACTTGTAATAATACAAAAAATATATAATAATTAAAATGAGGTGATAAATATGGATTTTATAGATATATCTAAAAAGAGAAAAACTGTTAGAAAATTTGCTCAAACACCAGTCAAGCAAGAGCTTATAGACAAAATGCTTGAAGCTGCAAGTCTTGATTTAGGCAGTGTGTGGATTAGCTTTTTTGACGAAAACAAAGCCAAAAAGCTATTAAACATTCCAGAAAACTGGCAACCTATGTGTATGCTTTATGTTGGTTATCCAGCTAAGGACTTTGAACATAATACCCATTTAGGCGGACACAGAAAGCCATTAAATGAAACCTGTTTTTACAACACAGCACCAAAGGAATGATAAAATGAATAAAAGTGAAAAAAGATTATACTTAATAAAAGAATTAATTAAAGAGAATAGAAGTTATGAGGATATTACTATTCCCCAAACATCACAAGAGCAGGAATATTTATTGCGTGGACTAATGAATATTCGCAGACCACGAGAAATAAGTGCCGAATTTTTAAAAATACAAGATGAATATTTAACAGAAATAAATAATGAAAAAGGCATTGTATCTATTAACGATTTAGAGCCTATTTGCGAAAATATTTACTTATGGCAAGGTGATATAACAACATTAAAATGTGATGCCATTGTAAATGCTGCTAATAGCGGACTAACTGGCTGTTATATTCCTAACCACAGATGTATTGACAACTGCATACACAGCTTTGCTGGCATTGAATTAAGGCTTGAATGTGCAGAAATTATGAAAAAGCAAGGCTATGAAGAACCAACAGGTCACGCCAAAATAACTAAAGCATACAACTTACCTTGCAAGTATGTTATACACACTGTTGGACCAATTGTAGGGAGAGAATTAACAAGGCAACACTGCCAACTTTTAAAAAGCTGTTACACTCAATCATTGCAACTGGCAGAAGAAAACAAATTAGAAAGCATAGCTTTTTGCTGTATATCAACAGGCGAATTTCATTTTCCAAATGACAAGGCTTGTGAGATTGCAGTAAATACTGTTAAAGAGTATATGAAAAATGCAACCTATATTAAGAAGGTGATATTTAATGTTTTTAAAGAACAAGATAGAGAAATATACGAAAAATTACTTAGAGCAAATAGATAAGCTAAATAAAGCTATTAAGCAAGCTGACACAATTGTAATAGGTGCTGGTGCTGGACTATCTACATCAGCCGGTTTTACATACAGCGGTGAAAGGTTTGAAAAATATTTTGATGATTTTATAAAAAAATACGGTTTTGACAATATGTATTCTGGAGGTTTTTATGCCTTTGAAAGCCTTGAGGAGCATTGGGCTTACTGGTCAAGATATATTTATATTAACCGTTATGTAAATCCTCCTAAGCCACTATATGAAAACATACTAAAACTAATAAAGGACAAAGATTATTTTGTAATTACAACAAATGTTGACCATTGTTTCCAAAAGGCTGGATTTGATAAAAAAAGACTTTTTTACACTCAAGGAGATTATGGACTTTTTCAATGTATAGAACCTTGTTGTCAAGAAACATATAACAACGAAGAAATAATAAAAGCTATGATAAAAGAACAAAAAAATATGAAAATTCCTAGTGAACTTTTGCCAGTATGCCCTCATTGTGGCAAGGCAATGACTATGAATTTGCGTTGTGACAATACATTTGTTGAAGATGAAGGGTGGCATAAGGCTGCCGAAAGGTATCAAAACTTTATTAGAACAAGAATAAATACTAAAATTTTGTTTTTAGAACTAGGCGTGGGATATAATACTCCTGCAATTATTAAATATCCATTTTGGCAAATGACAGCAAATAACAAAGAGGCTACTTATGCTTGTATAAATTATGGTCAAGCCTCTGTGCCTAATGATATTATAAAAAAATCAATTTGCATAAACGAGGATATATTTAAGGTTGTTGAAGATTTAAACAATAAATAGCAAATAAGTAAATTTTTATCATAAAAGTTATAGCTCCCAATACAGGGAGCTATTATACTTTATCAACAGTTAAATTATTTCATTTCCTCAATAGCCTTTTTATTAACATCAATAAGGCTCTTAATATACTCCTCAGAAGGGCCACCAGCAACAGTTCTAGTATTAACACAAGTATCAAGGTCAATAGCCTTATAAATATCTTCTGTAAATACATCACTAACAGCCTTATATTCATCAAGAGTAAGGTCGTCTAAATTCTTATTGTTATTAATAGAATAAAGCACAAGCTGACCAATAATAGCGTGAGCATCTCTAAAAGGTACACCCTGCTTAACAAGCCAGTCAGCAGCATCAGTAGCATTCATAAAGCCCTTTCTAGCTGCATTACGCATATTATCCTTATTAATAGTCATAGTATCAACCATTCTAGTAAATACAGGCAAGCACATTTTAAGAGTATCAACAGCGTCAAATACTCCTTCCTTATCTTCCTGCATATCCTTATTATAAGCTAAAGGAATACCCTTCATAACAGTAAGCATAGCCATTAAATGACCATAAACTCTACCAGTCTTACCTCTAATAAGTTCTGCCATATCAGGGTTCTTTTTCTGTGGCATAATAGAGCTACCAGTTGAATAAGCATCATCCATTTCAACAAACTTATACTGCTGAGAATTCCAGATAATGATTTCCTCACAAAAACGAGATAAGTGCATCATAATCATAGATAAAGCACTTAAAAGCTCAATAACAAAATCTCTATCACTTACACCGTCCATAGAGTCAAGAGTAATTGCGTCAAAGCCTAACTGTTCCTTAACAAATTCTCTATCAAGAGGATAAGTTGTGGCTGCTAAAGCACCAGAACCTAAAGGCATAACATTAGTTCTTTTATATGTATCTTCAAGTCTTGAATAATCTCTCTTAAACATTTCAACATAAGCTAAAACGTGGTGAGCTAATGTAACAGGCTGTGCATTCTGAAGATGAGTATAGCCTGGCATAACAGTTTTGATATTTCTTTCAGCAATATTATTAAGAACTGTAACAAGCTCCTTAACAAGTGCCTTAATATCAACAATCTGCTCCTTTAAATACATTCTAATATCAAGAGCTACCTGGTCATTTCTACTTCTGCCAGTATGAAGTCTTTTACCTACATCACCTATTCTTGAAATAAGAATAGTTTCAATATTCATATGAATATCTTCTGCCTTTTCATCAAATGTAACATTACCAGCTTCAATGTCAGACAAAATTTCCTTTAAAGTCTTAATGATAAGGTCAGAGTCTTCCTTAGGAATAATGCCCTGCTTGCCAAGCATAGCTGCGTGAGCACAACTGCCTAAAATATCTTCTCTGTACATTCTGCTATCAAAAGAAATTGAACTGTGAAAATGGTCTGTAAAACTATCTGTAGATTTGGTAAAGCGTCCGCCCCAAAGTTTCATAATATTATTTCTCCTTGCTGTAAAAATTCTCTATTTATAATAACATATTAATGTAAAAATGTAAACTTAAAAATAAGCCTATCGGGATATAGACTTATTAGTTACCAAAATTTATTTTTCTCAAATATGTCAGCAGCTTTATTAATATCATCAACAACATCTCTATTGCCAAGTCTAATCCCTGTAGAATTGGTCGCATAATCCTACAGAGTAAGACATATCATCTCTTTTAGACCTGTTGCAAGGCTTACACATACACTGTAAATTGTCCTCTTTGTCCCTTCCACCATAACTTTGAGGCAAAATATGGTCAATATTAACATTACCTTATATAAAACTTTTGCCACAAGATACACAAGTATACATTTTATAACGGAAGTGTTGTAAATCACACTTCCGTCCACAGGACACACAAGTAGACCAACCACTGTTTTACTTGTTATTTTCAAAAAAATTATCTCTGTATCCCATAATAGTGTCCCTTAATAATAAAGCTATATTATTTCTATATAAACTAACTTTATTTTGTTTTGGCTAAATTTTATAGCTATTTTTGCCAATAGATTAAGGTTTGGCAACATTAGACTACATCTTTCTTAAATTTTTCTTAAATTTTTCTTAAACTTATATTGCAATAGTTTATATCATTTGTCAACAACTTTTGTTAATATCAAATGCTATTAATTATAGTTAATTGTAAATAATATATATATTTATTATTATAAACTTTAGAATAGGAGTGATATAATTGTCTAAAGTTGCCCAAAATTTAGGTAGTCGAATAAGGACCTACCGTTTAAAAAAAGGAATAAGCCAAGAAGAACTTGCCTTTAAATCTTCACTTAGCACAACATACCTAGGTCAAATTGAAAGAGCAGAGAAATCTCCCACTGTTGAAACCCTTGACAAGGTTGCAAATGCTCTTGATGTTTCAATATATGACCTTTTTCTCTTTGATGAGAAAATAGAAGATGATAACAACAATGCTACGCTAAATAAAATAACAGCCCAGCTTTCTTCAATGTCGCAAGATGAACAAACTGAGCTGTTAAAAATAATTAAAAATGTAAAGGCATTTAAAAATGTAACATAAGCCCAAACTATATTAGCTGTGACCCACTCACAGCTAATTTTTGTAATACTTAATATCAACAACTCATTTATTTTTAAACAAGTGTCAATACCTTTTTTATTATAATCAATACCCCCACTATAATAAAAAAATAAGTATTTCTTGCCATATAATAGCAAAAAATACTTATTTTGTACTCCTCTGTCAGAGGAATTTATTAATTTTTATAAATATGGCTTAAAAACATAAATATCTAAATATCCAGAAACGCCTAACAAAACCACAGTAAACAATGCTCCCAACAAAATACCAGCCAGTTTTCTTTTAATTCTGCTTAGATTTTTTACAACAGGTATTCTTTCTTGAATATATAAATAATTAGTTGTAATTAAAAATGGTATAATTAAGAAATTCATTTCTAAAAAATTGTAAAAATCCTTAAAATTACTAGCAGAAACAACACACAAAACAGAAAGAATAAACATAGCATATCCCCAAAAGCCTATTATCATTTTCCACCAAGTATGGGTTCTAAAACCAGGTAATTTTAGTAAATCCTTTTTTGTAACATAACAATTATTAATAGCCGTTTTCAACTCCTGTGCCGACTTAAATCTTGAATTTTGCTCCATTTTTAGGCATATATCTATAATGTAGCTCATTTTGCCCTTATGCTTATTTACATCAGGCAAAGTACCTGTAAACATAAAATTCATTAAAGCTCCACAAGAATATATATCCGATGTAATATCTGTCTGACTAAAGCCAAACTGTTCAGGGGAAGCATAGCCAGCAGTACCCAAAATAGTTGTGTCCTGAGTTTTAGACTTTTTTCTAATTCTTGAAATACCTAAATCAATTATTTTAACATTTCCATCAACGGCTAACATAACATTGGCTGGTTTTATATCCCGATGAATAATATTATTTTTGTGCAAACAGGTTATTCCGTCACAAACTTGACTCATTATTTTTCTTACTTCAGTTGGCGTAAAAACACCCTTTTCTTCAACATATTCCTTTATGCTAACACCACTTACATATTCCTCAATGACATAATATTTATCACCAACATTTAATACCTTGTATATGTAGGCTATATTAGGATGTGATATATTTTTTACCTTTTCGTAAGCAATATAGCCATTTTCATCTATTTCTTTTTTGACCCATATTTTATTATTTCTAATATCACAAACAATACTTATATTCTTTTTTTCATCTAATATTTCCAACTCTTTGTACTGACTTAATTCATATTCATTTGCCAAAGCAGACATAATTTCACCCCATAACCTATTGCAATTTTACAAAAAGTATTATATTATAAATTAAAGAGGTGGTCAATATGAATACTAATAAATCTACAGATGAACTTTTAAAAATATTACAAAAGGAAGATAAAATCGAAAATTATATAGAAAAAAACAAGGACGATTTGTTTGATATAACATTAGCTAATTATTTAGATAATATGCTTACAAAATATAATGTTAAAAAAAGTGATGTTATTAACAATGCTAAGCTACCAACAAGCTATACATACGATATATTTAATGGCAAAAAGGTAAAACCTAACAGAAATATACTAATTCAGCTTATATTTGGTATGGGGCTTAATTTAGATGACGCTCAAAGATTGTTAAAATTGGCTGGTGTCAGGGAGCTTTATACACGAATTAAAAGAGATAGTGTCATTATTTTTGCTATAGAAAAAGGAAAGAGCATTAGCGAATGTGACGACCTTTTGTATGAATTGAATGAAGAAACAATTATAAAAGCATAAAAAAAGACTGGTTAATGCCAGTCTTTTTAGCTGTCAAAATTTCAGCATTGTTTTATGTTGGAAACCCCTCAGTCACTTCGTGACAGCTCCCCTATAAGGGGAGCTAAATGGTTTTGCGTAGGCTTTGCTCCAACCGTTGACCTACAAGGGAGCTAATTTATTTGTATAGATAAGCTATTACAGAAATTAATAAGGGCGATTACTAATCGCCCCTAAATACATATTAAATATTAGCCAAACAAGCTCATAGCATAAGCAGCTATAAGTCCACCACCAGTACCAATAACATAACCTAACAATGCCATAATAATACCAACAGGAACTAAAGCACTAGAGTATGTGCCGGCAAGAACTGGTGCTGTAGCAGTACCACCAATATTAGCAAGTGAGGCAACTGCACAAGTGAAAATATCCAACTTAAACAACTTAGCAAGTATAACCATAACAACAATATGGAACACAAGAATAATAAGACCAGCAAAAAGCCAGAAATGAGCGTTACCCATTGCACTTAAGTCAGCACGAGATGCAATAAGTGCCACAACAATATAAAGCAACACATTTGAAAGCTCCTCTGTACCCTTTAACTTGCCAAAAGGTGTGAGAGCGGCAATAACACCAACAAAAGTAACAACAAGAACTGTCCAAGTAGCCTTATCAAAGAAAGTAAGTTTTGCACCAATGGCAACACCAAGTTTTTGAGAAACAGCAGAAACTATAAGTCCTGCACCAATAAGGATAGCAATATTTTGCCAAGTAAGAGGCTTAGTATTAGCCTTTGCCTCCTCCTCTAATGTTCTGCCAACTTCATCAATAACAGTTGTGTCAGCCTTAGTCCACTTATTAAACTTATCCTTAAAGCCAATTACCCACAAAAGAAACATTACATAGAAAGTACCACAGATAGAGTCCATAACAAGAGCATAGCCCATTGCGTTTTCATCAACATGGAGTGCTTCCTGAAGTGCCAGCATATTTCCGCCGCCACCCATCCAGCTACCAGAAAGAGCACCTAAAGATTTCCAAGCACCCTCACCTAAATAGTTGTGCATAATTGCATAAGACACTATAAAGCCTAAAATAATAGATATAGTTGCACTAAAAAAGCCTAAGAGCATTTTTGGTCCTAGCTTTATGATTTTCTTTAAATCACATCTTAAAAGCATAATAAAAAGCATTGCATAAAGCAAAGGATTTTTAAGAGTAGAGTATGCCTCTGCAGTTGACTCTAAATCCCAAACCTTAAATGTGCATAACAACATAAGACCTAAGTAAATAAGTACAATAGGTGGTGCAAAGTTAAATATAACCTTTGCCACCTTACCCTTAAACATTACTGGCAGGTTTATAAGTATTGCTGCTACAAAAACTAAAAAAGCGATATACATAAATCCGTCTGTAATCATAAATTTCTCCTTTTTTCTCTGTTTTAATAATAAATGTGCAATAATTGGTGATTTTAAGCACAATCCCACATATTATAAAACAGCAAAAATGTCAATTTGTTTCCTTTTTCACAATATTTGCAATTTATTGTTAATATTTTTGTGTTAATCAATTCTATATATTATAGTTTGATTATTATTCAGTTTTTTATGCAAAAAAAAAGGAACATTCCAAAGAACATTCCTTTTAAAAATCATTAATGAAGTTTTATAACCTCTGACTTGCTATGGATTTCTTCAAGCTCAGCAGCAAATTCATCAATTTCTTTATTAAGATTATAAACAATATCCTTATCAACATTATGATGAAGGAAAATATGCTCTAATCTTTCATAAGCATTGCCCATCTTTTCTGCTATTTCAACATACTTATCAATGCTATCAAGCTCAATAAGTTTCTTAAAACGAGCAATATCATCTTTTATAAATGCAATAATTTCATTCTGGTCAGCATACTTACCCTTAACCATAGCATAAGGACGCATACGCTGAAGGAAAAACTTATCTTTTCTAGTAATGTTAAATACATAAGATACTACAAAGCCATTGCCTAGGTCAAAGTTTGCAATGTGCATACGGCTATCAAATACCTTAATATCTGTAGCACCTAACTGCTTAAGATTGAAAGCAATAATGTCACCACTTACTGTGTTTTTGTTCATAAAAACCCCTACCTTTCATTAACCTATTTCATATTTTATGAGTAAATATACAGTTGATATTACTATAGACATAAGCATAAGAGGAAAACCTATCTTTATATAGTTACCAAATGTAATTTCGTGTCCCTCTCTCTTACTAATGCCTGAAAGAACAACATTTGCAGATGCACCAACAAGAGTACCGTTACCACCAAGACAAGCACCAAGTGATAATGCCCACCAAAGTGGCTTAACATCTACACCACTATTACCCATTGTAATAATAAGTGGAATAAGAGTGGCAACAAATGGAATGTTATCTAAGAATGATGAAAGTATAGCAGATACCCACAAAATAAGTAAAAGCATAAGAGTATTATTACCCTTAGTTACTTCAAGAAGGAGCTGTGCAAGCATATCAATAACACCTGTCTGCTGTAAACCACCTACAACACCAAAAAGACCAACAAAGAATACAATAGTAGGCCATTCAATAGTTGAAATGATTTCCTCTGGGTCAATCTTACTTCTGTTTAAAAGCAAAATAACTGCTGCAGCTGCAATAGCTACTGTTGCTGACTGAATACCTAATGTGTCGTGAAGCATAAAGGCAATAACAACAAATGCCATAACTATAACACTTTCAATAAGGAGAGTTTTATCCTTAATTGCCTTCTTTTCGTCTAACTCCATAACTGCCTGCATTTTTTCTGGCATAACCTTAAGTTTTCTACCATAAATAAAGTAGAAACACAAAATTGTTATAAAACCTATAACAACAGCTGGAGCACCTGTGTTAATAATAAACTCATTAAAACTTAACTTAGCAGCACTACCAATCATAATGTTAGGTGGGTCACCAATAAGAGTAGCAGTACCACCAATGTTAGATGCCAAAATCTGTGTAATCAAATATGGCAAAGGATTGACACCTAAAATACTTGTAACAGCAATAGTCATAGGGCCAACCAAAAGTACAGTAGTTACATTATCAAGAAAGGCTGAAAGTACAGCTGTAATAATAAAGAATAAAACCATTATTACCCAAGGTCTACCCTTTGAAATCTTAGCTGCCTTAATAGCTATGTATTCAAACAAGCCTGATATTTTAACTACAGATACAAAGAGCATCATACCAATTAATATACCTACAGTGTTGTAGTCAATATATGATGCTAAACTTTCGACATCTAATATGCCAAAAATCAAAAGAAGCGTTGCACCAGCAACTGCTGCCAAGGCACGATGTACCTTTTCAGACATAATTGCTATCATTGTGACAGCAAAAATAACAATGGATATAATTTGTTGAGTGTCCATAATCTCCCTCCATTTTGTATAAACTTTATAAACATTATACATCACAATTACTAACACTTCAACATTTTTTGAATATTTATTTGTGTATGTTGCATATAGCATTTTTGTTATATGTTACTTTTAATAAGCATTTTAATATATCAAATCATTTTTAATCAAGTTTAAAACAACATATTTATCAATTTTAGTTAGCTAAAGTCCTATTTTTGTCACTTTTTAAACTTCTTAATACAGGTACTTGCAATATAACAGCTATTATAAATGTAACAACATCTGACACAGCTTGGCAAGCCTCTATACCCTTAATTCCTAAAAACATAGGCAAAATAATTATAAGAGGTATAAAAACAAGACCTTGTCTTGAAATTGACAATATTGTTGCTCTAACAGGTTTTCGTATTGTCTGCAAAAGCATATTTGAAAGCACAATAAAGCTACTAAGAGGCAAAGCAAAACACTGATACCTTAAGGCTGTTGATGCAATTTTGCCAACTTCTTCTCCATTTCCAAAGGTATTAACTATTTCTGGAGCAAACACAATGCCTATAACAGCTACAAAAAGCAAAAATATAAAGGCAAATTTTACGCAAAACCAAAAAGCCTTAAGAACTCTCTTATAAAGCCCTGCTCCATAGTTAAAGCCACACACAGGCTGAAAACCTTGACCAAAGCCAATAATGGCTGAATTGGCAAACATTGCTATCCTTGACACAACAGCCATAGCTGCAATGGCTACCTCACCATAAGGCTTAGCAGCAAAGTTAAGACAAATGGTAGCAACACTAGCTATACCTTGTCTGCAAAATGAAGGTGTACCTCCTGCTATAAGCTCACCATAATAATATTTAGACGGCTTAAAGTTTTTTAGCTTAATCTTAATAGCTCCACTTGTATTTACTCCCCACAAAAGCAAACAAAAACTAACAAACTGACTAAAAATAGTAGCTATGGCTGCACCTGAAACCCCCATATCAAACTTAAATATAAGTATTGGGTCAAGAGCTATATTTAAAATTGCTCCACTTGTAATACCTATCATTGAGAAAAAGGCTGAACCTTGAAATCTAAGCTGATTATTAAGCACAAGAGATGACACCATATAAGGCGAACCTATTAAAATATAACTCATATATTCAATGGCTTTAGGTTTTATTAACTCTGTTGAGCCTAATGCCCAAGCAAGAGGTTCAATAAATATAAGCCCTAAAATCATAAGAACAAAGCCAAGTATTAAAGCGGAAAAGAAGCCTACACTTGCCATTATTTCAGCCATTTCAATTTCTTTGCTACCTAATTTTCTTGATATGTAATTGCTACAGCCTTGACCAAAGAAAAAGCCAATAGCTTGTATAATTGCCATAAGTGAAAATACAACACCAACTGCACCAGTAGCTATAACACTATCCTTACTCCTGCCTAAAAAGAAGGTGTCTGCCATATTATAAAATGATGAAACAAGCATACTAATTATTGTTGGCACAGCCAATCTACACACTAATTTTTCAACTGGAGTTTCTGTCATCCATTTTAACTTTTCTTCATTATTCATTTGTTTTGACATATTTTACCTCCTTATAAAACAAAAAATGCCGTTGCAAATACACAACAGCATTTTTAACATTAATTTATTTACAAAGTTTTTCTGCTTCACTAATAACTTTTCTAACAGTCTGCTTAGAAACAAGAAGTGAACTTTCATCACCTTTATTAACAACAAAAAAGTTGCTATCATAATCATAATACTTAGCTACATTTTTGCTACCATCAACCAAGTTAAATGTAATAGTTACGGCCGGTTCTGACTTAGGCTCAACCTTATTAACAATGTTATCAAAACCAATACCTATTAAAAGCTCATAAAAATCTGTAAATGTGTCTTTATCCACAAGTTTATTATTAATATATGTGTTTCTATAATCTTTTTGTATACCATCAACAGTTTTAAAGTCATTATCACCTTCTGCCTTAAAATCAATAGTATATTTCTTATCACTATTAATAACTATACTCTTAACCTTTGACCTTTGATAAAGAGAAACAAATTTTTCTGCAAAGTCTGCAACAGATGCTGTAACAAAAGGCTTTAAGGCTCTATATTCCATAGTAAAGACTTCCGGTCTATCATTAACCAAAACATAAGCAAGGCTATTATCTGTACCATCAACAAAGCTACCAACCTTAACCTTTATACTGTTATCTTTATCTGCCACATATATTGTGCAATTAGGAGTATCAAGTCCATATTTAGCTAAATCACTAGGCTTAATATCAGCTAAGTCTGATATATTAAGACTAGCAAGATTTCTTAAAACACTTGCTTGAAGATTATAAGGATAAACAAGCATATTATCCACAGGTTTTTCCATAACTAATGTGGCTAAACCATTTTTTTCTGCATATTCTCGTGCAATAGGGTTATCCTTGTCATATTTTACAAGTATACTATCCTTATCCTTGTAATCAATTGAAAGCTCCTGTATTGAGTCTGCATCTATTTTATCCACAGATTTATCTACAATGTTATTAAATCCATAAGTTAAAGGCTCAATTCGTGTTGCATTAACCATATAAACATTATTATCACCATTAAGTGAAACATAGTAATATTTGTTGTCAGCAGAAAGGGAACCTACATTAACTGACACATTGTTGCAAGTAGCTACTGCTACAGGCTTATTAAGACCGTATTTAGCTAAATCACTATCATTAATAACCTGCTCAGCATAAAGACTATTAAAAACACTAGCTATATTTTCAACAGCTGTATAATCAAATAAATTGTTATAGCCCTTTACTGTCCATTTATCACCTTTTTTAACAAAGTCAAATGTACCATTGGCATTATTTAAGCTAAAGTTTTTAACATCATTAGCCTTAATTATTTCTGTGCCTAAATCAGAAGTAGAAACAGTATTTGTTGTTGGCTGTTGCTCCTTATTTGTTTTTGAAACAAGTGCGTAAACTATGCTTAGCACTAAAAGCAAAGCAACTGCTCCAATTAAAAAATATAGCTTTTTCTTCATTTATCTGTTTCTCCTTGTTATCCATACTACAAAGCCTGCTACAAACAATATAGCTGGCATTACAACCCAACAAACTAACTTAATTGTTGAGGCTGAGCCTGCGTCCACAACTATTGATGATGACTCAAGGCTCTTTGGGGCAATATAAATGCTGTCTGAATTGTTATTAAGCCAGTTAATGGCATTAACCATAAATGTTGAATTGCCGTTATTAACCATACTATCTGTACTTGGGTCAATAAAGTAATAGCTACAGCCTGACACAACAAGTTTAGTTGTATGCTCCTTGTCTGTGTATGTTGAGTCTGTAACTGCAACAGCTATATTAAACGGACCTTCTTTATCGCCCTTTTCCTTATTGGCTGAAGTATTATTTTCAGTCTTAATATAAGCCTTGTCACTAGTTGAAAGTATTGGTTCAAAATTAAGACCTTGCTTTTGCAATTTTGTATTAACAACACTTTGGCAAGCAACAGCTATAGTGTGATAATTCTTAGAAATAAGAGTTTTATTAATATCGTGTTCCTCAAGTTCTGGCAAAACAGCATAAGGATAAACCATATAAGATGACTCCTGTCCCTCATAAACATAGCCTTCATCAAGAGTAAGTCCATAAGTTGAAGCAATGCTCATCAAATTAGGACACTTAGCAGTATCTATGCCACCTAAAAGCATAAAAGCACTGCCGTCATTATTAAGATAATTAAGAACCTTTTCAGTTTCAGCCTGTGAGTAATCTCTATCAACTGGCGTCAACACAAGGACCTTACAATCCTGTGGTATTTCATCAGAAATAAGATTGACTGTGGCAGAAGTATAATTGGCTAACTTAAGCTGTTCATTTAATGATGTAAAATTGGAATTATCTGGCTCACCGTGACCTGTTACAAAATAAACTGCTGGTGCAACCTCCATATTAACATACTGCAAAGCACTTGTTAAGGCTGACTCTAAATTTAAAGTACTATTATCACTATAATAATCACTATAGCCTATTACCTTAAACTTGTTACCACATTCAACAATAATACTATTTACACTAACTGATGTATCCTCTGAAGCATACTTTTTAGCAAAATCTGGGTGCAAGTATAAATCTCTATTTTCTACCTTAATATGAGAGCTATATTGACTATATTGGTCTATTACTTGATTTACTCTGCCTATAATAGCATCAGAGCTATTGGTTGAAAAAAGTGTGTAAATGTTTATACCTGTATCAACATTGTCTAAAACAGACTTAGTTTCATCAGAAAGAGAAAAAATATCGTCTTTTGTAAAATCAAAGGACTTATTAAACTGCCCTATTATTAAATTTATTACAACAAGTATGGCTATAAATATAAGTGTGACAACAATTGAATATGTACCATACTTAAGTCTTTTATCGTTAAATACCTTATTCATAGCTGCCTCCTAACTCCATCTTCTTTTTTCAATAACAACAACTGTAAAATACAAAAATGCTAATGAAAAAGTGATGTAATAAATTATATCTGATATAGACACTATGCCCATATAAAAGTTTTCAAATCTATTAAGGACAGAGAGCCAGCTTAAAACACTAACAATAACACCATCAAAAAGTGACGGCTTAAAAAGATACAAAGCACCTGTAACAACAAAGGCTAAAAGTGCAAATATCCCCGCTGCTGGAAAATTCTTTGTACTAGTAAATATTAAAAGAGCAATAGCAAGAATAACAACAATAACAAAGCCAAGAGATGCTCCAACTGATATTGGTGCTGATGAAGATATGTTATCCATCATAAGAAGCAAGAATATGGCTGCAAATGTTGCCGCTGCTGCTACAATTTGATTGTCTGTTAAAACTGATATGAATATACCAACACTAATAAGACAAGCACCCATCATAAAATAGCCTAACAAGCCTACTAGTGTCATTCCCCAGTCTACCTCACCAAAGAGTGAAAGAACTAATGGAAATGTAAATGTAATAACTAAACCAATTAAAAACAACAATACTGCTGCAAAAAATTTGCCTGCTACAATATCAGTTACATTAATAGGAGCTGAATACAAAAGCTGGTCTGTTTTTTGCCTTGCCTCCTCAGCAAAAAGTCGCATTGTAATAACTGGCACAAGTATAAGAAACATAATCATTGAACCAGCAAGAGTGTCATTGTAATTGGCACTTGATGCAACAATATTTTGAGATATAAAGAAATAGCCTGTTATAAGAACAAAAAAGCCTAAAAAGCCATAGCCTGTTACTGTGGTAAAATAATTTTTAATTTCTTTTTTAAATATGGAAACCATTAATTATCAGCCTCCTTATTATCTTCTATTTCTTGCCCACCTTCTGCAAAGGCTATGTTAAGTTCTTCCTCAACTTCTTCATTATCAATAGTTCCATTAACAATCTGCAAGAAAACTTCTTCAAGTCCACTTGTTAAAGGTCTTAACATAAGGACAGATATTCTTTCCTCTGCCATAGTAGCAAAAATAATCTCTCTAATATCATTGCCTTCACAGCCATACACTTTAATATCATAAGTGCCATCACCATTATCTCTGTCAATAGTGGCAACATCAACAGCACTCCATTCCATAAGTTTTTGCACAGCTCTATAAGGGTCACCCTTAATAGTTAAAAGCTGAGCAGAGTTGCCTGCCATATTTACAAGCTCCTCTGTAGAGTCACTTGCTACAATTTTGCCCTTGTTAATAATAATAATTCGGTCACATATTTCGCTAACTTCACTTAAAATATGAGAGCTTAATATAACAGTGTGCTTTTTGCCTAAGTTTCTTATAAGCTGACGCATTTCCATAATCTGCTTAGGGTCAAGACCAGATGTTGGCTCATCAAGTATAAGCACATCAGGGTTACCAACTAGAGCTTGTGCTAAGCCTACTCTCTGCCTATAACCCTTAGAAAGATTTTTAATAAGTCTTTTATAAACATCTTCTAATTTAGTGACTGTAACTATTTCATTAATCATAGCTAGTCTATCTTGTTTTTTTACTTTTTTAAGGTCACAAACAAACTTGAGATACTCCTCAACTGTCATATCACCATAAACTGGGGGAACATCTGGCAAATAACCAAGTTCTTTTTTTGCCTTAACTGGGTCATCAAGTATATCAAAGCCATTTATTCTAACTGTTCCCGCTGTTGATGAAATAAAGCCTGTCATCATATTCATTGTTGTAGTTTTGCCTGCACCATTAGGTCCAAGAAAACCTACTATTTCACCATCATTGACTACAAAGGATATGTTATCAACAGCTGTATGAGGACCAAATTTTTTAGTTAAATTTTTTACCTCTATCAAATTGAGGCCTCCTTTATATATTATTACTAATATAATACAATAATTTGTTTATGTTTTCAATTAATATAGATTGAATTGAATATTAAGGTTTTATTAATTATCTCTTATCAGTATTCGTCTTGTCTGTTTTTCCATTCATTATACTGATACTTATCAATTTTAACCTCTCTACCCTTAGTACCGCCTAAATCTGGTCCAACAATACCTCTTTCTTCAAGTTCATCAATAATACGGGCTGCTCTATTATAGCCAATTTTAAACTTACGCTGTATAAAGCTAGTTGACGCCTTTTGCTGAATTGCTACAAGTTTAATAACTTCATCAATTAAATCATCACTGCCATTGCTATTGCTACCACTATCACTACTTTCACCGTGAGCCTCTGCAACAGACCTATTAATTTCATCAATAACTGACTTGTCATAATGATTGTCATCAGTTTTAATTGAGTTGACAATATCTTCAACTTCTTCATCAGTTACAAAAGCTCCCTGTATTCTTAATGGCTTATCGTCAAAGGCTCTAGTTTTAAGAAGCATATCACCTCGACCAAGAAGTTTTTCTGCACCTGTAGCATCAAGTATAATCTTAGAGTTAATACTACCAGCTACCTTAAAGGCTATTCTTGACGGAACATTTGCCTTAATAAGACCTGTAACAATGTTAGAGTCTGGTCGCTGAGTTGCAATAACAAGGTGCATACCAGCAGCTCTTGCAAGCTGTGTAAGTCTAACAATAGCATTTTCAACTTCCTTGCCTGTTGTCATCATAAGGTCGGCAAGCTCATCAATAATTATGACTATATAAGGTAATTTTTCAACGCCTTCAATTTTGTTATAACCCTTTATATTTCTAACACCATATTTTTCAAGAAGGTCATATCTTCTTTCCATTTCTCTAATTGCCCAGTTTAAAGCACCTGCTGCCTTTTGCACATCACTAACAACTGGTATAAGAAGGTGTGGAATACCGTTATAAACACTAAGCTCAACCTTTTTAGGGTCAATAAGTATAAGTTTAACTTCATCAGGTGTTGCCTTGTACAATATAGAAGTAATAAGTGTGTTTATACAAACAGACTTACCAGCACCAGTAGCACCAGCTATAAGTAAGTGTGTCATATCTGCAATATCAGCTACAATAACTGTACCAGTAATATCCTTACCTACACCAAAAGCAAGTTTGCTATCATAATCTCTAAACTTATCTGTAAGAAGTACCTCACTAAAGTAAACCGGTGATACAGAGTCATTACCAAGCTCAATACCAATTTTGTTAGTACCTGGAATAGGAGCTTCAATTCTAACAGATTTAGCAGCCATAGCAAGCTCAATATCCTTATCTAGCTTAGTAATTTTGCTAACAGGTATGCCCTTTGGAGGCACAAGCTCATATCTTGTGACTGTAGGTCCTTGACTAATGTTATCTACTTTTGCCTTAACACCAAAGGTAGCAAGGGTTTCTTCTAACAGTCTTGACTTTTCAATTAATTCCTCTCTATTAGATATACCTTGTTTTTTAGGATTTCTATGGAGAAGATTTGGACTAGGAAATTTATAAGGTGTTGATGTTTTTATATCAAGTTTATTAACTTCCTCTGTTTTTTCTGCCTCAATAATAACTGGCTGATTTTCTTCAACATTGTTTTCAAAAGGCTTTTTAGGAGGTTCATTATTTTCATAATTATGAACAGGTTCTTCCCAAGGTGGAGTTTCTTTTTCCTCCTCAACAATAGGTGAAGGTGCTTCCTCTAAAGAGTCTTGCTCTACTTCAGCCATTTCTGGTTCGTAACTAGCTTCTTCTACAGGTTCTTTGATAATTATTTCTGTATTTTCTTCTGGCTCAATTTCTTCCTCTGGCTCTTGTTCATACTCATCATCATAAATATCAAAATACTTAGGACTTTCCTTTATGTCACTAGTAAATTTAAGAGTAGGCATTTCTGGAATTTCAATATCTTCCTCATCAATGCTTTCTTCATTTATAATATCTGACTTAAGGCTTTCCTCATATCTTTCCATATCCTCTTTTATGAAAGACGGAATAACAAAATCAGGCTCTTTATCATCAAACTCATACTTCTTATTAAATATATCTGTTTCAATGATTATGTCCTCATCATTTCCACCCTTATCCTCTGGAATATCAATAAATACTGGCTTTCCACTTGTTCTTCTTCTTTTCTTTTTCTTCATTTTTTCAACTGGAAGCTCAATTTGTGTATCCTCTGGATAGTCGTCATAATAATCATCGTCCTCATCAACAGTAATGTGGCTTAATCTATAATCTCTATATTCTTCCTTTGTGCCATCAATCCAGTCGCCAATTGAGCCTGCAATATCTGCTACAGTTTTGCCAGTTGCAAGTACAATAAGTATAATACTAACAACTAAAAGAATAATAGTTGTGCCAGTTTTGCCCAACAAGGCACAAAAAGCACCACCTATAATTGCTCCTATAAAGCCACCGTTTTGAATATTACCATTTAAAAAGCTATCTGAAATATATTGAGAAAAAGGTATGTCACCAATACCCTGTTTATATGTAAATGTATGTGCAAGACAAATAATTGTGGCAAAAAAGCCAATGAATAAGGTCAACTTAAACTTGTAAGCGTATTTACTCTTATCCATAAGTGTCTGTACACCAAAAAGCATAAAAACAATGGGCAATATAATCGCTCCTATACCAAACAAATGCTTTAAGCCTGCTGATATATAGCCTCCTACTATACCCATTCTGTCACTAGCTATAACACATATAAAAATAATAACAGCTACACCAATAAGCGAAATAGCTAAAACCTCTGCTTTTAGCTTTTGCTGATTGGCATCAAGCATTGCTTTTTCTGACTTAGTTAGCTTTGGTGTATTATCTTTTGTTTGTTTGGATTTAGTAGTTTTAGATGTTGAATTTGTATTTGTTGTTTTTTTATTTGAACTTTTATTTGATGAGGCAGACTTTTTTCTGCCTGTTGTTGTTGCCATTTATTACACTCTCCCTAATTTTAAACATACAAATAAGCAAAATATCGGTATTATCTTGCTTACGAAATATATTATAACATATTAAAAACATATTTTCTACTATGATTTATAACTTGCAATACACAATATAATAAAGTATAATTATGTTAGAACTAGTAAGAAAAATACTGGAGGTTTTTTATGATTACAATTACACAAGAAAGCTTATCCGGAATGACATTTATAGACTTATTCGCTGGTTTAGGAGGGTTTAGACTTGCACTTGAGTCTTTAGGAGCAAAATGCATATACTCTAGCGAATGTGATGAACCAGTAAAAAAAGTATATACAAATAATTTCGGTGATATTCCTAACGGAGATATTACAAAAATTGATGAAAACTCTATCCCTGACCATGATATTTTGTGTGCTGGTTTTCCTTGTCAAGCATTCTCTATAAGTGGTAAACAACTTGGGTTTGAAGATAGTCGAGGAACACTTTTTTTCGATGTTGTTCGCATTATTAAAGCAAAAAAGCCTAAAATTATTTTTATGGAAAATGTAAAAAATTTTGCAACACACGATAACGGAAATACGATTAAAGTTGTAAAATCAACCATAGAAAAACTTGGGTATAATTTTAACCAAAAAGTATTGAATGCTGTTGATTACGGTATTCCACAAAAAAGAGAAAGAATATATATGGTTTGTTTTAGAAAAGATTTAAAAATAAAAAACTTTAATTACCCTAATACAATCCCTCTAAAAAAACATGTTGAAGATTTTCTGTTAGAAGACGAAAATTTAGTAAAAGATTTATATATCAATAGACCAGATACTTATTTCAACGGTATTACTGATAATAAATACAGTAAAAAAACTATAAGACTTGGTATTGTAAATAAAGGTGGTCAAGGCGAAAGAATATATAGTATAAAAGGCACAGCAATTACATTATCAGCTTATGGCGGAGGTATTTTTGCAAAAACCGGTGGATATTTAATAAACGGAAAAATCCGAAAATTACATCCTCGTGAATGTGCAAGAATTATGGGGTATCCTGATACCTACAAAATATCCAGCAGTATGAGTCAAGCATATAAACAATTCGGCAATTCAGTAGTGATAGATGTTATACAATTAATAGGAATGCAAATTGCTAAAGCTCTTTAATTATTTATATTATCCCATAATCATTGCTATAATGATTATGGGACACAAAATTATATCAGTTCTCTTATAAACTCCTCATGCGAAAAAAAATTACAATTTTCCTTAACATCAATAGAAAAAATAACATTTGCATTAAATGTATTTGATAATTTTCGTACTTCATATTTATCACCTCTAAGCGAAAACATAAATTCATAATTATCCAAAATAAATCTTTTATTATTTAAATCTTCATCCGAAAAAACAAACATTTTTCCTTTATCTAAAAAAATGCTTTTTATCGCATAATTACTATTTAAAATATACTCTTTTACGGGAAGTATATATGTTTTTCCTACATTATTTGAACCACTTCTTTTAACCCTATACTTAGCTGAAACCTTAAAATACTCGCCAAATTTTTCAATGGGCAATATTTTATATTTATTAGTAATAAAATACTTAACCTTTTTAAGCCTATAAGCACTTATTATCCATTTTTCAAATACCTGTAAACTATTTTCAAAATCAATTGTTTTTCCCTTTGTACCCGCTTCCTTAAATTCATCAAAATATAAATTCATATATTCAATTATTTTCAATGAGTATTTATTAATTTCAATTTCATTTAATAAACTATACTTAAATGTTTTTGTAGCAATATCAGGAATTAAAACAAACTGTTTACATTGAGCAGGACACAATTTTGCCTCAATATAAAACTCTTTTCCACTTTTAGTTTTAACAAATATATCCGAAATATTGGCATCACTACCACCTCCAAGAATAAAATCAGCATAACAATTAAAATTTTTACTCAAATATTCATGGCAATCAATTTCAAACTTTTTCCATTTTTTCATAATAATCCTCCTTATTAAATAAAAACATATTCATATATTATATTAACATATTAATAATATTATTATATTAATTTATTTTTACAATTCAGTATTTTATAACCTATTAAGTGCAGAAAGTTATTGCTAAAGCTATACATTTATGTTAATATAAAAGATGAATAGTACATTGAGGTGATTAATTGTGGCAAATTACTTTTTAGATAAAAAAATTGGTATTATCGGTGGTGGTCAGCTAGGACAAATGATGCTCCTTGAGGCAAAAAAAATGGGTTTTTATGCCGTTGTGCTTGACCCTACTCCTGACTGTCCTTGTCACAGTATATGTGATGAACACATTATTGCTGACTTTGACGATGAAAAAGCATTCCAGCTTTTGGCAGAAAAAACCGATGTAATAACTTATGAATTTGAACATATAAATGCTAGGGCTCTTGAAAGGTTAGAGGATAAAGGATACAAAATTTATCCTACAGCAGCAAGTCTTGAAGTAATACAAGACAAACTTACTCAAAAAGAGGCTATGGCTAAGGCTGGGCTTCCTGTACCAGATTTTATGATAATAGAAAGCCTTGACGATATGACTAAGGCTGGCAATGAATACGGCTATCCATATATGCTTAAGGCTAGAACAGGCGGATATGACGGCAAAGGTAATGCTGTTGTTAAAAGTGCTGACACTATTGAAAAAGCATATAACGAACTTGGTGGCGGCAAAATCAAACTTATGGCAGAAAAGATGATTGACTTTAAAATGGAAACATCTATACTTGCTTGCAGAAGTTTAAATGGTGATATTGCTGTTTATCCAGTTGGTGATAACAAGCATATTGACAGTATACTCCACGAAACTAGCGTACCTGCTAATATTCCTGACAAGGCATCAAAACTTGCTATGGAAGTAGCATCAAAGGTAATGGAAATATTTGACGGTATAGGTATGTTCTGTGTTGAAATGTTTGTAACAAATGACAATGACATACTTGTAAATGAGGTTGCTCCTAGACCTCACAATTCAGGTCACTACACAATAGAAGGCTGTGTAACAAGCCAGTTTGAAAACCATATAAGAGCAGTAGTTGGTTTGCCTTTAGGTGATACTGGTCTTATAAGCCCTACAGTTATGATTAATTTATTAGGCGAAGTAGGCTACAACGGCAACACTGTTGTAGAAGGACTTGACAAAGCTCTTGCCCTTAAGGGTGTATCTGTACATATATACGGCAAGGCACAAACTAAGCCAAAAAGAAAAATGGGACATATAACAGTAACAGCAAACAGTGTATCTAAGGCTAAAGAAATAGCAGAAAAAGCCTTTGAATACATTAAAATAAAAGCATAAGGAAAGGAGGACAAACAAAATGGTTCAAGTAGGTATAATAATGGGCAGTGATTCAGACCTTCCTGTTATGAGCGAAGCTGCTAAGGTTCTTGATGAATTTGGTGTAGAGTACGAATTAACAGTTGTTTCAGCACATAGAACTCCTGACAGAATGTATGAATACGCTAAAAGTGCTAAGGACAGAGGTCTTAAACTTATTATTGCTGGTGCCGGCGGTGCAGCACATTTACCAGGTATGACAGCTGCAATTACTACATTACCTGTAATAGGCGTTCCTATTAAAACAAGAGCATTAAGTGGTGTTGACTCCCTTTATTCAATAGTACAAATGCCAGGTGGTATTCCTGTGGCTACTGTTGCTATAAATGGTGGCAAAAACGCCGGACTTCTTGCTGTGCAAACATTAGCTGCCTTTGATGAACAGCTTTCTGTTAAAGTTGCTCAATATAAGAAAAATCTTGAGGACAGCGTTATTGAAAAAGCACAAAAACTTGAAGATATTGGATACGAAAAGTATCTTTCCGAATAAAAAGTTTATGAATTTCACAGAAAATTATAATTTTTTTGTTGCTTTTTTGTGAAAGATATAGTATACTTTTAATTGGATAAAACATAACTAGATGTTTTTATTTATTATTTCATCTAAAAAAGGAGATATGAACTATGAACTACACTCAGATTATTGGCTCTAACATTAGATACGAAAGAAGATTAAGAGGCCTTACAATTGATGACTTCGCTAAGGTTATTGGTATGGCTCCTGGCTTTGTTGGTCTTATTGAAAGAGGACAGAGAGGTACTAGCATTGCTAATATGGTAAGAATTGCTGAATTCTTTGAAATCACTCTTGACGAGCTTATCACTAAGGATTTAGCTCAGGGCAGAGTATCTACACCTAAGAGCGTTAACAAGATTGAAAAGGATAGAAAGGCATTAATCAGTATGATTAATACTATGCCTAATGACAAGGTACAGATTCTTGCTGCTAATGCTAAGACTTTAAATAAGTATATTCCAACTTTAAGTGCTAAAGAAGAAGCTCTTGCAGAGGAATATTAATTAAAAAATCGTTTATTTTAACTCCCCTATTATGGGGAGTTTTAGTTTGTCGAAAAATATCAAAAATGAAAAAAATTTGCAATTAACAAAAATGTTATTGCCAAAACTTAAAGCGTCGCAGACTTTAATCCGCAGGTGGAATTTACTTCCACCGAGGACAGCGACTTAATTTTACAGCAAGAATTGCTGTAAAATTAACACGGCTGGTCGCTTCATAGGTGGGTACATAGTACCCTTACTGCAAGAAATGCGTGGATTTCTTGCAAGGCTGTCGACTTTATCGACAGCCAGAACTCCCCTATTATGGGGAGTTTTTTTATGCTTATTTACTACTTATCCACACCATATCTATATTTATCACCAATTTTTCATAAACATTATATTTAACTCATACTATATAAAGAGGTGATAATTATGCTCAATTACTTATGGGGAGCAATGATATTTATAGGCATAGTTACAGCAGCCTTTACAGGAAATATGGCACAGGTAACAAACGGTGCAATAGACTCAGCAAGAGAGGCAGTAAATCTAGCTATAACAATGCTAGGAGTAATGTCAATGTGGACAGGTATAATGAAAATAGGTGAAAAAGCTGGCTTAATAAAAAGCCTATCAAACAAAATGAAGCCATTTTTACACTGGTTATTCCCTACTGTACCCAAAAATCACAAAGCAATGGAATACATATCCACAAATGTAATAGCAAACATATTGGGACTAGGCTGGGCAGCAACTCCAGCAGGAATATCCGCTATGAAAGAATTGCAAAAACTAAACAAAACCAAAGATATAGCAAGTACACCAATGTGTATGTTTATGATATTTAATATGTCATCATTACAGCTTGTTAGCATAAATATAATAGCCTACAGAAGTCAATACAATTCACAAAATCCCTCTGAAATAATTGGTCCAGGAATAGCCACTACCCTAATATCAACACTAGCAGCAATAATATTTGCCAAAATAATGGAGATAAAAAAATGAAATTAATTATTTTATTATCAGATTTAATAATGCCATTAGTTATTATTTACATACTTGCATTTGGATACAGCAGGCACATAGATGTTTATGATACCTTTGTAGAAGGTGCTAAGGAAGGCTTTTTTACAGTATTTGACATACTCCCTACCCTTATAGGTCTTATGATGGCAATAGGAATATTAAGAAGTAGTGGCGTACTTGAAATAATTGTCAATCTTTCAGCACCATTAGCCAAGGCTTGCGGATTTCCAGAAGAAGCAGTACCTATTACTTTAATGCGACTTATATCATCATCAGCAAGTACAGGTATTTTGTTGGATATATTTAAAAATTATGGTCCAGACAGCTTTGTTGGCAGGTTTGTATCTGTTATGATGAGTTGTACTGAAACAATATTTTACACAATGAGTGTATATTTTATGTCAATAAAAATAACTAAAACACGATACACTCTAGGTGGTGCATTATTTGCAAACTTTGCCGGAATTGTATCTGCTCTTATACTTTCAAGATACCTTTGGGGTTGATGAATAAAGATAAAATAAAAAAAGTTGTAATTTCTCTGTAAATGTTGTATACTTAAAATGTAAAGTTGTGATTTTTAATTATTCTTGACTTTTTATATATTTGCTATTAAAATAAAAGAACAATATACTAAGGAGGAATATTATGGCCCAGTATAAAAGCAGTGGCTTAGATAGCAAGGCTCTTGCTGAAAGAAAAAGCAAAAGACTTGAAGAAGCTCTCAGTGCTTATACCCCTGAGCAGACAAAGCTAACTGTTAATAAGCTGCTTGAAGACTTTGTTGACGAAAGTGGCAACAATTATTTTGAAGCTGGTAAAAGAGATACTACTCTTTACTTTGCTGATGAAAATTATATAAAAGAAATGGAAAAAGAAAAGGCTAAGGATAAACATAAGCACAAAGAAAAGACTTCGGTTGTGGAAAAGTTACACAAACTTACTGCTCCTAAAATCAAAGATGACGAAGAATTTGATGATGAAGATGTGAAAGTTTTTAAGCCTGAAAAAGAAGTTCAGTCTGAAGCTAATGTTGAAGAAGATAACAAAGCTGAAAACAACATTGAAGAAGAAACAGCAAAGACTGAAAACACTGAAACTGAAAATGTATCTAATGACAATAATAGCGAAGTAGTTGAGGAAAACCAACAAGAAGATACTAACAATGAAGTTTCAGAAGAAGATACTGAAATTGATGAAGAAAAGGCAACAACTGACAATATGCCAGAGCCTGAACCTACAATAGTTATAACTCCAGTTAAGGCTGAAGATATAGCGAAGGAGGATACTAAGGAAATGAGACGAGAATTTTTTGACAACGAGGCTGAAATTGAAGAAGTACCTCGCCGTAGAAGAAAGCCTGCTGAAGAAGAAACTCCAGTTGAAGATAAAAAAGTCCCTGAAATAGATGTTGATGACATTGAAAATGAGGACGAAGAAGCTGAAGAAGAAAAGCCAGCAAAGAAAAATAAATTTGGTGGATTTTTTAAGCGTAAGAAAAAAGACGACCCATTTGACAACGAAGAAGAATTTGATGATGACGATGACTTTGAAGAAGATGAGTTTGACGATGACGACGAATTTGATGATGATGACTACTATAAAGAAGGCTTAAGTTTTAAGAAAGTATTAAATGTTGTAGTTATTATTGCTCTTGTATGTTCAACTGTTTTCTTTGCTGCAAGCAATTATACAAACAGCAAGAAGTTAGAAAGTGCAAATATTCAAATTAATGAATTAAGCAAATCTAACAGCGACAACACAAATCAAGCTGAAACTGTTGCTGTAGTTGAGAACACAACTGTTGCTACAACTGCATCACAGATTACAACAGAGGCAACAACTTCTGCTGCTGAAAGTGCTGCTGCATCTGGCAAAACATACATAGTTCAAAAGGGTGATGTATCTGGCGAAAAGATATGTAAGAATATCTATGGAGAGTATACTCCTGAATTATGGCAGAAGCTTTGTGAGGCTAATGGCAAAAGTGGTACAGACTTTATTGTTGGTGAAGAAATAAAAGTACCTTGATAAGTGTATAAATTGTTTTTACAGGGGGTATGCCAAAAGCAGAACCCCCTAAATAATATGTGGAGGAAAATATGAATTATTCCGATATGAACCTTACAGAGCTTAGAGAAATGGCTAAGCAAAAAGGTATAGGCAGTGTAACTAGATACAAAAAAGCTGAATTAATTGACCTGCTTGAAAAGGCTGAACCTCAAAATATGCCTGTTGTTGAGGATAAAGAAGACAACAAATTAAGTTATTTAGAAGAACTTGACTCTGGCAATGTTGGCGAAGGTATACTTGAAATATTAGCTGACGGCTATGGATTTTTGAGAACAGACAACTATTTGACAGGTACAAAGGACATTTATGTTGCCCCATCACAAATAAGAAGATTTAACTTGAGAACAGGTGACAAAATAAAAGGTAAATTAAGAATACCTAAAGAAAATGAAAAATTTTCTGCCCTTTTATTTTTGACTGAAATAAACGGTGATAAGCCTGAAAAAGTTGGCAGACGACCTAACTTTGAGGACCTTACTCCTGTTTTTCCTACTGAAAATCTTTATCTTGAAACTCACCCAAAGGAACTTTCTACAAGACTTATTGACCTTATTGCTCCAATAGGCAAAGGTCAAAGAGGTATGATTGTTGCCCCTCCTAAGGCTGGTAAAACAGTTCTCCTTAAAAAAGTCGCTAATGCTATAACAAGAAAATATCCTGATGTTTATGTTATTGTACTTCTTATTGATGAACGACCTGAGGAAGTTACTGATATGCAAAGAAGTATATCTGGCAATGTTGATGTAGTTTACTCTACATTTGATGAACAGCCAGAACATCACAAAAGGGTTGCTGAAATGGTACTTGAAAGAGCAAAAAGACTTGTGGAGCAAAACAAAGATGTTGTTATTCTTCTTGACAGTATTACAAGACTTTCAAGAGCATACAACCTTACTGTGCCATCAAGTGGCAGAACTCTCTCTGGTGGTCTTGACCCCTCTGCCCTTTATATGCCAAAGAGATTTTTTGGTGCAGCAAGAAATATTGAAAATGGCGGTAGCTTAACAATACTTGCTACAGCATTAGTTGAAACTGGCTCTAAAATGGACGATGTTATATTTGAAGAATTTAAGGGTACAGGTAATATGGAACTTGTTCTTGACAGAAAAATGAGCGAAAAGAGAATTTTCCCTGCTATTAATATTGCTAAATCTGGCACTAGACGAGAGGAACTTCTTTTAAATAAGGAAGAACTTGAAACAGCTTACTTCCTTAGAAAGTCATTTAGTGGCAATTTAACAAACGGTGAAGTGACTGAACAGATAATTGATATGCTATCAAAGACAGAAAATAACAAGGAATTTGTAAGTTCGGTAAACAAGCTTAATAAAAATCAGCAATAAAAATATATAATTTTTACCATATTATTACAAAATTTGTTTTGATGAAAATTATACTTGCATTTTGTTTTTTGCTGTGATATAATTTTAATGTTATTTGACGAAGGGATGCCAAAATGTATCCCAATATATATGAAAGAGGTGTAAATAATGAAGGAAGGTATCCATCCAGAATACTACCAGGCTAAGGTTAAGTGTAACTGTGGTAACGAATTCGTAGTTGGTTCTACTAAGGAAGAAATCAGAGTTGAAGTTTGCTCTAAGTGTCATCCATTCTATACTGGCAGCCAGAAGCTTCTTCTTGATGCAGGCGGTAGAGTTGACAAGTTCAACAAGAAGTATAACAGAAAGTAATTATGTTTTAAATTTAGACCTGAGAAATCAGGTCTTTTTTTGTAATTAAGCTACCTAAACATATACTTTTTTACTTTTTTTAAAGTTTTTCAAAAAAAGTCTTGACAAATGCCCTACTCTGCTGTATACTATTATTTGTCGCTGCACAATAGCGATTTAAGTAAAGCCTGCCCAGATAGCTCAGTCGGTAGAGCAGAGGACTGAAAATCCTCGTGTCGGCGGTTCAATTCCGTCTCTGGGCACCACTTTAAATATGCGGGTGTGGTACAACGGCTAGTACATCAGCCTTCCAAGCTGAGGACGAGGGTTCGACTCCCTTCACCCGCTTGGTTACATATATGCGCGAGTGGCTCAGTGGTAGAGCATCGCCTTGCCAAGGCGAGGGCCGCGGGTTCGAATCCCGTCTCGCGCTCTCAAGGATAGCATTAGCTATCCTTTTTTTGTATATATTGATAATAAAGTACAATCTATCAGTCTTATGATACAAAATATTAATATATTATTTGTATAATATTAACAAAAATAAAAAAAGGACTAGTAATTTTAATTATGTTTTGCTATAATAGTAATTAATAAAATTATGTGTATATATAAGGAGGCTATAAAATGAAAAGAAAGTTATTAAGCGTTGTTGCTATTGCAATGGCAATGGCTATGACTACAACTGCTTTTGCAGCTCCAAGAGAAAGAGGTAACGGTGATGTTGACGGCGACGGTACTGCTTTAACTGCTGCTGACTTAATTTCTCTTATAAATAATCAGGGTAATGTTGCTAATGATGCTGCTAACCTTAACGGTAGAAAAGATGGTGGCGTAATTTCTGCTAATGATGTTCTCATTGCTTACAAGACTGTTCTTCAGCCTAACACTGTTAAGGAAGACCTTGTATTTAATGTTTATACTGAAGGTTTAAATTCTGACCTTGACTTAAATGCTTTACACGCTAATGATTTAGGTGCTGGTTCTAAGGCTAATGCACAGGGTACTTCTATTGTAGATAGAAGTGTTACTGTAACTCCTACAACTACTATTAAGGACGCTATTGACCAGTTTATTGACTTAGCTACAAGTGATTCTAAGACTCTTGAAAAGATTAATAGTCAGTTAAACAATATTCAGTTCCACAGCAATGTTAAGGGCGAAGTTACTTTAAGAAGTAACAATGGTTGGTCTATGCTTGCTTATGCTTTACAGCCAATCGTTCCTATGGACGATGCTGATGCTGCACTTTGCAACAAGACTGCATCTTCTGCTGATGAAATTGCTGCTAAGAAGGATAGATATGATGCTTTAAAGGAAGCTAAGGCTATCTTAGTTGGTACTCAGACTGATAATGCTGCTCAGAATACAACTGCTTTAAGTGCAAGCGAAGTTATTGCTCTTAAGAAAGCTTTCTACAAGGCTATCCCTACTACTGGTCTTACTGATGCTGAAGTTAAGGCTACTGCTGAAAGAGTTTTAGCTATTACTGATACTAAGTACAGTGTAACAGCTAATGATGAAGTTCTTTCTTCTGGTGCTGTTGAAGCAAGCTCTACAGACGGTTTCATTAAGAACCTTTTAGCTATTAAGGAATACGGCAAGGCTACAATGGCTGATTACAGAAATGCTTTTGGTGATAAGCTTGTATTATCAAATGGTAATATAAATGTTGTATTTGAAGTTGCTGTAGTTGCTGGTATTGGTAACGATGAGGAGTCAACAACTGAGGCTACTACAGAAGCTACTACTGCTGAATCTACAACTGAGGCTACTACTGCTGAATCTACAACAGAAGCTACTACTGAATCTACAACAGAAGCTACTACTGAAGCTACTACAAGTGCTATGATTTATGTAAGTTCTGACCTTCCACAGGGTAATAACGATAGCCTTATGCCAGGTCTTTTCGCTGGTGATATTTTAAGCTTACACGGTGTTGACGCATCTCAGAACCTTGCTTATGTTCAGGGCGAGAACAATGCTCAGACTAATGGCGTAAACTCTGACGGTACAAATATTCCTAATACAGGTGCATTTATTTCATATACTGCAAGCAAGGACGGCGTATTCTCTGTATATATGAAGACTAACAAGAATAAATCTTCTTACTTCTTATTTGCAGATGGTACAACTGCTCACGAACCTGTAACAGCTGGTTCTTCAAGTGAATATGGTACTTACGATATTAATATGAAGGCTGGTCAGACAGTTTATATCTACACAGTAAACTCTAAGGCTTGTTTCTTCGGCTTTGCATTTAAGTAATAAATGACACAACAAATATAATAAAACAAAAGAGAGATTGCTTATGTAATCTCTCTTTTTTAACAAGGAGAGATAATATGAAATTAAAATGGTTAATTACTTCTGTTTTAGCCTTTACAACATTATTTGCTGTAAGTGCTAATGCAAAGGATAATGCCTTTAGTGATGTTGACTTTTCAACTACACAGGGTCAGGCTATTGAAAAAATGTACAATGCAGGCTATCTTGCAGGTTACAATGACGGTACTTTTAAGCCAAATGCTACTATAACAAGAGCAGAGCTTACAAGAGTATTTAATCAGGTTTTTGGATATACATTAAATGACAAAGCTGAAACTAAAGATTTTACTGATGTTGAAAAAGGTGTATGGTACTACAACGATGTAAAGATTGCTCAAAGCAATGGTTACATTAACGGCTTTAATGACGGCACTTTTAAGCCACAGGATAACTTTACTCGTCAACAGACTTGTGTTGTTCTTGCCCTTGCCGCTGGTCTTAAGGATACAAACAACAATATTACAATAAGTGATGAGGTTGCTCCTTGGGCAGAAAGCTATGTTAAGGCAGCTATTAGTGACGGTGCATTTAGCCTTGAAAATGGCAACACATTTAGAGGTACTGTAAACATTACAAGAGGCGAAGTTTGTCAGGCTCTTGCTAAGTATGTTAAAACAAGTACAGAGGCTACTACAAAATCAGCAACTACTACTACAAAAACTACTAACAAAGCTGATAAAACAACAGAAGCTACTACTACAGCTGCTACAACTACTACTAAGTCAAGCTCCTCTGGTTCTTCCGGAAGTTCAGGTAGTTCAGGTAATTCAAGCAAGGTAACAACAACTACTACTACAACAGAAGCTACTACTGAAACTACTACAAAGGCTAACAATAATAAGACAACAACAACTACTACAACTACAGAGGCTACTACTGAAACTACTACTGAAATTGTGTTAGACGATACAGCTAGAAAGGCTCTTAAAAATGTTATAAACGATACTAAGTATGTATTAATGTATAATGTAAAAACAAGCAACGAAAAAGAAGTAGCAACATATATACTCAATGCTATGGAGGCATACTATGCTGACCCTAGCTATGATGTGCAGTCTGCTATAAGTGACGCTAAGAGTATGTACTACAATCTTTCTGACGAAGAAAGAGAAGATTTTAAAAATTGTCTGTACTCATCATACAACTTCTCTGATGTGCAAGTATTAAAGGATATATTCTTGCCATTGTTATCATAACAAATCATTTCACTATTCCAAAGTTTTACCCTAAATGGATAAAACTTTGGAATTTATTATTTTACACCGACTTAATAATTCCTTTTTTTGATAAAATTTCTTATTAATTTTTTGTGAACAAAATTTTTCCATACTTTACGCAATAATTACCAATAATTATTTTAAAATTTGCCACAATATATAAAAAGTGCATTAAAATTTGCAATAAAATAAAACCATAGTGCAAATTGAGTAAATTTTAAATATAATTTAGGTAAACTTTTTAATTCAACAATATTTGACAATATATCAAAATGAAGTTATAATGTATAGTGAAGGTTAGTGAGAGGACCACTCTCATTTAAGTTATATAAATTTCGCTTTAAAAAATGTATTTTTAATCAGGAGGAATTATTCATGAATATTAGCGGTGGTGGCATCAAGATTTTTGGTTGCAACGGTAATCATGTTTTAGCTGAAAAGATTGCTTCAGAATTAGGACTTTCTCTTAGTAAGTGCGAAGTTAGCAAATTCAGCGACGGTGAAATCAGTGTTAGAATTAACGAAACTGTAAGAGGCAACGATATTTTCATCGTTCAGCCTACTAGTAGCCCAGTTAATGACAACTTAATGGAGCTTCTTATTACAATTGACGCAGTTAAGAGAGCTTCTGCAGGTAGAATTAACGCTGTTATCCCTTATTATGGTTATGCTCGTCAGGATAGAAAGGCTAAGGCTAGAGACCCAATTTCAGCTAAGCTTGTGGCTGACCTTATTACAAGTGCTGGTGCTGACAGAGTTATTACTATGGACTTACACTGTGCACAGATTCAGGGTTTCTTTAATATCCCTGTTGACCATTTAGTTGGTATGCCTTTACTTTCTAAGTACTATGGTGAAAAGTTTGGTTATGGTAATGATGATATTGTTGCTGTATCTCCAGACTTAGGTTCTGTTACTAGAACAAGAGCATTTGCTGAGCAGCTTGATGTGCCTATTGCTATTGTTGATAAAAGAAGACCTAAGCCTAATGTTTCTGAAATTATGAACATTATTGGTGACTTTAAGGACAAGACTGTTATTCTCTATGATGATATGATTGACACTGCTGGTACTATTACTAATGCAGCTAACGCTATTATCGACAGAGGTGCTAAGAAGGTTTACGCTTGTTGTACTCACGGTGTACTTTCTGGTGCAGCTATTGAAAGAATTCAGAACAGTAAGATTGAGGAATTACTTGTACTTGATACTGTTCCTCTTACTGCTGACAAGGCTATTCCTAAGATTAAGCAGAAGTCTGTTGCTAAGGTATTCGCTGACGCTATTTACAGAATTCACGAAGGTTTACCTGTTTCAAGAATATTTGAATATTAATTTTAATAAAAAATGGGGTGTGAAAAACACCCCTTTTTTATTGCTAAAAAATCAATAGCTAATTATTCTTATCTATATATCAAACAAATTTAAACTCATCAACATTAAATACACCCTTATCTCCCAACTTAAAATGAGGAATAACAAGAAGTGAAATAAATCCAAGTATCATAAGAGTTTCATTGCTACCCTTTGGTGAAAGAGATTTAGCCATTTCAACAATATGGTTATGCTCTCTTACTACATCGTCAATAGTCTTATCAGACATAATACCGCCAACTGGCAATTCCATTTTTGCCACAACTTTATTATTATTAACTACAGCAATGCCACCTTGTGTACCAAGTGCATTAACTGCGACTGCCATATTATTACTATCACTGCCTATAACACTTATGTTATGTGAATCGTGTCCTATAGTTTGAGCTATTGCACCATTAGTTATATCTAAACCCTTAACAAAACACTTGCCAATGTTACCAGTTTTATGATGTCTTTCAATATTAGCACACATAGAAAGTCCCTCAGAGCTGTCACAATAAACACCGTCTGTAATAAGGCTACCCTCATTAAGTGAAATAACTATATCCTTACTATTAAAATCTAAGTGTAAATCATCTGGCTTAATTTCATCTATATTGACAGTGTTACTAACTGTTGAAATATCAGACTTTGGAACACTAAACAATGCCCTACCATTTTCAGCTACAAGCACGCCTTTTTTATAAACCTGCTCAATTTTTGTACTATTAATATCTCTTGTTACCACAATATCTGCATCAAAGCCACAAGCAATAGCTCCCTTTCTGCCTAAATTGTAGCTAACACAAGAATTGTAACAAGCCATAGTATAAGCATCAATTGGGTCATAGCCAAGTTTAATAGCCTTATCTATACAATGAGAAATTGTACCCTCTTTTACTACCTCGGCTGGGTGCTTATCATCTGTGCAGAAAGCAAAATGACGCAAGTTGTAAGGTGTAACAGCTTTCATAAGCTCATCTAAATTTTTAGCACCTGTACCCTCTCTAACAAATATATCAAAACCACAGCTTATTTTATCAAGTGCCTCCTCTGCTGTGCTACATTCATGGTCATTTCTAATACCACCACAAGCATAAGCATTAAGCTCCTTGCCCTTAAGCATAGGTCCGTGACCGTCAATATAAGTTGTGGACTCAAGTTTTTTAATAACATCTGGAACACAAGCTGTGACCCCTGGATAATTCATCATTTCTCCAAGACCTAAGAAGTCATATTTATTAATAAGCTCTATAGTTTTGTCACCGTCAATAACACAACCACTATGGTCAAATGGTGTTGCTGGAACACAAGACGGCAACATATAATGAACCTCTAAAGGAGCATTTTTGCTATCATTTATCATAAAAGCAAGACCCTCCTCACCCTTAACATTAGCTATTTCGTGAGGGTCGGCTATTATAGTAGTTACACCCTTTGGCATAACGGCTACTGCATATTGTGACGGTGTTACCATAGCTGACTCAATATGAATGTGGCTATCAACAAAACCTGGTGCAATATAAGCTCCCTTAACATCAACTTCATTTACGCCATCGTAATCACCAATGCCAACAATAACGCCGTCCTTTATGGCTACATTACCTTCGACTATTTTGTGACCAAGTACATCTATTATCTTACCATTTTTTAAAACTAAATCAGCCTTTTCATTGCCGAGAGCTGAATTTATAATGTTATTTAACATACTTTTTCCTCCTTATGCTACAATAATTGACAAAGTTTTTCTGTATCTTCATCAGATGTTGCCCAGCTTGTTGCAAATCGTACAACTGTTGAATTATCATCATATTTTTCCCAAAAACTAAATGAAACATTTTTGCTAAGTTCATTAAGTTTGTCATTATTAAGTATAACAAAAATTTGATTAGTTGGTGAGTCTATATAGAACTTATAGCCTTTAGAAGCAAGGGTTTTCTTTATTTTATTGGCTTGAGTAATAGCATTTTTAGCAATATTAAAGTAAAGATTATCAGTAAAAAGGGTGTCAAACTGAACACCAGTAATAAAGCCTTTTGCTAACAAAGCTCCCTGCTGTTTAATCATAGTAAAGAAATGAGGTATCATATTCTTTTGAGTAAGTACAACAGCCTCGCCAAACATTGCACCAACCTTAGTGCCACCAATATAAAAAATATCACAGTTATGAGCAAGAAATTCAAGGGATACATCATTATTTTCTGCCATAATACCATAGCCAAGTCTTGCACCATCAACAAAAAGTGGAATATTATATGCCTTGCAAACACTATGAATATCACTTAATTGGTCAGCAGTATACAATGTACCATACTCTGTTGGGAAAGATATATAAACCATACCAGGCTGAACCATATGTTCCCTATTGCCGTCATTATAAAATGTGTCTAAATATGCCTTTAACTGGTTGGCACTTAATTTGCCATTTTGAGAGGGTATTTCAAGTACCTTATGACCAGAAAATTCTATTGCCCCAGCCTCGTGAACACTTATATGACCACTTGAAGCTGAAATAACACCCTCATAATTTCTAAGAACTGATGAAATAACAGTAGCATTTGTTTGAGTGCCACCTACAAGGAAGTAAACTTCTCCATTATCAAGCCCACAAGCCTTTAAAATCTTAGTCTTTGCACTATAACTATATACATCTGTACCATATCCTGTATTTTTTTCATAATTTATAGCCTTAAGTCTATCTAAAATGTCTGGGTAACAACCCTCCATATAATCACTATCAAAATGAAGCATAAGTATTCCTCCTTAAACATTATAATAATTTTATCATTTTTGCAAAAGTAATACAAGCATATTTAGTCAAAATATATATGTAGAAATTTGTCGAAAAAGACAGTATTGAAATATATATTTATACTATTTATGATTAAAATATACAATACAAAGGAGATTTTTAATTATGAAAATCAAAAAAATTATTGCTGTAACAATGGCATTATTTATGTGTACCAGTACAGCTTACGGTCACTCAGGCAGAACAGACAAAAACGGTGGTCATCGTGACAAAAACAATGTAAGTGGTTTAGGACCTTACCATTATCATTGTGGTGGTTATCCTGCTCATTTACACCCTAATGGTGTTTGTCCGTATAAGTCATCTGGCAGTTCTTCAACACCAAAGGCTTCTGCAAAAAGTTCAACAAGCACACCAGCTCAAACAAATCCTAACAAAAACAATGTTTATTTGATACATACTATGCCACAGATGACTGTTGGTGAAAGCTATGTAAATGAAGCTGTTTCAAACAACACAAGTGCTAGTCTTAGCTGGTCATCTAGCAATACATCAGTTGCAACAGTTGACTACACAGGCAAGGTAACTGCTGTAGGTGTCGGAACAGCTATAATAACTGTATCAAACGGCTACAAAAGTGCTTCATACACTCTTACTTGCAAGGGCTATGTTGCATACACAAGTGTAAAGGCTGAAATAAACGGCAAGGGTATACAGTTATACAAATATAATAATGACTATTATGTACTTTGTAATGACTTAAATAGCTACGGTTTTGATACTGCCTACGACAAATATAAGGGTACTGTAAAAATAACAAGAAATAAGACAAAGGCTGTTACTCCATTAAATGTTATTGGCTATGCTGAGGGTAAAATTGCTTATGTGGCAAATCCAACATCTATTAATGTTCTTTGTGGTAATAATACAAACTATAGCAAGGCTGTAAATGGTGACGGCAGAATGTTTGTTGCTTTTAATTCATTAGCTACTTTTGGTAATGTTAGCTATGATAATGGTATTAGCCTTAAAACATTTTAATTGGGTATTGGAAACCTGTTTTTAAATTGTCTTAGGACGACCAATGGTCGCCCCTACAAACAATCCGTTCATTATATAAACAAGTATAACTAAAGATTTGCCACCTAGCTCCACTTGTAGGGGAGCTGGCACGCAGTGACTGAGGGGTTTATTTTTAAGTAATAAGTAATAGGTAATAGGTAATAAGTAAAAAGGACGAGCAATGCTCGCCCCTACAAACAATCCGTTCATTATATAAACAAGTATAGCTAAGAATTAACCACTCGGCTCCACTCTTAGGGGAGCTGGCACGCAGTGACTGAGGGGTTTATTTTTAAGTAATAGGTAATAAGTAATAAGGGCGAACACTGTTCGCCCCTACAAATAATCCATCTGCAAAATTAAAAATTAAAACACGCCATAATTTCTGCCAATAATATAGCCAGTATAAACTACATACATCAATATCATAAACACGCCAACACCCTTACCAATAGAGCTTTTTTTCTTCAAAACTATAGCAAGGACAACAATATTAACAATCAAAAGAAGTGATGTATCAATTATTGAGTCAAATTCAACCTTAATGCTATGAACTGTTGATGAAATACCCAAAACAAGCAGAATATTAAATATATTTGAGCCAATTACATTACCAAGTGCAAGGTCTGCCTCGCCCTTTTTAGCGGCAACAATACTTGTGACAAGCTCTGGCAATGATGTGCCAATTGCAACAATAGTAAGACCAATAAGGGTATTACTCATACCAAATGTTTTGGCAATAGCTGTGGCACTATTAACAACAAAATCTCCACCATATATAACACCAGCAAGACCAATAACAATAAATATTATACTAACGGGAAGTGAGCGGGTTTTAACCTCCTCAACATCAACCTTATGACCTGTAGCTATACTAATAAGAGTAAATCGTATAAGTATGACAATATAAAATGCAAAAGCAACAAGCAAAATTATACCATCAATTCTTGTAAGCTGTGGTTGACCACTTACAAATAAGCCTATTACTAAAAATGCTAAAATCAAAACTGTAGCAAAAATTGAATAAGGATAATCTCTCTTAATCAATGATTTAGTAATATTAATTGGCTGAAGTAATGCACAAACACCAACAACTACCAAAAGATTGAAAAAGTTAGAGCCAACAACATTACTAACCGCAATGTCATTAGCACCTTGCAAAGCTGCTGAAATACTGACAGAAGTTTCTGGAGCAGATGTACCCATAGCCACTATAGTTAAGCCAATAATAACTGTAGGCATCTTAAATATCTTTGCAACTGAGCTACTGCCTTCAACAAACAAATCAGCTCCCTTAATAAGCAACACAAAACCTACAACAAGCCATATATACATCCATACACCGGTCATAGCAAATATTGTTCCATCCACAATTAAGTCCTCCTTAGTAAAAAAAGCCTTTATTGTTTAAGGGGTATCAGTCCTCTTAATTGTACAATAAAGGCTTAGTTATATATCCTTAAATCACTTTTTGCACATTATCATAGTATTAACCAACTCTATAATAATATATACAAATATAAGTAAAAAACTACCCTTTTAATAGAATAGATTTTTTTCAAAATTATTATATATAATATTTGTAAAAAAGTCAATGATTATGTTTCAAATACATTAAAAGTTATCCATTACTATTGCTTTTATGGCTAATTTATGGTAACATTTATGTAAACACAAGAGGATAAAAACTTGGGAGTATTGACGAAGGGTGGTTTAAATGGCTGTATTTTTTTATAATATAACCGGTATGGATATATACTATTTCCTTAACTGTTTTTTTATTTACAGCTTTTTGGGCTGGATATTTGAATGTATCGTAATGAGCATCACAGAAAAGAAACCTGTCAATAGAGGTTTTATAAGAGGTCCTTTATGTACTATATACGGCGTTGGTGCATTAAGTGTATACTTTATTTTTAGACCAATAGCTGGTAACAAACTATTGATATTTTTAGCTGGTGCTGTTACAGCAACTTTGTTTGAAATAGTAGTTGCTCTTTTAATGACAAAGCTTTTTGGATATTTTTGGTGGAATTACAACAACAAGAAATTTAACTACAAAGGTGTTATTTGCCTTGAAAGTACCCTTTGCTGGGGACTTATGTCTATGCTTACTTTTATTGTTTTTCAACCTTTGGTTCAAGCTATTGTTGATACATATTATTATCGCTGGGGCAAAATTGGTGCTGTTGCTATGCTTGCATACTATTGCATTGACTTTTCTACTAGCTTTTACAAGGCTTATGAAGAAAAAGAAAACAGACTTGAAAACAACTCAGCAGACTATGCCCAGCTTACAGTAAGGGATATGGTACATAACAGCAACGATTAATACATTGGTGAACTATGTCAAAATATTCATAAATATTTAAGTTGCAATGTTTGGCAATATGTAGTACAATGTACAAGAATGATAATGAACGGAAATAATTAAAACTATGAAGAAATGCTGTTTTGTAGCATTTCTCTAGCTTTTTTTTGTAAATCCTTTTATGGGGATAGGAGGCTATATATATGAATAAGAATATGTCAGAAACTCAAAAGATTAACGACCTTAAAGAGGCCTTAAAGAATGTTGTAATTAGTGATGATACTATTGAAAGGTCTGGAGTAAACAAGGTAATATCTGAAGTTTACGAGGCTATGAGAGAAAAAGGCTACAACCCAGTAAATCAGTTTGTTGGCTACATTATCTCTGGTGACCCTACTTACATCACTAGCTACAAGGACGCTAGAAAGAAAATGTCAAGAATTGAGCAGGACGAGCTTTTAGAGGAAATTGTTACTTACTATCTTGAAAACAATTTATAATATAGTGTGTAAATATTTGGTGTAATTTATGCGTATACTAGGATTAGACTTTGGTATGAAAACTATTGGTGTTGCTGTAAGTGACCCTTTTGGTTGGACAGCTCAAGGTGTGGAAATTATTAGACGCCAAGATGAAAACAATTTGAAGGCAAGTATTGAACGACTAAAGGAAATTTGCCACGAATACGAAATTGAACAAATTGTGCTTGGCTGTCCAAAGAATATGAACAATACAGAAGGCGAGAGAGTTAAAAAAACTGTCGCCTTTAAAAAACGCATTAAAAAAGAACTTCAGTTGCCTGTTAAGATGTGGGACGAAAGACTTTCTACTGTGGCTGCTGAAAGAGATTTATTAGAGGCAGATGTTTCAAGAGCCAAAAGAAAGCTGGTTATTGACAAAATGGCGGCAGTTTTCATTTTGCAGGGCTATCTTGACTCCCTTGCCCAAAAGAATGAGGAGTAATTATGAGTGACGATAAGTTAAATATTGATGATTTGAATTTATTTGGTGAACAGGAAGAAACTTATGAAGTAGTTTCTATGGTTGATGATAATGGCAAGGAAACTGATTTCTTTGTTATGGACGGTATTGATGTTGACAAAACTAGATACCTTTTACTTGTTAAGACTGAGGATTTTGATTTAGATGAGCCTGAGGCTTTCATATTTAAAGAAATAAATGTAAACGGTGACGAATGTACTTATGAGCCAGTTGAGGACGACAAGGAGTATAACAAGGTTTTACTTCTTTTACAAGATGAGGACTCTGAGTACGAAATGAAGTTTTAATAAGATATTAAAAGACTATTAATTAGGGTTAATAACATACTGCCTTTAAGTACGGATACAAGGGCAGTCTTTTATGATGACTTTTTTACAAGACTTAAAGTCTTTTATTGTTGTGCAAAAAAATATTAGAATTTAATATATAAATTATATAACTACAAATAAATTATGGAGGTGGAATTTTTTGTATACAAGAAAATTCAGAAATAATGCAAAGGCTTCCTCTGATAACCTAGATGCTGTAGTGGCTGAAAGCAAAAAGCCAGAGGGCAAGAAGGTTGAAGGAAGAAAACCTGACAGAAAGCCTACTGAAAGGAAAACTCCGGCTAGAAGAAACTCTAAGCCAACTTCTAAACTTAAGGTTATTCCTTTAGGTGGTTTACACGAGGTAGGTAAGAACATTACAGCTTTTGAGTACGAGGACGAAATTTTAATTGTTGACTGTGGTGTTGCTTTCCCTGAAGATGATATGTTAGGTATTGACCTTGTAATACCAGATTTTTCTTACTTAGTTAAAAATAAAGATAAGATATTAGGTGTTGCTATTACTCACGGTCACGAGGACCACATTGGTTCTTTGCCTTACTTCTTAAAAGAAATTAATGTTCCTATTTATGGTACTAAGCTCACTATTGGCCTTGTTGAAACTAAGCTAAAGGAACACAACATTTTAAACAGTGTTGAAAGACACAATGTAAATGCTGGAGAAACTATTAAGCTTGGTAAGCATTTTAAGGTTGAGTTTATTCGTTCTACTCACTCTATTGCTGATAGTGTTGCTCTTGCTATTACTACTCCAGTAGGCGTAATTGTTCACACTGGTGACTTTAAGATTGACTTTACTCCTATTCAGGGTAATATGATAGACTTGCAGAGATTTGCTGAACTTGGTAAAAAGGGTGTACTTCTTCTTATGTGCGAAAGTACAAATGTTGAAAGATCTGGCTACACTATGAGTGAACGCTCTGTTGGTGGTATTATTGACAAAATATTTGATGACAGTACCGACCAGAGAATAATGGTTGCTACATTCTCATCTAACATTGATAGAATTCAGCAGATTGTTAATTCAGCCGTTTCTCACAAGAGAAAGGTTGCTTTTATTGGCAGAAGTATGACTAATGTTGTTAAAACTGCCAGCGAACTTGGCTACCTTGATATTCCTAAAAATACTTTAATTGATGTACAGGAAACTAGAAATTGTGCTGACGGCGAACTTGTTATTATAACAACAGGTTCACAGGGTGAAACTATGGCTGCCCTTTCAAGAATTGCTCTTGGCGAGCACAGACAGATTGAAGTTAAGCCAACTGACAAAATAGTTATTTCAGCTTCACCTATTCCTGGTAACGAAAAGAGTATTTACAAGGTTATTAACGAGCTTATTAAAAAGGGTGCAGATGTTATATATGACGGTCTTATGGATGTACACGTTTCTGGTCACGCTAGACAGGAAGAAATTAAGATTATGCACTCACTTACTAAGCCTAAGTATTTAATGCCTATACACGGTGAGTACAAAATGCTCCGTTGCCACAAAAACCTTGCTTGCGAACTTGGTATGGATAAAAATAATGTGTTTGTAATGGCTAATGGTGATGTGTTAGAGCTTACTAAAAACAGTGCTAAGCACAATGTAAATGCCGTACCTAGTGGTCAAATATTTGTTGACGGTCTTGGTGTTGGTGATGTTGGTAACATTGTTCTTAGAGATAGACGACACCTTTCTCAAGACGGTCTTATGATTGTTGTTGTGGCTATGGATAAACACTCCGGTGAAATATTAAGTGGTCCTGACATTATTTCAAGAGGCTTTGTTTATGTTAGAGAAAGCGAAGAACTTATGGACGAGGCTAAGGCTGTTGTTAATGAGGCTCTTGATAAGTGTGAAAGAAAGAACATTAATGAATGGGCTTACATTAAGACACTTATTAAGGATACATTGAGAGATTACTTATGGCAGAAAACTAAGAGAAGTCCTATGATTCTCCCTATTGTTATGGATATTGAATAATTTGCAAATAAAAAAGACGGTGCTAAACAAGCATCGTCTTTTTAACTATCTAAAAAATGCAACATTGCCAAAAATACTCTCACTTTTCCCAACAAAAATAGCTCAAAACATTCTCCAAATACCTAAGGCAACAAAAATAAAAGCAAAAATATAGCCTAAACACCAAAATCGGCAAGCGAAAATGCCTACACCTATGCCAACAAGAAACACTGCTAACAAAAATTTGCCTACATTACAAAACTTCACAAAACCACCCCAATAGGAGTTTATGCAAAAATTGTTAATCTCTTGACATAATTAATATAAGCACGCCTTCGCCAACAGAAATTGTAGCTACATCATCTGTCATAACATTACTAACACCTAATGAATGACCTATTTCCATTGTTGCATTAGTAAGGGCATAATCAAGGTTTTTTGTATTAATACCCTTTACTTCAGTTGTTAATGGAATAAGAGAAACAGTTTGACCCTTTTCTCCAACAATATCTATACTATCCTCAACAAGAGTAATTATGTTATACTCATCAAGGAGGCAAGTTCTTATACCAAGTCTAACTGGTCTTAAAAGGATATGTACATTGGCTAGGCTATGGTCAAACCTTCTGCCTAAGCCTCCAACAATATAAATTTCTGTTGAATTTTTGTCAATAGCCATATTAATAGCTATTTCCATATCTGTTTCATTTTTTCTAACAGGAAACTTCTCCTTAAGAACACCTAAGTTTTCAAAAAACTCTGCATCTTCCTTATTAGCTGAGTCAAAATCACCAACCATAATGTTAGGCATTATCATCATAGCACGACAATGCTTAACACCTCCGTCGCAAGCAATTATATATGCTTGGTCAAAGTATTCTCTAATTATGTCGTAGTTGTTTATTTCTCCGTTGCCGATTATTATTGTTTTCATAAGATACCTCGCTTAAATAAGCAATATTGCTATTACTTATTTTCGTACTTGCTCATTACTTCATTAAACTGCTGTATTCTATTGGCAATATCTTCCTTGCCAAAAATAGCAGAGCCTGCTACAATAACATTTGCACCTGCGTCAAGAGGACGAGTTAAATTGTCTAAATTAATACCGCCATCTATTTCTATATCGTAGTTAAGTCCATTCTTAGCCTTATACTCTGCAAGTCCCTCTACATTCTTAAGTGTAGACTCAATAAAGCTCTGACCACCAAAGCCTGGCTCTACACTCATAACAAGGAACATATCTACATACTCTGCAAGAGAAAGAACTTCTTTATAACTTGTCTTTGGCTTAATTGTAACAGCTGATTTTTTGCCTAAAGCCTTAATCTTCTTAAGAACTGGCACACAATCTTCTGTTGCTTCATAATGAATGTTGATAATATCTGCTCCTGCCTGTGCAAAAGCATCAATATATCTTTCTGGCTTAACAATCATTAAGTGAACATCAAGAACTAAATCTGTAATCTTTCTAATACTCTTAACAACTGGCACACCAATTGAAATATTAGGCACAAACATACCGTCCATAACATCAATATGAAGATATGGCACATTGTTATCCTCACAAATCTTAATTTCTCTATCAAGCTTAGTAAAATCAGCAGAAAGCAATGATGGTGATAATAAATAATTCATAATTTTCTCCTTTGTATATAAAAAATTAGCGTTTCTTTAATTCGTTATATAAATACAAAAATCTATCGTATCTTTCCTGTGAAATACCTTCCCCTATATGTTCCTTAACAGCACAGTCTGGCTCTGCAATGTGAGCACAGTCTATAAATCTGCATTGTCCTAAATATGGCTCAAATTCTCTAAAATAATGCTGTAAATCTGTTGAATCCATAAAATCAAGAGAAAGTGATGTGAAACCAGGTGAGTCTACAATATAGTTATCATTATCCATATTTAAAAGCTCAACCTGTCTAGTTGTATGCTTTCCTCTCTCTATCTTTTTACTTATTTCTCCAGTTTGTCTATTACTTTCTGGCACAAGAGAATTAATAAGACTTGACTTGCCTACACCAGATGGACCAGCAAACACTGTGACACCTTTAACAAGATTTCTTAAATCCTCTATACCCTTATGCTCCTTTGCTGAAACAAAGGCTACTGGATACAAAGGACCATAAATATCCTTAAAATCTTCTCTGTCCTTATCATCAACAAGGTCTGACTTGTTAATACAAATAACAATGTTTGGTATATGCTGAGTTTCAGCCAAAATAAGAAATCTATCTAACAAATCCCTATTAATATCTGGACTAGTGGCAGCAAATGTAATAACTGCTGTGTCAATATTAGCTACTCTTGGTCTTATAAGTGAATTTTTTCTCTTTTCAATTGTATCTAAAGCACCTTTTTTATTAGCTTCGTCAAGGACTGTAAATGTTACAAAATCACCTACTGTAGGTGTTATTTTAGCCTTTCTGAAACGACCTCTGGCACTACATTCATATATGGAGTCATTGACGGCCACATAATAAAGACCGCCGACTCCTCGTATTATTCTTCCTATCATAATTATTTAGTCACTGTACTTACTACTTTACCATTAATTGTAACTGTATATGTTGTGTTGCCGTCTGACTTGTCTGGCACTGTAAATGGAAAATCAGTTTTACCAACAGATTTTTCCCATATTACTTCTTCGCTACCATTTTTCTTTGCTGTTACTTTAACATTGTTAGAATCAGCAAGTGATGAAGTATCTGACGGATTTACAACTATATCTACCTGTTTTTTAGGTGTTGACTGAGCTGTTGGAGCTGGAGCTGTTGTTGTATGCTCAACTGGAGCTGTTGTTGTATGCTCTGTATGAGCCTCTGTCTTAGGTTCTTCAATATCAACTATTGCTGGTACTGTAGCAGTATTGTTGTCATCACCTGATGTGCCTGCGTGTTCACCACGACAAATGGTAATTGCAACCTGACTACCAGTTTGAACCATTGTGTCAGCAGCTATACCTTGGTCAATAACACTACCAACTGGCACTGTATCACTATAGCCATCAATAAACTTAGCCTCAAGACCTAAATCCTCAAGTAAAAGAGATGCCTCCTCTTCAGTTTTAAGTTTAAGGTCAGGCATTTTAACTTCCTCATTGGCTGAACCTTGACTAACCTTAACATCAATCTTAGTATCAGCACCAACCATTTCGCCCTCCTCTGGTGACTGCTCTATAACTTCACCAATAGGCTTATCACTTGTTACATACTCAACATTACCCATTTCAAGTCCCATTTCTGCGAGGGCGTCTTCTGCCTTTGACTTACGCATACCTACAATATCTGGTACTTGAATATCACCTGCTCCTGAGCTAATATAAAGAACAACTGTTGCTCCTTGATTAACTCTTTCGCCCTTTTCTGGTGTCTGTTGTGCAACATCTCCGGCATCTACATCTGCCTTGTAAATATCCTTTCGCTCAACAGTAAGTCCCTTTTTCTCTGCTTTTAGACAAGCCTTTTCATAAGACATACCTACAAAGTTAGGCACTTTAATAGTATCACCATAAAGGGTCTTTGTAAGCATAGAACCACCAATGGTAATAAGAAGTATAATAAGGATACCTGTTATAACTGCAATAATTATAACATTTCTTTCCTTCTTCTTTATTTCTGCACTTTCTTCATCATTTATATCGTTGTCATAATCATCATCGTCATCTTCGTCCAAAACTGGTACGACCTTTTTAACAGGCTTCAAATTATCTTTAGGCATTGGCTTTGATTTACCTTCTAAAGCATTTTTTAATGCCTCGCACATTGCTCTAGCATTTTGATACCTATTTTTGGGTTCTTTAGCACAAGCCTTTTTAATAATATCTATAACTTCCTGTGAAACATTTGGATTAATATTTCTTGGGTCTGGTATAGGTGACTTAATATGCTTCATTGCTAAATCAAGAGCAGAATTACCCTCAAAAGGAATAGTGCCTGTAACCATTTGATAAAGAACTATACCTAAAGAATAAAGGTCACTTCGCTGGTCTACATCATCACCCTTTGCTTGCTCTGGTGAAAAATAATGTACAGAACCCATATAATCTCCCTGAGTAGTTTCCATACTATTTGCCTTAGCAATACCAAAGTCTGTTACCTTAGCAACAAGTTTGCCTCCAATTTTAGTAAGCAATATATTTTCTGGCTTAATATCTCGATGAATTACGCCGTGAGCGTGAGCATTTTCAAGACCTGCTGCTATTTGCATAGCTAAGTCGCAAGCAAGGTCATTATCCAAAGGTGCTTTTTTATAAATAAGCTCATTTAAAGTAAAGCCATCTATATACTCCATAACAATGTAGTAAATATCGCCATCATTACCAACATCATAGACATTGACAATGTTAGTGTGGGCAAGCTGTGCAGCAGCCCTTGCCTCTGTGTTAAATCGCTTAATAAAACCCTTATCTTCTATATAATCAGATTTTAAAACCTTAAATGTTACATCTCTGCCAAGTTTTAAATCATTTGCCTTATATACAATTGCCATACCACCTCTGCCTAAGGTTTCGACAATTTTATATCTATCACTTATAACTTGACCTTTCTCAAGCTGCATAAATTCACCTCCCCTTAAATATCAATAATCACAACGGAAATATTGTCAAAGCCACCGTTGTTTTTAGCTGCATCAATAAGCATAGCTGTTCTATCCTCTATTGAAAAGCCACCTGCTGATGCTATGTTGCAAATTTCATCATCTTCAAGCATTGTACTTAAGCCGTCACTACAAATAAGTATAATATCCTTTTCCTTAACTCTAACAATAAGTCCATCTGTAACAACAGAACTATCTGTACCAACAGCTCTAGTAATGCAGTTACGCTGAGGGTGATTTCTGGCTTCCTCCTCTGTTAGCTGACCTGCCCTTACCATTTCTGCCACAAGAGAATGGTCATTTGTTACTTGCTCAATTTTGCCATCAGAAATTTTGTAAAGTCTTGAATCACCTACATGGGCTACATACATATTGTTGCCAACTACTGTGGCACCAATCATAGTTGTTCCCATTTCTGAATATTCTTCATAAGTTCTGCCTAATTTATAAACAGCATCATTTGCCATATTTACAGCACCAATAAGCATATCTAAAGGTTCTTCGGTGCTATCAGGCTGGTATTTGTTAAGATATGCAAGAAAAGCCTCAATAGCTGTATTACTTGCTACCTGTCCTGCTCTATGTCCACCCATTCCGTCTGCAACAATATATAAGTTGTCCAGCTTGCCTACTGGTTCGTTGGATACATATATAGAGTCCTCGTTCTTGGGACGCACACAACCAATATCAGTTCTGCCATAGCCTAACATATTTAATCCTCCTTATGTGGATAGTTGGAGGTTTACAATTACCTCTCTGTCAATTAAAGCTAAAACCTTTATTCGACCTTTCCACGATTTTTATAGCTTTTTCTCAACTGTCCACAGGCAGCATTTATGTCACTGCCTAGTTTTCGCCTAACTGTAGTTTCAATACCCAGTTCTCTCAAAAGAGAAGCAAAGCTATTTATGTTTTCTTCTGTACTTCTTATATAATTATTTTCTTTAACATCATTAACAGGTATAAGATTGATATGACACATTATACCTTTAAGGCGTGACGCCAACTCTCTGGCACAATCCTTACTGTCATTGACACCCTTAATAAGGGCATACTCAAATGTTACTCGTCTTTTAGTAGTATCAGCATAATCTTTTGCTGCTTTAATAAGAGAGTCTATGTCATATCGTCTTGCAACAGGCATTGTATTTTGCCTAATTTCATTATTTGGAGCGTGAAGGGATATTGCAAGAGTTATTTGCAAATTCTCCTTTGCCAAATCATATATTTTATCCACAAGACCACAAGTTGAAAGTGTAATATGTCTGTGGCTTAAATTGTTGCCTTCTTTAGAATGTATTATTTCCAAAAAGTCCATAACATTGTCATAATTATCAAGAGGTTCTCCACTACCCATTATAACAACATTTGAAACTCTTTCTCCAATGTCTCGCTGAATTTCATATATCTGTGCTGCCATTTCGCCGGCTAAAAGATTTCGCTCTAAGCCATCTACTGTTGATGCACAAAATGTGCAACCCATACGGCAACCTGCCTGTGAAGATATGCAAACTGCATTGCCATAAGAATAACGCATTAAAACACTTTCAATAACTATATCATCACCTATATCAAAAAGATACTTACTTGTGTTATCTTCTTTTGAAACCAACTTCTCTACAATTTTTATATTTTTAATAATATAATTTTCTTTTAATTTTTCCCTTAATGCCTTAGATAAATTAGTCATTTCATCAAAGGAAGTTACCTGCTTTTGATGAAGCCAACTAAAAATTTGCTTTGCTCTAAAGGATTTTTCACCCATATTGGCAAGCTCAGCCTCTAATTTAGGCAATGTAAGAGAGCGTAGGTCAATTTTATCCATTTTTTCTCATCCTTGCTATAAAAAATCCGTCTGTTCCGTATTCAAAAGGCAAAAGCTGAATATAACCGTCTGAAAGAGTATCACTATATACTGTGTCTGGCATATAATCTACAATGCTTTCAAGTGAAAAGCCATATTCATTACAGAACCAGTTTACATTATCTATATTTTCCTTTGGAGATATAGTACAAGTTGAATAAACAAGAACTCCACCGTCTTTAACAATATTGGCTGATGCCTTTAAAATATCTCTTTGTATTAAAGCAAGGTCATCTATATCTGACATTGACTTGTTATACTTTATATCTGGCTTTTTGCGTAAAAGACCTAAACCCGAACAAGGTGCATCAACTAAAACATAATCTGCCTTAACTTCACTATCTAATTTAGACGCATCTTTAAGCTGAGGCTTAACAGAAGTAAGTCCCAATCTCTTTGCTCCATCTGAAATAAGATTAAGTTTATGGTCATAAATATCTCTTGAATAAACTGTACCTGTGTTATTCATAAATTCTGCAATAGCAAAGGTTTTGCCACCAGGAGCAGCACACACATCAACTACAACAGAATTTGGCTCAGGTGAAAGTGCAGCAACCGAAAGCATAGAGCTTTCATCCATTATATGAAACAAACCCTCATTATAGCACTTACTTTCTGAAATATTATTAATTCTATAAATATACAAGCTATTATCAAGCAATGTATCACTATCAACAGCTATGCCCTCATTATTAAGTTTAGCCTTTAATGTCTTTTTATCTGTCTTAACCGTATTGACACAAAGTGAAATTCTTGGTGGATTGGCAAAAGCCTTGCAAGTATTTTCAAGGTCATTAATATCCATTGACTCTGACCAATATTCAACAAGCCAATCTGGATAAGAATATTTTAATGCTAAGGCTTTTAAAGTATCACTTGGGTAATCTATATTGTCCTTTTCCCTTGCTATAGTTCTTAAAACACCATTGACAAAGCCTGAAAGAGTCTGAAAATGACGCTTTTTTGTAAGTATAACAGCCTCGTTGCAAGCAGCTGACACAGGGATTTTATCCATATAAAGTATTTGATAAGCACCTATTCTTAAGTTATTGAGAATAAAGGGCTTCATTTTCTTAGTTTTTGTTTTTGAAAACTTATCTATAATATAATCAATGTTAATAAGATTTCGCAAAGTACCATTAACAAGCTCTGTTACAAAAGCCTTTTGAACAGATGTAAGCTCTGTATGAGTATTTAGGGTTTTTCTGAGAATAATATTGTTGTAAGCCCCTTCTTGAAATATATCCATTAATATAAAAAGGGCAATTTCTCGTTCTTTCATAAATTTTATCTCCAAAATATCTTTTAATTTTGTTTGAACTGTTGTATAATTAAGATATAATAATCTAACTTATATGATAACACATTTCTGCAAAATAAAAAAGTATTTTTTTAAAGGAGTTTAAAATGTTTAGAACAATTAAATGGTATGTTAAGTTTATAGGCTCTCTTATAATAAAAAAGCCTTACTTGAAAAAAGCTGATAAGCTCCTTGCTGACGGCAAAAACCAAGAATACGAGGAATATGTAACTGAAAATGTTTCTAACTGGGCAATGAAAAGAATGACAGATTCTGGAGCTAATGTTGTGGTACACGGCATTGAAAACTTGCCTAAAGACGGTAGTATGCTATTTGTATCTAACCACCAAAGCAACTTTGACATATTACTACTACTTTCATATTTGCCAGTATCTAAAGGCTTTGTTGCTAAGGTAGAACTTGCTAAATTTCCTTTTGTAAATGAATGGATGAAAAGAATACACTGTCTATTTATGGATAGAAGCGACATTAAGCAATCTGCTCAAATAATAATTGAGGGTATTAAACAGCTTAAAAGTGGTATAAATATGGTTATTTTTCCAGAGGGTACAAGAAGTAAGACTGGTGAATTAGGAGAGTTTAAGGCAGGCAGTTTTAAATTGGCAGTTAAAAGCAAAAGACCTCTTGTTCCAATAACAATTGACGGTACAAGAAAAATTATGGAGGCTAACAACTACAAAATAAAGGCTGAAACTGTAAATCTATACATTCACAAGCCTATTGACACAACTCAATTAAGCAAAGAGGAAATGGCTGAATTGCCTGAAAAGGTTAAGGCTATTATTGAGGCTGACTTAAGCAAGTAAAACAAAGAAAGAGAGGTACTTGATATGAAAAATGAGCGATTATTAATTTTAGAAATGGTTAATGAGGGTAAAATTACTGTTGACGAGGCTATAAAGTTAATTGATAGCCTAAAAAAGGGTACTAGCTTTGATGCCAGTGATATGATTGACACTGTAAAAGAAAAGGTAAATGACTTTGTTGATGATGCTAAGCCTGTTGTTAAAAAATATGCTTCAAAGGCTATGGAAATGGGTGAAGATGTTTACCACAAAGGCAAGGCTAAAATGGGTCAGTACAAGCGTAAGGTTAAGGATAGTGATATAATTGATGAAGTGCCTGAAGCTAGTGTAATTGACAATGAAAATGATGTTGTTGATGAAAGCACAAATGATAAAGAGTAATATATAATCAGAAAAGGACGCCCACTGGGGCGTCCTTTTTGCTGTAGATAAAATTGACAGTCTTAATTTTTTTTACAATAATACTTTAATTACAAGTTTTCATTAATATGTTACAAAATAATCAGCATTGTTACGATATTCGTTATAAAACATCGTTCTTAAAAGATAGTTTAAATCCTTAAAGCTACTACCATTGTAAAGATATTTTCCAACTATAATATCATTATAAGATGATTGAGCATACATTACATAAATCTCTTTAACATAACGAACATACATCTGTTCAGCAGCATTTTTAGGCATAGTTTCTAAAGACTTAAGCACTCTCCTTTTATCTAATTCGACTGCCTCTAAAGACTTAATTCCCGTAGCTCTTCTTTTGTAATTCATTGCAATACCTTGTTCTCTTAAAGCATTAAATGCTGATTTTGCATAAATTTTAAGGCTATCTGAAACATCAGCAAAATTATAAGGTTCTACAAAATTATCAGAAAGAGGCAAACCTTTATTTGTTATTGTGTAATCATTAGACATATCTGTTATATTTACACCTGACTTAAAAATTATCTCTGTATCCTTTGGTATTTTAATTATAATGTTATCAAATGTTAAATCTCTTCTTTCATTTTCATAAAATTTGTTATAAATATTATATTTAGCTAAAGGCTTAAGTTCATTTGAATACTTTATAACCTTATAACAAACAAAATAACCAACTGACTCATCATTAGCAACACTTACTTGATAAGTTTTGCCTACAGAAACTAATTTATCTGAAGGCATATATCCGTCACCTGCAACATCAATATCTACATTAGATATATCACTTAAGGCAATCGCATAACAATTCTCCATATAAACAAAGTCATAATTTGCATTTTTATTCTTTTGCCTATCATAATTTGTAAAATTAAAATATGTGCTATATTCAAAATAACGAGATGTTTTGCAACTACCTTGATTTGTAGGCAAAGAGTCGTCAAGATAGCTATAATATTCATTATTTTCAAAATAATGTGGATAAAAATAATCTGACTCTGTACCATAACTTAATTTTCTGTTTTTAACAAATTCTGCTTTTTCACCCTTTTGGTTGTCATAAACACCTACAAAAGCTGGCTTGCTCTTATCCTTTTGTACAAAAATATAAGCATTAGCAGGCAAATCATAACCTATTTTGTAAACTTGATTTTCATACTTTGTAACTGTAGTATCTGCATAAGTAGGTACAACAGCAATAAGCATAACAAATGCCATAAAAAGTGACAACAACGACTTAATTTTCATAAAAATTACCCCCTTTATTTAAGTATATTTTAATTATAACACATAGTTTGAAATAATACAATAAATATATAAAAACTTTTTTATCACTATAAACAAAAAAAGAACCACTGATAAACAGTGGTTCTTTCTATATTAAATATAAATAGTAAATATAAATTACTTAACTACTAAATTAATGTTCTTAAATGTTACATCAGCATTTCTTGTAACAGTAACACCTACGAAATCCTTAGCAGCATTGCTCTTATTAGTATCTACACCCTCGATAGTCTGAGGAGCATCATTACCGTACTGAACAGTGTAAACACCGTTAGTTCTAGTCATCTTAAGCTCTACAGTATCACCAGTCTTAGGAGCTGTAGTTGCAACAGCATAAGTTCTATCAAGAGCACTAGACTTTCTAGCTAAAGCTGTGAAAGCTGTGTTAATACTGTTAACCTTCTGTGGGAAACAACCTACGCCAGCCCAATCAGTTGCAGTACCGAAAGATGAACCTGTAAATACATTATCTCTACAAATAAGACCAAATGCAGTCTGGCTAGATGCATCATATCTATTAATAACAGCAGTTGCAGTTAATTCAAAGTCCTTATTAGCATCAATCTGGTTGAAGTACATTACAAAACCATCACTTGAACCCTGAATCTTACCCTTATTATTATCACAAACTAACTGAACTTCCTTACCAGGAGTAATTTCGTTAATCTGATGATTTGGATGAGAGTCCTCAGTTAAAGCATCAGCACCTGTACCAGTACCAAATACAGCACCAGCCCATTCGCCTGATGTATGCCAAAGTGAACTTGGAATATAAACAGACTCATCAAATGGTGTCCAGTTAGGATTTAAGCTCATTGTGTGGGCATCATCAGCCTTAGGTGGCTCTGTGCTTGTAATATGAGCAGCTAACTTAGCTACATCAGCATTAGTGCTAGCCTTAATATCTCTAGCCATCATACTAGCTACATAAGAAGCACCATACTTGTTAAGGTGAGTGTTATCAACAGACATTTCAACACCAGCTGCGTGAAGAGCTGCTGCACCTGTTGCACCACTATCCTTAGAAGTTGCCTTAGCACCAGGAGTTAAAGTTTCGTAAAGAGACTTAGTATTTTCTAAGTTATCAATAACGAAGATACCTAACTTTTCGCCTAAAGCCTTAACAGCAGCAGGATAGTTACCATTAGCTGTTATATGAATATCATTGTCACCCCAAAGAATAGCCTTAGTTGTTGCATCAACCTTATCCTGTCTTCTTACAGTAGAAGTACAAAGGATAGGAGTTGCACCAGCATCAAGAGCTACCTTAATGTAATTATCATATAAAGACTTTTCAAAAGAGCCTTCTTCTGTATAATCACCAGCAGTTGCAGCAGGCTTAGTACCTCTGTAAGCATCAGTCTTTTCATCATTATGACCAAATGCAATGATAAGGTAATCGCCAGCCTTAATGCTAGACTTAAGAGTTGCATAGTTAGCCTTTGCAAGCTCATCAGCAGCACCGTTTTCGTTTACACCAGCAGCAAAGCTCTTAGAACTTCTACCAGATAAAGCAAGATTTACAATAGTTGTATTGTCGTCAAAGTAATCCTTTAACATAGTACCAAAGCCAACTCTCTTATAGAAATAAGAAGTATCTTCAGTATCAGCATAGTCACAACCAGTTGAGTCACCTACAACATAAACATTAACAGGTTCGCTTGCTGTAGTTGGTTCAGTAGTTGTAGCCTCAGTAGTACCTTCTGTTGTACCTTCAGTAGTAGCCTCAGTTGTTTCATCTGGATTAGGATTAACCTTTTCTACAGGGAACTTAAAGCTATCACCAGCAAGAACCTTCTGTAAGATTAAAGCTACATCTTCAGAATCAATTGTACCATTGCCACTTACATCAGCAAGAGCTGTATTAAACTTATCAACATTATGACCTAAAGTATATTCTAATGTTGCGTTTACATCTCTAGCATCAAGAACCTTATCACCATTTACATCGCCCCAAAGTTTAACTGGAACCTGGTAAGCATAGTGAACAGGAGTCCAACCAGCAAGATAAGCAGAAGCTGTATCACCAGTTGTTAAGTTACTAATAGTTGTTGCATCTTCAACCTGCTTACCAACAGTAGAAGCAAATGCTACATTATTAGAAGTATTGTTATATTCATTGAAATTAGCAGTTGCAAGGTCACCTGCTGTCATTTCTGTCCAACCAGCTTCGCCGATTAAACCGTTAGTTTCGCACTTAACGAAGTAAGTACAAGAATTAGCACCCCAAGTTCTGCCGTAGTAACCTACAACACCTGTTGCACTTTCGTTATCCTTAGTAATTTCACAATTTCTAAAGATATATGGGCTAGTCTTAGGAGCTACGATGTAGCCAACCTTTGCGTTGTTGCCCTTAGTATCGTTTGGATAAGTCTTGAACTGAAGTTCACAGTTATCAAATACTGCAGTAAATTCACCACAGATGTAGTCAACATTACCACCAATTACACAATCCTTAAAGTAAGTATGGTAATTGTAGTTAGTGCCACCGTTTCTACCTAATGTATCCTGAGAAGAAAGAATCTTACAGTTGTAAGCTTCAATGTTATCAGCCTCAATATAGAAAGCATTAGACCTTTCTTTATAACCAAATTCGCCTACAGGAGCGTCCTTAGTTCTAGCTGGCATATTGATACCTTCAACACCATCTTCGATTTCCTTATCAGTTACTTCATAGTTAAATGTATTTAAGAAAGTAGTATCTTCAGCAATGAAGTTGTTGCCTCTAATAATAGCAACACCACCCCAAAGGTTACCACTTGCTTCTGTCTTAGTATACTTATCATAGAAAAGTCTTTCGTTATATAAGCCATCACTACCTACTGAGTAATACTTATAAGTCTGACCATAGTACCAAGAAATAGTATGACCATTACCCTTTAATGTAATGTAAGGAGCATCAAATACAATCTGTTCCTGAACATCATCAGTTAATTCAATAGTCATTCTACCAGCTTCGCCGTCAGGTCTGTTATCCATATTTCTAATATAAGCAACAGCTGACTTTAATGTTGGGAATTCTGCACTAGGAACGCTAAGAGTTGTCTTAGAAGCGTCGTAGCTAGTTACATCCTCAACAGTAATCCAGTAAAGGTAAGTTGTAGCTGTACCTGTTGCGTTAATAGTTACAGAAGTTTCTGTACCATTAGATACATAAGAAGTTGTAACAGGGCTATCAGCCTTGCTTGAAGAATCAGCAGTTACCTCATTCTGACCATTAATATTCCAAGTACCAGAATACCAGCCAGCTACTGTAACCTTCTGCTTGCCAGTAACAGGAACTACAATAGAAGAACCTTCAATTAACTTAACAGAAGTGCTATTGTTAGCAGTTACACCAGTTAAAGTTAAAGCAGTGTTAGCAGCAGAAACTTCTTCTGGAATAACATACTTAGACTTAACTAAAGATTCAAGATAAACATCGTTAGTATCATCTGAAGTAACATTTACTCTATCAGCAGTAAATACCTTATCAGATGTTACAGTAGTCTTATAGTCACCAGGCTTAAGAACTACAGAATAAGCACCGTCCTTAATAGTACCAGTGTAAACTGTGCCATTAAGAGTGTTAGTAAACTTAACATCTGTTACAGATGCAACAGCAGCGTCATCACCGATAAACTTACCAGTAATAGTAACATCAGGGATAACTGTCATTTCAATAGTAACAGGGCCTTCGTCAACAGCCTTGAATGAATCAGCACCGTTTACAGTAGCCTTTGCACCACCATCGTTTGTAGAAAGAGTATAAGTATGACCCTTTGCAAGTTCTACAGACTTAGTATTCTTGTCAACCTTTGCTGCTTCAGTACCTAAAGCTGCATCAGTTAAAACAACAACTACATTATCGTAATTGTACTTACCGTCTTCCTTCCAATCTGAGAAGTTTACAGTAATTGGTTCATCTGGAATAAATTCAACACCTGCAAAACCACAGTTGTTAGTCTTACCTGTTGTTGAAAGAACATAAGTATGACCAGCCTCTGCCTTAAATGCGTAGTAAGCTGCACCAGCTGCTGACTCCATAGTTGCTACAGGAGTAGTAGTTGGGTCTGTAAAGTCAGATACTCTTAAGAAAGAGCTAGAGAAGAAGTAGCAAGTAAATGTACCAGTTACAGCAGGAGTAAACACAAGTGAAGAACCTGCTTCTGGAACCTTTGTAAAGGCATTACATTCAGTTGGTCTGTTACCAGCCTTGTAAGCATTTACAACCTTGTCTGCTCTATTAATGTTCTGGAAATTAGCATTTTCTGGAACTGTGTAGTTTTCACCCTTAAGACCAGGTACTAATGTAAGTGTACCATTAGTAAGGTTGTAGTTACCAGCCATTACAGTCTTAGTAGTAATATCAGCACCAGTTTCATCTGTACCAGTTACAACATCCTTAGCGAAATCATCAAACCAGAATGTATTAGCACCAACCTCAACAGCTGATGAATCAACAGTTGTTGGTTCTGTTGTTGTAGCCTCTGTAGTAGTTTCTAATGTAGTTGCCTCTACTGTAGTAGTTTCAGTAGCTTCAGCAACAAATGCCATACCATAGAAGTTTACAGCACCAACAGTTGCAGCAACCTTATAGTCGCCAGCTGCAGTTACATCATAAACAAATACAGGGTATGTATAAGTTGATGCATCAGCAATAGGACCAGAAGTGTCGCTATCAAGTAAAGTATTGTTAGCATCGTAGAACTCTACTGTTCTACCATCGTTATTAGAACCAGTTATAGCATAAACATATAACTTACCAGCAGAAGGGGCTTTAATAGTAAATACACCAGCATTATCAGCGATAACGCTCTTAGCTCCCACCTGTAATCTCTGTGCAAATGAAGAACCATCTGCAAAAACCTTATTATTAGCAGTTACCTTAGACTTGCCAGATACACAGGCATAACTAAAGATTTCACCGCCAAGACTTGGGTCAGCAGTAAGATTTTCTGCTGTTAAATCATCTGCAGACCACTTATACTGTGTGTCAACAGCTGAACCAGAAACAACATTATCCTGATTTGCATCAGATAAAATGCCGGCATTTGTCATAATAATGTTAGATAACATACAAGAAACTAACATAACAAATGCTACAATACGGCTAACCATTCTTTTAGAACCATCTTTCATGTTCAAATTCCTCCTTTAAAAATAGATTAGGTTTCCCTAGATTTTAGTTTAATAAAAACACCTCTTTTTAGTTAGCTAAAACTAAGCATTTTATTAAACTACAACTTAAATTTATTATACCATATTGTGGATTTTTTTCAACTAATTTTTATAAACAATATTGTAATTTAGTTAAATTAGACAAAAAATGGATAATTTTTTATAAAAAAGCACCAAAAAAAAGGAACTCCATAAAATGGAGTCCCTTTATATGCACAATAGCTATTTATTTGTTTAAAGTAATCAATTAACCTTCAACCTGATTAAGGTTTAACTCTGCTCTCTTAGCATTAACTAATTCAACAGCATAGTCATAAACCTTAGACATCATAACAGCCATTTCAGCTCTGTTAATGTAGTTCTTTGGTAATAAAGTACCATCAGCGTTACCGTTCATAATACCCTTATCAGTTAAGTAAGCTACATAAGGAGCTGACCACCAAGAAATATTAGCAACATCAGAGTACTTGTTATTTACACTCTGGTCAACACTAGTTACATCATTGCCTAACCATTCAAATGACTTAGCAATAAGAACTGCCATTTCTTCTCTTGTACAATACTGCTCTGGCTTATAGTTGTTGTCGCCGTAACCAGAAAGGATACCTGCGTTGTAACCAACAATAAGGTCATTGTAGTAGTACTTGCTTGAATCAGCGTTATCAGTAAAGTTCTTTTCAGTTGAAGTTACCTGAATACCAAGAGTCTTGTTAATTAAGATAGCGAAGTCGCCTCTCTTGCAAGGAAGAGCAGGACCATAAGTACCATCTGCTACACCAGAGATAATACCTAATTCAGCTAACTTGTTAATTGAATCCTTAGCCCAAGGATAATTTTCAATATCCTGGAAGCCCTTGAAGTCTTCATTCTTCTGAACTGGAGGATTTACAGAAATACCCTTGTCTGGGTCAATTACAACTGGTGGCTTTTCATCGTTAGATGGAGTATCAACAGCAGCTGTAGTTGTTTCAGTAGATGCCTCTACAGTAGTAGCTTCTGTAGTTGTAGTAGTGTTATGCTTAGTTGATGAACCACCACCACCGCCACCACTAGAGCCGCCCTGCTTTCTAGTAGTAGTTTCTGTAGTTGCAACTGTAGTTGTTTCAGTTGTTGTATCCTTCTTAGTTGTTGTTTCAACTGTAGTTGTTTCAGTTGTTGCTTCAGTTGTAGCAATAGTAGTAGCTTCTGTAGTTACTTCAGAACCAGCAATTACAATAGCACCGTTCTTACCAACACAGTCAACAAGAGTTGCACTAGTGTTAGCTGCACTTAATACATTAAGGTCAACATTATATGTGCCAGCCTCAGTAGCTAATACCTTGAAGTTAAGAGTAAATGCTGTGCCATTACCAGTTACATCAGAACCAGCATTAGCTAAAGCAAACTTAACAATACCTAACTGAGCAGCAGTCTTAGTACCATCAGCCTTACCAGCGTAATCTGGGTCACCAGCAGTTGGAACATAAGCCATCTGGTTATTAATTACATCAGGAGTAGCTGCGAAACCGTTAACTGCACCACTCTGTAATTCTAACTTAGTTGGGTCAAATGAAACAATTGCAACAACAGATGCAACACCTGGGTTGTTGTTAAGCTTGAATGTAACAGTCTTAACATCACCAGTCTTAGCATTTACAGTGTCACCAGCAATAGCGAAAGCTGTGTCAACTGTAGTTGTTTCAGTTGTAGTAACTGTTGTAGTTGCTTCAGTAGTAGTTTCAGCACCACCGATTACAGTGTCATTAGTCTTGCTAGCTGGAGTTGAATTAACTGTTGCATCAGCAGATACAGCATTTAATGTACCAACGCTAACAGATAAAGTAGCACCATCAACTGTAGCACCCTCTACTGCGTCAAAGTGAATAGAGAATAACTTACCGCTAGTTGCAAATGCTGGAAGGTTACCAGCTGCAGCAGAGAAGTCATTATCGAATACACAATAAGCAACCTTAATTCTACCTAACTGAGCCTGAGTCTTAGTACCATCAGCACCAGTAAAGTCAGAATTGCCAGCTGCAGGAACATTTGCAAACTGGTTAGCAATGTTAGTTGCATTTGATGCCTTAAGTACGATGTCGTTACCAGTTGCATCCTTGCCAGCTACTAAAGTGATGTCACCATCAGTAGCAGTCTTAGGAGCTAACTTAGCTGCATCAAAGTCTACAAATAAAGTATAGTTGTTGAACTTAGCACCTTCACCTACAGATGCGTAGTAATCAACATCAACACCACCGTCAGCTGTCTTAGTGTAAACAGGAGTAATAACTACCTGATTAGCCTCAGCTGGAGCAAGTGTAGTAGTTTCTGTAGTTGTATCTACAGCAGAAGTTGTTGCCTCTGTTGTAGGCTCAACAGTTGTAGCTTCTGTTGTAGTTGTAGTTGTTGTAGTTACAACTGAACCACTTGGTAAAACAGGTTTTTCCTTTAAAGCAACTGTTGAATAAATACCATAAATATTGATACCGCCACCAACAGTTACATCTGATGCAATATAATAAACACCTGCAGCAGGAACAGCTAATGTCTGTACACCTGGAAGGTCTGCAATTGCACCATAAGCTGACATTTTATCTACAATTTCGCCTGTAGATGCATTAATTAAGTCTAACTGTCTAACATCACCGCTTGAACTAGATAAAGCATCAACAGTAAGTGTACCTGCACCTGTAGTTTCAAGTACGATAGCCTTTGCTGATGGAACAGATTCGCCAGCAGCAGTTAATGCTGAACCACCAAACTTAAATCTCTGAGTATAAGACTCACCAGAAGGGAAGGTCTTTTTGTTAGCATCTACCTGTACTGTACCTGTTGCAGGAGCAGCAGCACCAGTATCAACAGATGCCTTGGCTAAAAGTAAGAACTTATTACTTTCTACATAAGTGTTCTCAGAATATGTGCCTACTGTCAAATTATTTACATTAAATGAATCAACAGTACCACTAGGAGCCGCACTTACTAATGCAGTGTTTACCACTGAACTTGTAAGAACCATACTAGCTGCAAGCACAGTACTTACAATTCTTTTAATTGATTTTCTCAATTTTACTTCCTCCTTTATAATTTAATAATAGGAATATTCTATATTGAGAAATGTGCATAGTTTCCCGCTAGAATATTATACAATTCAAATTATACTTACTTTCTTTAAAAAAGTCAATTTGTTTTTAACAATTTCCTAGCTTTATATTCGTACAAAAAATCTTAATATTTTTTAACAAAATTACCAAAAAGATTTTGTAAATTTATTTTTTTGTGCAATTAATACAATTATACACCACACAAAACACATAATAATTGTATAATTTGATTGATTGTTAATATTTTATATTTTCATTGTACTATAAAATATCTATTTATCTCTATTATCTAGAACCTTTTTTCTAATCCAATTGACATAAGGTGATGAACTTTTTTCATAAATAGCCTTATGGGTGTTAGTTGTAGATTCTACAATATTAGTTTGAATTGATGTAATTTCTGTAGTTTCTAAATTATGACTTAAGTTATTTGTGTTATTGCCAGTTATTAAGTTGCCACAAGATACAAAACCCACAAAAAGTCCTATATCTGCTAATATAAAAATTATTAAGTATAGTATTTTTTTAGCTAACAATTATTTTCTCCTTAAATCTGCTTATTAACTGTTTCATATTCATTATCATAATGAAAATATGGGCAGGAATAGTTTGAATGGGTATAACTTCTAGCCATTTCATCCTCATCTAAATTAACTTCACAGTATTCACAATCAGTTTCTTCATCATATATATTGTGAGAACACAATTCACAACAGTTTAAATTACTCATTTTTTTGCCTCCTTTAAAATTAATAAGTAATAAGTAATAAATAACAGATATTTTATATTTATTATCTATTACTTATTTCCTATTATTACTCTCACTCAAAAAACGGCGGAGCATTAACCCCGCCGTTAAGCTGTACAATATTAAATTGTCAACTATTTAAGATAACTTAAATTAGTTATACTTAGCAGTCTTAGTAGTTGCGTCCCAAGAAACCTGAGCACCTAAAGCCTCACCAATAGTTCTGAATGGAACGAACATTCTACCGTCAACGATTTCTGCAACAGCCTGGTTTGAAATATTAAGAGTGTTACCATCTACAGTATAAGTTCTAGCACCAGCTGTAAATACTACAGTCTTGCCACCAGCCTTAATAGTAGCAGTCTTAGCAACAGCATCCCAAGTGATAATATCACTGCTATCAGCAGTTTCAACACTACCACCAGCAATAGCGATTGCAACAAATCTTAATGGAACCATAGTTGAGTTAGAAGTTGCCTGGATATATGGAGCTACATCCATTGCAAATTCCTTACCATCAACAGTAATATTCTTATCTGCAACCTTAACAGCAACAGAACCAAGAACTGGAGTAGCTGAAGTAGTTGTTTCAGTTGAATCCTCAGATACTGTAGTTGCTTCAGTTGTAGTTGTTGTAGTAGTTGTTGTGTAGCTCTTAACGCTACCGCCGCCACCTGCACCTGAACGACTAGGAACATAAGCCTTAGTTGTTGTTTCAGTTGTAGCTTCAGTTGTGTTGCTAAGACCAACACCACCCTTACCGCCGTAAACATCTGGTAATGTTACAATATCAGCTGCATCGTGCTGGTAAGCATCTACTCTTGCAAGGAAGTCACCGTGGATGAATGAACCGTCTTCAGCTCTATCATATCTCATAGTTGCCTTGTCATAACCATCAGTTGCATTTGTTGACTTGAAGAACTTATCTGCATTAAGAACAGTACCTTCAGAGTTAACAGCTGTAAGCTTGTTACTATCCTTGATTAAGTAGTTAGATTCATTTTCAATAGGAGTAGTTGAAACATTACCAAATTCTTCTTCAGAGTTCCAAGAACCGATAGAGTCAACTGTACCTACAGAAACTGCACCCTTTAAGTCATAATCAAACTTGTATACTCTACCCTGTGCATCTCTGCTGCTGCCAGAAGCATCAGTAAGAGAGTTACCAGTGTTAGAATATAATGAGAAGTTCTTACCCTGGTTCTTAAATGCTACAACATTTCTAACCTTAAGAGCTGGGTTATTGTTAGTATCGATACCAGAAGCCTTGTTGTTGAATGAGATACAATCCTTAAGCATATGCTTAACATAGATACCCTCACCACCAAGCTTGAAGCCGTTACCACCTGATGTTGCATCAAAGTCAGAGTCAGTACCATCTGCATTTAACTTGTAGCCCTGTCTGTAAGTAATACAGTTTTCAAGAACTACCTCACCGATTGCACCAGAGTTAATCTTAGTGTAGCAATCCCAACCATCATCAAGGTTGTGGTGAGAAATACAATCTTCAAATACATTACCGTAACCTACAGTAAGCTTAGAACCGAAACCATCGGCGTTGTTCTTAGATGGGTCACAGTTGTTGTAAGATTCACAGCTCTTAACAACATTGTATGAAGGCCAATCAACGATAGTTGCATCACTACTGTTGATACGGCTAATCTGGAAGCCTGTAGTACCGTTGTCGTGGAATGTACAATCCTCAACAACTACATGCTGGCCACCTAATGAGAATGCCTTCTCATTATCCTTAGAATTCATTACTTCAAAGCCCTTGAATAACCAGTAGTCAGCATCTACTTCGAAACCAACATACTTATTTTCAAGGTCGATAACTGGGTCAGCACCTTCTTCAGCTCTAAGAGTCTTGAAGTTGCCGTTGCCGTAACCTGAATAAGTATTAGGTACATTAATCTTACCTAATTCTGTATCAGTAATATGGTAAGTACCATCAAGCATAATTGCTTCACCGCCAAAGCCTACAAGACCTAAAGCAGTTTCAAGGTTAACAGGATTTTCTCTTGAACCGTCACCGTTTACAGTACCGTTTGGTCCAACATAAATCTTGCTAGTGTCATCCATTGTCTTATGAGTTACTGTAAATCTTGTGATTACAGGGTCATAAGAAGTAAAGTTATCTGCTGTGTTTGGATAGTAAACAACAGAGAACTGGTTAACAGTATCAGCCTTTAATGTTACAGGGAATGCTGTATCCTTGTTAGCAAGGATAACATCCTTCTTAACTGTCTTACCATTTAAAGAAATATTAGTTACACCACCAGTCATACCCTTAGTAGAGTTAGACTTTAATCTAAGTGGATAGTTAGTTGATGTTGTATAGTATGGAGAATTAACTGTTACCTTTGGAGAAACAGCTTCATTAACTGTAGCTGTAATAATAGGGTCAGTAACTGTTGAAGTCTCGTGGAGCTGAATATTCTCAACTGTCATATCAGCAAATCTTGAAGCGAAGAAACCAACATAAATGTTGTTAGCATCCTGCTGCTCAAGTACATTTTCAGTATCATCTTCAGTTTCAAATGAATACTTAGATACTGTGTCACCAGTCTGGTAATCATAAGTAGTAATCTTGTAACCAGTGTTTAACTTAGTTAATGTGATGTTGTACTTATCACCAGCTTCTGGTAATTCGTTAGTTGTTGAGTAGATACCTACTCTCTCACCACCACCGTCAGTAGCTACAACGCCACGACGAGTCATGATGTTAATTCTGTTCATATTAGACTTCTTATAGTAAGAAGAAAGGTTAGGGTCTGTTGGGTATGTAGAATCTGTACAACCACCAGCGATAACTACATTAGAAGCAATCTGAGTTTCAACATTTGCATAAGATACCTTATAGCTTGTACCTTCAGCATCTGTAGCAACAAGATTATTTTTGTAAGCATCTAATAAGTCAACTGCAGTCTTGAAAGTTGTTGTTGTACCATCAGCCTTTGTAACTGTAGTTTCCTTAGTCATAGCCTTATCTGGAGTTGGAGCCATATGGTTAGTTACACCACCCATATACTGACCATCATAAACACCACCAGCAAATGGCATAATATCTCTTGCCATAATACCGAATGCTTCCTGACCAGAACGAAGCTTGTCAAGAGCTGTCTGTGGTGAATCACCTGCTGCAATATAGCTATTATACTTAGCCTTAATGTCAGAAGGAAGATTATTTACATCTCTGATATATCTGTTTACAGTAATATCAGCAGATAATGTGAAGTTGTTGTTTGCATTTACCTTAGTGTAGTAGTATGCAACACCGTCCTGGTCACCAGAAATCTTACCAGAACCAGACCAAGATACTACATCTACACTCTTAACATTGTTAAGCTGACCATTTTCCATAAGGTCGTGGTCATTGCTATACTGATCCTTATCAGTCTTGTAAGAAGTGTTATCATTATGATTTACAGTAACATAAGATGACTCAGCATCCTGCTGTCCTGCTGCACCCATACAAGATGCACCAAATAATGTAGCCTTCCATAAGTAATCTGTTGCTTCAACAATAGAAACATTCATTTCTTCTGGAGTTGCTGCTGCAATACCATACTTGCTATTTGTTACGAAAGTAATCTTGCTAGTACCAACTACATCATTGTTAAATTCAGTTAAATCAATATAGAAACCAGCTGCAAGAGCTTCAGCCTCAGTTACAACTTCCTTTTCACCTGATGCCTTACCGTTCTTGTTAGCCTTCTTGTAGTAGCCTTCGCTATCCTTATAATAGAAAGCGTCAGCACATAATTCTTCATTAGTGTTGTTTGTCTTAAGAATTGTGTAGCTTAAGCCAGAAGCATCAAATGCTTCACCTACTGCATAAGTAAGTCTTGGGTAGCTTAATACAGCAACTCTAATTGGCTCAGGATTTAATACCTTAATATCATAAGTATCAGTTAATGAAGTATCAGCCTTTAACTGAACTGTAAGAGTCTGCTTATCTGTTGTCTTTGATGAATCAAAGCCTACAACTTCGTACTCGCTTGAATTAATGTACTGATAATCCTTGTTACCATTTTCATCTGTGTAGATACCATATATAGTAAGACCCTTTGTATCGAGTTCATCACCTACATAGTATGTTGTCTTATAATCTCTAGTGTAGATTTTAATACCTGTTAACTTACCAGGCTTAATTGCTACATAGAATGCATCTGTTGCATTGTTAGGGTCAATTGACTCTGATGTTGCATCAGTATACTTAACTGTTACAGCTAAGTCATCACCAGCCATATCTGATGTAAATGTAGTATTTTCATCAATTACAGTGTCACCAAGATATAACTTGTACTGGTCGCTCTTAAGCTGCTTTGAAGTACCATCTTCAAAATTAGCTGTTACCTGTAAACCTACAGTATTGAACTTACCACCTGCATAGAAAGTATCATAAACTGGTGCATAATCAACTTTAATCTTTGTTACCTTCTTAGCAGTTACAGTTACAGGAATTTCAACCTTTGCCTTACCGATACTAGCATATACTACCTTGTTACCAGCAGTTGTAAATGATGTACCCTCATCAAAACCTGTGAGTGAGAAATCATCTGCATTGTCGATAACTTCGCTAGAACCGTCTGCATAAGTTGCATTAAGCTTTAATCCAGTTGCATCAAACTTTTCAGTTGTGTAGTATGTAGTCTTAGTTGGCATACTTTCAATAGAAAGTGATGTTACCTTCTTAGTACCTACATAAAGGTCATTGTTTGTAACCTCAAGTTCACCAGCTCTTGCTACAGCATAACCAATGTACTGATTGTCTTCAAAAAGACCTGTTACATCAGCTGTAACTGCATCGTAACCTTCTACCTTAACCTTAAGTACATCACCACTCTTACTAATTGTAAGATTGATTGGCTCTGTAGTTGCTGTACCTGTGAATGACTTACCGTTCATAAGAGGAGTAGTAGTAATCTTAGAACCATCATTTACTCTAAGTACAAACTGAGAAACTGAGCCACCCTTGTCAGATGGAAGTAAACCTACGAATACACTCTGACCAGTGTCGCCTCTTCTTAATTCTGGCTTTTCATTATCTGGAAGCTTGCCAACCTTAACATACTTATCATTAAAAAGCATAAAACCAGCAGCAGCCTGATTGAATGTTGATGTAGGATTAAGATTGATAGACTTAAGTGTTGTAGTTAACTTGAAATCTTCACCTGATGGAGCTGGAGTAGCTACGAATGTGTAAGAATCTTCAGAAGAAGATAACTTACCTGTGTTATTAGTTAAAGTTAACTTAATTTCCTTATTATCTGAGCTAATAGAATGTGTTGCATTAACAATCTTATCTGCAAGACAGTTAAGACCATTACCATCAAATTCATAAGGTGCTATCTCAACTGGCTGACCTACTACTGAAAGTCTTACATTGCTATATGTTACATCAACACATCTTGCAGCATAAAGACCAACAAAAATGTCATCGTTCATAGCAAGGTTGCTACCGTCAATAGTAGTCTTCTGTGAACCATAAGTCAAAGTATAAGTTGTACCAGACTTAGTAAGCTTTACCTTAATATCATCACCAGCCTGTGGAACTGCAATGTTCTCATCAGTTTCTGGCTTATAATCTGTAATAGTGCCGTTTGCTCTTGTCCAAGCATAGCTCATTGTCTTGACATCAGAAGCACCATTTTTAATGTTACGAACACCAGCGTTTACAGAATCTGCAGGTGTACCGCCATCGTTTACTAATGGGTTAATATTGTCAGTAACAAAAGCACCAAATGATACCTGGTTATTACTGTCAATGCCATTAATATGAGCTGTAGCTGAAATTGTAAAGTCATCATCAGCTGTTAACTGCTGATAATATGCTACTCTACCTTCAGAACTACCAGCAATTTTACCAACGCTCTCAACTTTGCCGTCGTTATCACTAGCCTTAGGATTACCCATTCTTAAATGAATAGTGTCATTAACTTCTTCAAATAAGTAAGGGAATTCTGTTACGCCATTGTACTGCTTGAATTCAGCAAAGTTAGGGTCGCCATAGTTGTCAATCTTTGACTGACCACCGGCATCGCCGTATACAGTAGCTAACCATGGAGCTGTTGCTGTCCAGTTAATACCTAATTCAGATGGTGTAGTTGTTTCACTACCGCCTTCTTCAGTTGCACTACCTGATGCAAGGGCATCAGTTACCGCACCGTCAAGGGATTCAGACGCATCAGACTCTACAGTCTCTGTTGCTGCTGACGCAGCTTCATCAGCAAAAGCAACATTAACTGAGCCAAGAACCATTGATGTTGCTAATACTAACGATAAAAGTCGTCTTTTCATTAGAAAATTCCTCCTTATATATTTTTGGTTAGACTTAACAAGCTTACAACTTCTCCAAGTCTAACATTTTACGCTACAAATACAATCTGTAATATTTATTCTTAAAATTCTCTCAACCTTATTGCACCTATAAGAATGGACATATTCTAAGCATAAAATCTTTGATTACGCATTTATAGTTATATTTATTATAAAGTATTTTGGTAAAAAAATCAATGTAAAACTCTTATAAATTTGTAATTTTGTTCTTTTTTATTATTGTATTTTTTTTGCTTTTTTTATAGCAATTTACACAATTTGCACAAATTACTATATTTAGTAGGTTATATGCCACTTTTAGCACTATATATTCTATTGTATTAACTATTTTTATACTATTATTTTATTGTTTTTTCATATTTATGTTATTTTATTTAGTAAAATTCACTAAAGATTTTTTTTGTTAAATATTTTTTTAACTGTTTTTTTTACTTTTTATTTGTATTTTATATTTATTTTACTGTTTTTTTGTGATATATATATAGTTTTTATTTGTAAATGCAATATGTTATTATTTTGTCTTTATCTTATTTTTTATTTATCTACTTATATATTCAAATCAATATTTTGATACATAAATATATGTTTTTTATAGCTGTAATAGTATTTTTATGCAAAAAAAGAGTACCCTTTTTAGGATACTCTTTATAGCGACTCGGAAGGGGCTCGAACCCTCGACCTCTGGCGTGACAGGCCAGCGCTCTAACCAGCTGAGCTACCGAGCCAAATATATATAAGTAAAAACTTATTTTAAATTAAGTGGGTCCTCACGGACTCGAACCGTGGACCGTCCGGTTATGAGCCGGATGCTCTAACCAGCTGAGCTAAGGACCCAAATTAGAACAAACCATATAATAAATCAATTATATCATATTTTATGCATTATTGCAATGACTTATTCCTTTATTTAGGTCAAACCTTATAAAAAAATAAAGCCGATGAACGGACTCGAACCGTTAACCTGCTGATTACAAGTCAGCTGCTCTGCCAATTGAGCCACATCGGCATTTGTACAGAAAGTGGTAGCTTTCGCTATCACTACCTGGGTTCCTTTATTTATGAACCTTCAAAACTGAATATAATCCACAACTACCGTTTTATATCTGCTACTTGAATCATCCTTTTGATTCTTGACAGCTTATCTTTTTATTAGACAAGCCCTCGAACTATTAGTACTGGTCAACTC
>OLNW01000101.1_pt1 | contig 103707 bp, 48 predicted proteins | sample 1672121 | NCBI WGS metagenome assembly OLNW01 (sample SAMEA3136648, study PRJEB25190) | human gut metagenome
TACGTTCTCCAAGCGGTAAAAACTTTCCATTTGCCATTGTATATACCTCCATTTTCCTTGTGTTTATCTTCAATTTCTTTTATTTTAGCAGGTTCTTTTTCGCATTTCAATACTTTCCCTACCCAGTATTTCACTAATTTCATTTAAACGTGTTGTCTGACAACGTATCCAGCTCAAAAAAATTTTTTTCAGAACATCAAAAAAAGAGAAAGCAGATGTTCTCCACTTTCTCTCATTCTGATTTTTTCTTATATCATTCTAAAATGCTTGAACGCTTCCAGAATCAATTTTTCTTTCTCAGCTGGACAGTTCGGTACTCTATGACCTTCGGCACCTGTGTTATAATTTTCACGCTTCTCAAAGCCTAATTTGTCTTTTACTTGAGCAATGTATAGATTTGATACAGAAACATCATGTTGTTCCTTAATCCACTCTTTGATTTCTCTGTATGACGCTGAACCCTTAGCACTTTTCAGATACTCTGCATCTTTTGGCTCATAATCAACATGAGCATACTCAACGTTCTTATCGTTGACTATTTTCCTACCCAAAAGGCAAACCGTCTCCACATGCACCGTTCCAGGAAACATATCCACCAAACAAGCTCTCTTCACCTCATACCCTGCTTCCCTAAACACAAGCAAATCACGCATAAGGCTAGTAGGCTTACAGCTTACATACACCATTTCATCAACATTAAAGTTAATAATCTTCGTCAAAGCCTTCGGATGAATACCATCACGAGGAGGGTCAAGTACAAGGATATCTGGTTTCTTAGTTAAGTTATCCACAACCTTGAGGACATCACCAGCGATAAATTCACAATTATCTAAGTGATTGTCCACTGCGTTTTTCTTAGCGGCTTCAACGGCTTCTTCGACGATTTCGACTCCGACTACTTTGCTGGCTACCGAGGCGAGCATCTGGGCAATGGTTCCGGTTCCGGTGTAGAGGTCATAGATGAGTTTGTCTTTTGTTTCGCCGACGTATTCCCTTACTTTATCGTAGAGGACTTCTGCTCCTAATGTGTTTGTCTGGAAGAAGGAAAACGGGGAGATTTTGAAACGCATATTGTAAAGGTATTCATAGAAATAGTCCTGTCCGTAGAGTGTTTTTGTCTCGTCACTCTGTACAACATCTGCAAGGTTGTCGTTTAATGTATGCAAGATTCCAACAACTTTTCCATCAATTTTCTGGGAGAGAATCATATTGACAAATTCAGATTCATCCAGTCTGCTCTGTGTCGTAGTGACAAGATTGATTAAAATGTCTCCTGTTTTTACAGAGCGGCGCATTACAAGATGACGAAGAAATCCTTCGTGGCGGATTTTGTGGAAGTAGGTTTCGCCTTTTTCTTTGAAGTATTTTAAGATTGCCTGAAGAAGTACGTTGAAATCAGGGTCTACGATGCGGCAATCGTCTAATGTTACGATATCATAGAAGCTGTTTTTCTTATGCATTCCGAGTGCAAGTGGACCATCTTTTTCTTCGTCTCCAAATGTGAATTCCATTTTGTTACGGTAGCCTTCTGTGATTGGGCTTCCGTAGATATTTTCGATATCAAAAGAAAGACCGTTCTTTTCGATTAGTTCTTCTACTTGACGTTTCTTTAAGTCAAGCTGCTGTTCATAAGAAAGATTCTGGTAACGGCATCCGCCGCAGATTCCGAAATGTTTGCAGGCTGCTGGCTGCTCTAATGGGGATGGTTCGATGACTTCGAGAAGTCTTCCTTCGATTTTATCTCGTTTCTTTTTATTAATGGAGAAGCGTACTACCTGACCTTCTAACGCATTTTTTACAATTACTTTCTGCCCCTCAATATCTATAATTCCTTTATTAGGGAATTCGGTTCGGATGACTTTTCCCTCAAAAATATCTCCTTTTTTCATAAAATAATTCCTTTCTATATACACAAAAAATGGAAAGGATGCTGCAATGTGCACCCTTTTCCATTATAATGTACTCTCTGCGTCTTTCTTGCACGAGTACATTTATATTATTTTTTAAATTTTCAGTTCGGTAAATTTGGATTTATAATATCCGTGTCCGTAATGTGCCTCGCCTTCATCATCGATTTCCATAATGAGAAATGTTGGCATATGATCAGGTTGTCTTGGGTAAGAAACGCTTCCCGGATTTAATATTGTTACATCTTCATCGATTTCGATATATGGTTTATGGGTATGCCCAAACATAACGATATCTATATGATTCTGAAGTGCATACTGTTTTAATCTCTCTACACCACGGTACACACAAAAAGTATGTCCGTGGACAACCAGCACTTTATAATCGCCAATATTAAAAATGTCTTGTGCAGGAAGATCAAGATTATAGTCGTTGTTTCCGGAAACCATATGTACCGGACAATCTACCAATGAACGGATATAATCGTCTCCTCGCTCTACATCTCCACAATGGATGAGCATATCGATTGGTCCAACCTGCTCGATTACTCCTGCCACATCGTCATTACGTCCATGCGAATCACTGATTACCAAAATTCTCATTTTCTTTTCACTCATCTATTTATAAAATCTCCTTTATCTGGCGCAATGCCTTTCCACGATGACTGATTTCGTTCTTTTCCTCTGCTGAAAGCTGGGCCGTTGTCTTTCCTTTCTCTGGAAGATAGAAAATAGGGTCGTAGCCAAAACCATTTTCTCCGGCTGGTTCCTGTGCGATTCTTCCCTCAATCGTTGCCCGACGTGTCTCTACTCGTCCATCTGGAAATGCTGCTGCGATTACGCAGACGAAACGAGCACTTCTTACGATATCAGGGACGCCATGCAGTCTGTCTAAAATAATCTGATTTTTAATGCGATAAGATGTATTCTCTCCCATATAGCGGGCCGAATATACTCCTGGCTCTTTATTCAGATAATCCACTTCTAAACCGGAATCATCTGCTAATACAAGACTGCCTGTTGCTTCCATTACAGTTTTGGCCTTGATGATTGCATTTTCTTCAAATGTTGTTCCATCTTCCACGATATCAATATCTACTCCGGCTTCTTTCATCGAAAGAAGCTCGTAATCCAAATCTCCGAGAATTTCCCGGATTTCCTTCATTTTTCCTTCATTTCCTGTGGCAAATATCAGTTTCTTTTTCAAAATGCTGCCTCCCAAAAAACTTGTGCTTTTTATATCACTTCTAACATTTTCGATATCTTCATATTAAATATTTTCTGCTAAGTATTCTCGCATTAAAGTACACTTGAAAAAATACTCATACAGATTATTCTTCCGGCTGTACCATTTTCTTTCTTCTCGGTGGTTTTGGGCCTGGAAACATGTAGAAATATGTCTTCATCATTCCGTTATAAATCTTTCGGTTCTTCGCCGCTTTCTTTCCGATGTAACGCTCTGCATCTTCATAAGCAGTGATGACATACTCAGACCAGCCGTCAAGTCCTGCGAAAGCTTTTCCCATATCACGGTAAAGTGCTGGTAAATCTTCTTTTTCCTCTAAACGCTCGCCGTAAGGAGGGTTCGTGATTACAAAGCCGTACTTCTTTGGATGGCTTAAATGATGAACCGGACGCTGCTGGAAATGAATGAGTCCGTCCACGCCTGCTCTTTTCGCATTTTCTCTTGCTGCTTTTACAATCTGCGGATCAATATCATATCCTTGAATATCCATCTCCACGCTCGTATCTACTAAAGATTCTGCCTCCTCAAATCCTCTGGCAAAAAGCTTTGGAGACACGATATTGTCCCAATTCTGCGCCTGGAATTCGCGGTGCATTCCCGGTGCGATATTCGCTCCCATCATTGCCGCTTCAATAGGAAATGTTCCACTTCCACAAAACGGATCAACAAGGATACGGCTCTTATTCCACGGAGTGAGCTTGATAAGTGCAGCTGCCAATGTCTCCTCAATCGGTGCCTTGCTGACCATGCGGCGGTATCCTCTCTTATGAAGGCTCTCACCAGAAGTATCAAGACCAATTGTCACAATATCCTTATAAATAATAACTCGAACCGGATAATCGGCACCATCTTCCTCAAACCAATTGATGTGGTAATGCTCTTTCATTCGCTCTACCATCGCCTTTTTTACAATGGACTGAATATCAGAAGGGCTGAAAAGCTTACTCTTTACAGAAGTTGCCTTTGTCACCCAGAATCTCGCATCGGATGGGAAATACTCTTCCCACGGAACCTTTTTCACATTCTGGAACAGTTCCTCAAAAGTTAGTGCCTTAAACTCTGCCACTTTTAAAAGGATTCTCTGCGTTGTTCTTAAGAAAATGTTTGCTCTTACCAAAGCATCCATGTCTCCGGCAAAAGTTACCTTTCCATCTTCTACCTTCACAATCTCATATCCCAAATCTGCTATCTCTCTTTTACACACTGCCTCAAGTCCAAAGTGACACGGCGCAATAAACTCATATTTGTTGCTCATCTTACCTCCATTCATTGCATCTTTCTTCTGTTTTCATACAAAGACACGTTTCTATATCTAAAGCAATATTTATAATATTACTTCATCTGCCTAACCTCATTTTTCTATATAAATTACTACTTAAAATACCACGATACACATGTACTTCATCCTATTTTTTCATAATCTACATATTTCTCAATAATTATAATTGTACTTAGGAAATGTTGCTATGTCAAGAAGTACGCACCATCGTCCACAAATCGTTCTTCTCCTTTTCTAAGTATCCTTTATAAAACATAATGCCGCCAACCACACTGTATGCGTGAATTCCCACAGAATCAAGCTTCTTCGCCGCCAGCATACTTGTGGAACCTGTATCACAATATAAAAAAACTGGCTGTTCTTTTTCTATATTAAAATCTTTCTCTATTGCCTCTATATCGAACTTTTCATCCATAATTTCTTCAAATGGGAGATTGACTGCCATTGGGAGATGCCCTTTTTTAAATACTTCCTCTGAACGCACATCAACGAGTAGGCCTTCTGAATCGTAGCTTCTTTTTATCGCTTCCGATATCGAAATTAAATCAAACATGATTGAAACCTCTTCCTTCCTTTGTATCAGAATATGTTGGTTTTCCCTAAAAGTGTGGCAAAGAGACGCCCAATGCAAGAGAAAAAAAAGCATATTTGTGACTTTAGTCGCGGCGGTTTGAATGCTCGCTTATGCGCTCGCATCCAAACCTTGCTCCGAGGCCACAAATATGCTTTTTTTCTCTTGCATTGGGCTGTCTTTGGCAGCTCAGGAGATTCAAACTGTAGTCTTTTTGCTTAAACGGAAGGCAGATCGGATGTAGAAAATGGGGCTTTTTAATTTTTTCTTTGGTATGACAAACGCGTGTTTAAACTTTCAGCAATTCCATTCCCAGCCAACCCAGCCAAAGAATAGCTCCCGAGAAAGAAGGCATCCTATATTTGTGGCCTTAGATCAAGGATTGAATGTGAGCGTGGAGGCGAACATTCAACCCGAAGTGATAGAGTCACAAATATAGGATGCCTTCTTTCTTCGGGAGCGTCTGTCTTACCTGCGGCAAATCCTATTCAGCTACAATCTTAATGAATTTCTTCTTTCCTCTCTTTAAGACTTTTCCTTCGCCTTTAAAGTCATCAAGTGTATAAGCAGCCTTAAAGTCCGTTACCTTTTCGCCATCCAATGTTACACCACCCTGTGTTACATTACGTCTTGCTTCAGAACGTGTTCCTGCTAAACCGGATTTTACAAGAAGTGCAAGGATATCTACTGTGCCATCTCTTAAGTCTTCTTCTGTAACTGCACATGCTGGCATATTTGCTGTGTCTCCGCCGTTGCTGAATAATGCTCTGGCGGCATCCTGTGCTTTCTGTGCTTCTTCTTCGCCGTGAACTAATTTTGTAAGTTCAAATGCAAGAATTTCTTTTGCTTCATTTAATTTGCTGCCTTCCCAGCTATCCATTGCATCAATTTCTTCTAACGGAAGGAAGGTCAACATACGGATACACTTCATAACATCTGCATCTGCAACATTTCTCCAGTACTGATAGAAGTCAAACGGAGAAGTCTTATTCGGATCTAACCATACAGCACCGGACTGTGTTTTACCCATTTTCTTTCCTTCGGAATTTAAAAGAAGGGTAATTGTCATAGCGTAAGCATCGGCATCTGGTCCTAATTTACGACGGATCAATTCTGTACCGCCAAGCATATTACTCCACTGGTCATTACCACCAAACTGCATATTACAGCCGTATTTCTGGTATAACTCATAGAAGTCATAGCTCTGCATGATCATGTAGTTAAACTCTAAGAAAGATAACCCCTTTTCCATTCTTTGTTTGTAGCATTCTGCACGAAGCATGTTATTTACTGAGAAGCATGGGCCTACTTCACGAAGTAATTCTACATAGTTTAAGTCTAAGAGCCAGTCTGCGTTGTTTACGAGCATAGCTTTTCCATCAGAGAAATCAATAAAACGGCTCATCTGTTTTTTGAAGCACTCTACGTTATGGTTGATTGTCTCTTTTGTCATCATCTGACGCATATCTGTACGTCCGGATGGATCACCGATCATGGCAGTACCACCACCGATTAAGGCGATTGGCTTATTTCCTGCCATCTGCAGACGTTTCATCAGGCAAAGTGCCATGAAATGTCCTACATGAAGGCTGTCTGCTGTTGGGTCAAATCCAATATAGAATACAGCCTTTCCGTTATTGACAAGTTCCTTAATTTCTTCTTCATCTGTTACCTGTGCAATCAATCCTCTTGCAACCAGTTCGTCATATACTGTCATAAAATCCTCCTAAATAAAATAAAAAAATCCCGTCCTAATAAAAGGACGAGATATAACTTCGTGGTACCACCTTTTTTCGCAGAGTAAATGCTCTGCCTCAAATGAGCGTCAAACAACGCTTCTGCGGATAACGGCCGCCGCTCCGTCACAGCCTACTAAAAACAAATCTTACCTTTTCCATCACATTCAGCAATTTCTAAAATCTACTCACGCTTAACATGATAAATATCTGTCTCATTCGGTGTGCGACTCAGGAATGTATTCACTTGCTATCTGGCACATGACCTCCCACCAGCCGGTCACTCTCTGGAATGCATGAATAAAAGCTACTTGTTTCCGTCTTCGTCTTTCTCATTTTTGAAATTCATATTGAAATTCACATAAAAATGATGCTCCTATACTGTAAATTCTATATATTACAAATATAGGTGATACAGAACATCCGTCCTGTGCGGACAAACATCATGTTTCTTATTGTAGTAAAACCTGAAAATTTTGTCAAGTAGGATTTTTGATTTATTCTGTTCCTGCTCGTTTCTGTTTTTCGTTTGGATATATCGCATATACCAAAGCTTTATTTGCCATTGTGCCTACTTCGTTATTCAATGTACTCGCGGAATTTTTTTGTGCTTACTTTCTCATTCAGCAAATCAAAATATAACCGCCCGTATTCCTTTTTCTGCTAAAATATAAATGCGTATCCCCCACATTTTTCTGTGGAAACATATAGGAAATAAGTTCTGGCAGCTTAGCCCGTTTTAATCTTTGCTGTTCTCCTGCCCAGTCTCTTGTTGCAGAATCAGTAAAGACTACCTGCCCCTCTTCATCCACACCTAACAGAATCATCGTATGATAGGATCCCGCATATTTTTTATCAAAAAAGTGAACGATTCTTTTTCCTTTTCTACGCATTCGGCTTGTTTCTATAATGACGGGCTTTCCCTTATATAAATGCTCCATCATCTGCTTTTCGGCAGCTTTATCCTCAAAATCTCCTATATATTCGCAAGAAACACCCTCTTCTTGCAAAATAAGAGAAATTCCATAAAGAGAAACCGGCATCTGCCTTGCCATCACTTTCCCATAATTCTCCGTATATACTTCTTCGGGGAAATGCTTTCTCTCCACCTCAGAAATTGTTCCATTTGGTTTCAAATCTGCATACTTTTCCACAAAAGCCGCCAATGCTGTTGTCAAAGAACAACAGGCACACCCATGCCTGGTCATGTATTCGCTGTAATCACCATAAATTCCCGCTTTCTGTTGAAAAACAGGATATATTCTTTGTGAATCACCGTCAGTAATTACTACATTAAGTGTTTTTTCGTTCAAACCATCTTGGGGAAGAATGGGGAAAAGGAACTTTCTTCCCTCTTTATCACTCACAAAATTTAAATGTATACAATTCATAAAAGTCCTTTCTATTCTGGGTTGCGTAACAAGGGAGATGCCACCAGAAAGAGAAGATACCTTATATTTGTGACTCTATCACTGCGGGGTGAATGTTCGCTTCCCATGCTCACATTCAATCATCACTCTAATGCCACAAATATAAGGTATCTTCTCTCTGGGAGCTGTTTTTTGCTGTAGAAGTAAAATCAGAATTCATGTTGTAGGATTTGGATATCATTTATAAGATTATAGCTTTCCATGAAATGAAATATTAAGGATTGACACGCAAACTATTATTATAATATCACAGCAATTTTACAACAACAAGCCAGAGTTCCTATTTCTTCTGTCCCCATCCTCAATTTTTTTCAACTGATTTGTAGGATTGAAATACACAGAACCCTCATCTCCTGTAATCTACAAAAATGCGCCTTAGAGCAAGTTCAAGTTGCGGATGAGCAGCTTGGACGCAGTGAAACGAAGCATTTTTGTAAATTACAGGAGATGAGGGTTCGTCTGTTTATTTCTCCAACCCTACAAATTAGAACTTAAATACCGCTACCCCATATGCCGGCAATTTATATCTAAAGGAATACTTTCTTCCATCACACTCTTTCTTCGCTGGTTTATATTCTTTTGGTCTTCTCTTACCAGTTCCGCCAAACTTTTTATCATCACTGCTGAGTACAAGTGTGTGCTTTCTTCGGCAAGTTGTTCCGACACGGTAATCTGGACGTTCTACTGGTGTGAAGTTGATGATGAAGAGCATATTGCTCTTTCCGCTTTCGGAATGTCTTACGAAAGAGAATATACTTCTGTCACCGTCATCGGCATTGATCCATTCGAAGCCTTCTGGATAGCAGTCGTATTCGTAGAGACATTTATTATTTTTATAAAGATGAAGTAATTCTTTTACAAATGTCTGCAAATGGCGGTTCGGCTCTTTATCTAAGAGGAACCAGTCAAGTTCTCTCTTTTCACTCCACTCTCTATGCTGTCCAAAATCCTGTCCCATGAAGAGAAGCTTCTTGCCTGGGTGTCCTGTCATGAACGCATAACCTGCCATAAGATTTTTGAATTTATCCTCGTAGCTGCCTGGCATTTTCTCTATCATAGAGCATTTCAGATGAACGACTTCATCGTGAGAAAGGACGAGCATATAGTTTTCGGAGTATGCATAAACCATTGCGAAGTTCATCTTTGTATGGTTATATTTTCTAAAGTAAGGATCAAGCTTCATGTACTCTAAGAAATCGTGCATCCAGCCCATGTTCCACTTAAGGCTGAAGTCTAATCCGCCGTATTCTGCCTTATCCGTTACTTTTGGCCATGCGGTAGATTCTTCTGCGATCATAACGATTCCTGGATTTCTCTTCTTTACGATTGTATTCAGGTGCTTGAAGAATTCAATTGCCTCAAGGTTCTCGTTACCGCCGTAAATGTTTGGAACCCACTGTCCGTCTTCACGTCCGTAGTCAAGATATAACATAGAAGCAACCGCATCTACACGAAGTCCGTCTACATGATAATGTTCTAACCAGAAAAGCGCGTTACAGATAAGGAAATTCTGCACTTCTGTCTTGCCGTAATCAAATACCTTTGTTCCCCAGTCTGGATGTTCTCCTTTTCTTGGATCTGCGTATTCATAGAGGCAGGTTCCGTCAAACTCTGCTAATCCGAAAGCATCTCTTGGGAAATGTGCTGGCACCCAGTCAAGGATAACACCGATATTATGTTCATGCATATAGTCCATGAAATACTGGAAGTCTTCTGGTGAACCATGACGGGATGTTGGAGCAAAATAATTTGTTACCTGATATCCCCAGGAACCATCAAATGGATGCTCTGCAATACCCATCAGTTCCACATGAGTATATCCCATATCTTTCACATAAGCTGCCAGCTCATGTGCAATCTCTCTGTAATTATAGAATCCATCCTCATCTTCTTCTGTCTGTTCATGCTTTTTCCAGGAACCCGGATGTACTTCATATACAAACATTGGATTCTTTTTATCATCAAATTTCTCTCTCTTCTTCATCCATCGGCTGTCATGCCACTTAAAATCAGAAATGTCTGCCACAACAGAAGCATTGTTCGGACGGAGTTCTGCCTGAAATCCATAAGGGTCTGCTTTTAATGTTTTTTTGCCATCCTGTGCAGTAACACAATATTTATAAATATCTCCCACTTTTATCCCTGTAAGAAATATCTGATAAATTCCAAGTGGTTCTAAACGTTCCATCGGTGTCGCATTCTCATCCCATTCATTAAAATCACCAACAATGGAAACTGCTGCCGCATTCGGTGCCCACACAGCAAAATATACTCCCTCTTCCTCATCAACTGTCATAGGATGCGCGCCAAGTTTATTATATAAGTCATAATGTGTCCCCTGACCAAATAAATACTGGTCAAATTCTGTAATAAATCTGGTATCTGGCATAAACAGAGTCCTCCCGCTTTCATAATCATTCATAAAATATTTTTGTTTATTATATCATAAACTGGTAATTTTTTCATCATTTTGTTTGAATTAAATAGTAGTTGTGGGTATCTGTAAGATTCATAAAATCTAATCTGCAGGCTTTAAAGGAAACAGAACCCAAGAAATAACATAGTCCATATTTGTGGCCTCGAAGCAAGGTTTATATGCGAGCGCATAAAGCGAGCATTTAAACCTCCGCGACTAAAGTCACAAATATGGACTATGTTATTTCTTGGGTTCGTCTGTTTTATCTAACCCTGCAATTAGCATTCACCATGTTTACAGATTGTTTTAATCCATCCCTCTGGTGCTTCAATATGTCCCATCTGGATTCCTGTAAGTGTATCATATAACTTCTTAGTTACAGGACCCATCTCTTCCATTCCGCTTGGGAAGCAGATTTCTTTACCGTGGTCAACAATCTTTCCAACTGGAGAGATTACGGCTGCTGTTCCGCAAAGACCACATTCTGCGAAGTCTTTTACTTCATCGAAACGTACTTCTCTGTGTTCTACTTCCATTCCAAGATAATGTTCTGCAATGTACATCAAAGAACGACGTGTGATAGATGGAAGGATACTGTCTGACTTAGGAGTTACAAACTTGCCATCTTTTGTGATGAAAATGAAGTTTGCTCCACCTGTCTCTTCAACCTTTGTTCTTGTCGCAGGGTCAAGATACATATTCTCATCATAACCCTGGTTATGTGCATCTACGATAGCATGTAAGCTCATAGCGTAGTTAAGTCCTGCTTTGATATGTCCTGTTCCGTTAGGTGCTGCACGGTCGAAGTCTGAAACTCTGATTGTGATAGGTTTTGCGCCACCTTTGAAGTATGGTCCTACAGGTGTTACGAAGATACGGAACTGATATTCATCTGCTGGTTTTACACCGATAACAGGATTGGAACCAAACATATATGGACGGATATATAAAGTAGCTCCTGAACCATAAGGTGCTACATAGCCTGCGTTAGCTTTTACTGTCTCTACAACAGCTTCAACAAACTTATCTTCAGGGAATACTGGCATTTCCAGTCTTCTACAGGAATCTGCCATACGGGTTGCGTTTAAGTCAGGACGGAAACAAACGATATCTCCGTTCTCTGTTGTGTATGCCTTTAAACCTTCAAAACATGTCTGTGCATACTGAAATACACCGGCACACTCGTTCAGAGTAATTGTAGCATCTTCTGTAAGAGTGCCTTCATCCCATGCACCATCTTTGAAATTAGCTACAAATCTTTTCTCTGTCTGCTGATAGCTAAAGCCCAGCTCGCCCCAGTTAATATTTTTCTTTTCCATTACGAAAACTTCCCTTCTAAATATGAAATAAATCTTACAGAAAACTTCATTTCATCTTGTTATAAATTTTGGAGTTATTATAACACATCATTTTTTAATTTTCCACGAAATTACAAAAAGAAATGTAAGAAAATTGCGTTATTTCTGTTATTTCATGATTTTGCACAAAAAAGTGGCTTTTTCCTCTTTATTTCTCCGCATTTTTTTACCTTTTCCTATCGAAATATCTTGCAAAGAAAAAGTGTAAAAAAGAATGAAAACTACATTGAGGCTTCATATTAACAAATACATATTAATGATTCAAGAATGCCCCGGCATTATGGATTCGGATTTACGAGGATATAGCCACCACCGCTGGAACTTCCAAAATAACAGTTCGCAGACTTCGCGCCGGATACTGAACATGCAAACATGTGCTTTATGAGATTAGATACGGATTCGTACTTCACTCTCTGCTTACTACCAAATCCTGTCCTATTTGCTGAATCTGCAATGATTGCTTTCCCCGTATCCGTTAAGCCAAGAAGTACCATCGTATGATAGCTGTTCGCCCATTTACCCTTTTTGGCTTCTATGACAACCGGATTACCTGTTTTTAAATGGCTGATAATCTGCTGACATGCCTCGACATCGCTAAATCGTCTTACATATTCTGTCTGGATACCGTTATTATTTAAAATCTTATTAATACCGTAAAGAGATACGGGCATCTGATCTTTTAATTCTTTTTTATAATTTTTCTTCCAGATTTTTTTCCCAAATGCTTTATATTCTAAACCATTCTTATCCGTAACCCGTTTCGGTGTAATATTCTTTCCAAAACCAGTCAATACTGTTGCTGCTGCACACGCCGCGCATCCATGATATGGCATATAGTTTTTGAAACTGCTGGCATTTATTGATGCTGACTGCCTGTATACCGTATAATGACGTACATTTGGATAACTGTTTACTATCACAGTAAATCGGTCCTGATTACTGCTTGTTGGAAGTGTGCTCATATTTGTAATAATGTTATCCGGGCTTACTACAGTTAATTTACAGCTAAGAACCGCTTTTCCACTCTTACATGTAAGCACAGAAGTTCCTGAAACCGGTAATGTTGTAATATTTCCATTAGAATCTACTTCTGCAACTGACGGATTTGAAGATGTCCATGCTAAAACATCGCCGGCATGTTTTATAGAAAGATGATAGGAACTTTCTGCTTTTAGGCGAAGCGTACTATACTTTAAAGAAGCTACATATACTTTACATTTTAACTTTCTTCCATTTGTGCGGCACACAATTGTTGTGACTCCGCTTTTTTTAGCCTTAATCACACCGTTCTTACTGACCTTTGCAATCTTTTTATTCTTGCTTGTCCATGTAGTTCGGTATCCATTCTTCACCTTTAACTGAAATTTATCTCCCTTTGCCAGAGTAATCTTTGTCGTATTCAGTCCGACAACCCGTACTTTACAATGAAGTTTCTGAGACCCCACCCTCGCTGTGATCGTTGATGTACCGCCCTTTAAAGCCGTAAGCTTTCCATTCTCTACCGAGACAACTCTGGGCCGGCTACTCGTCCATACTACTTTACGGCCTCTTCTTCCATAAATCTTAAGTTTCTCTGTCTTTCCTGGAACAACCTTAAGAGAGGTACTGCTAAGTCGTGTTCTTGAAGCTGCCTCTGCATTTCTGCCTTCCTGTGGCATGAAAAGAAATCCCAGTGCAAAAATAAGACAAAGTACAAAAACTATATTTTTCTTCTTCATAAAAATAATTCTATCCTCCCTGCCATTCATTCTTATTTACAAATGAACTTTTTCATTTCCCTGATCCACATCCGGGCAAGCGTATGCATTCCTGCTTTATTCGGATGCACTCCATCCACTGTTTCATATTCTTCCTGAACATTTGCAAGATCCGCAATATATACTTGCGCTTTTTGGGCATTCTCTCTGATAATATCAGAATACACTCTCTTAGAAATCGTGCTGTCAATATTAAAAAATGTCTCCCCCTGCGGCTGTTTTCCTTCTGGAAGTGTCGCACAATAGATATCCGCATGTGGATATTGCTCCTTTATTCTGTGAAGCATCGTTCGATACGCTTCCTCAAATTCTTCTGGAAGGACACAAAATCCCCAGTCATTACAACCTGCGCTGATAAGAATAATATCCGGTATACCATTGGTTCCCAGCTTCTCTATGCGCTCATAAGACATCGCCGATGTTGATAAATTACCAGATACCATACTTCCAGCCAGTGAATGATTCGTTCCAAGCTCTCCATCTAAAGCCTTTATTACCTGCATCCACCATGTATCCTCCACAGATTTTACTCCTGTCTCCCACTGTACATACGAATCATAAAAGACAGCTTCTTCTGGTGTATAACCTGCAAAGGTACTGATAGAATCTCCCAGAATGGATATTCTTCTCTTCTCCATAAATGTACCCCCGTATTACGTCCCTTCTACTTTCACAAAGTCTTTAACCCTGTAAAAATTATTTCTTAGCATCAAATGCAACACCGACAATTCTTGGACCTGCATTCGCTGCAACTTCTGCACCAATCTGGAAATAACCTGTCGGGCCATATCCAAGCTTCTCTGTCATCTTTGCTGCCATCTCTTCCTTTATCTTCTCATCATTACCATATTCAATCTGATACTCGGAACCTGGCTCCATATCTGCAATTGCCATATCGCAAATCTTAGATACGACCTTCTTCTCTCCTCTGCATTTACCAGCAGTAGTAATCTCGTGATCCCAGATTTTCATGATTGGCTTAATACCAATCTTGTCACCGATAAAAGCAGCAGCACTCGGAATACGTCCGGACTTTCCAGCATATTTAAGATTGTAAATTCCAAAATAAATGCGGCGGCGTGCAATGCTTTCTTCCAGATAAGCGTTAATCTCTTCTACGGACCTGCCTTCCTGGGCCATCTTTGCTGCCATTACTGCAGGCTGTCCGTAACCAGCACTGTAACTTCCACCGTCATGACTGTAAATGTGAATCTTTCCTTCACATTCTGGATGTTCCTCGATAAGCATATCCATCGCCATTAAAGAGTTATTATATGTTGCAGAACCCTTTCCATTAATCAAAATAAAAATAAGATCTGTACAGCCTTTCTGATAGTAATCATAATATAATTCCATAAACTGGAATGCTGTGATCTGTGATGTCATAGGAAGGCTCTCGCTTGCCTCCATTAACTCATAACATCCCTCATTATCAAAATCTACACGGCTTGTATAAGTCTTATCTCCTATCACAATGGAATAAGAAATAACATCTAAATTGTATTTCTGTTCCATCTCTTTTGAAATGTCACTTGCGGAGTCTGTGATAATCTGTATTTTACTCATAAAAAATCTTCCAATCCTCTCAATAAATAGTTTTATTTTTAATTGATTCTTAACAGATTTATTATAAACAAGCTTCAGAATCCTGTCAACTTATGCAGCCTTTTCCTGCTGTATCTATCAAGTTACTAGAGCGTTTTTCAAGCACGCTCTAGAGCGTGTTTGAAAAATGCTTTCTGCAAGATGTGCGTTACAATTTGTGGAAGATTTCGCCTGAATGAGGGCGGCGTAGCGGGCTACGCCAACTGAATGAAGGCAAAATATACCGCAAATTGGGGCGTGCAGATTGCTGGAATGATTTTTCAAACACGCTCTAGAACATCATATCACTGAAATATGCTGCAAATATGTTCCTTGTAAAAATCATTTTCTGACAAAATGCAAATAATCCCACAAGACTTGCTTTCACTTATCCTGTGAGATTATTATGTAGATTACTTTTTCAAGAATGCTTTCTGCAAATTATGACCCGCAAATGCAGGAATGATTTTTCAAACACATTCGAATCCAAATTCTAGTTTTCCTGCTCAACACAAGCCATAGCAAGACCGGTAGCAACTGCATTACGAGGACCTTCACAACCACGGATATTACCACGGCCGGCAACGATCTCATAATCAGCTAATGCATCTGTTACAAAGTTTGGAATCTCAAAGTCAAGAGCAGAACCGCCAACCATTACAACGAACTGGATATCTCTTGGATTGCCTGTAGGACTTACCTTTGATAAGGAACGAATCGCATTGGTAACAAATACTTTCTTCTTTGCTTCCATACGAACTGCTTTAACCTTTTCTAAAGATTCCACACCGTCTAACGGTACAAGCTCATCATTCTCTTTTACAAGAACAACTTTTGCAAAAATGGATGGATCTAACGGTTTATCAAAGAACTGTACAGTTCCATTCTCATGACGGATATGGAATAAACTCTCTACCTTAGCCAGTGTATACTTCTTAACATCTTCTGCGAGTTCAAAGTCATCTAAACCAAGTTCAGACTGAATTAAGAGAGAAACCATATTTCCGGCACCTGCCAGATGAATCAGCTTAACCTTACCTTCTCGGTTGATAATAGAAGCATCAGTAGAACCAGCCCCCATATCAACGATAGCTAATGGAACGCTTGTACCAGGAGTTGTCAATGCGCCCTTGATAGCCATGTCTGCTTCTACTCCGCCAACATATACAGGAACTCTTAACTTCTCAGTAAGCACCTGTGCGATCATCTCCATCTGAAGGCGGTCAGACTTAACCATTGCAGCGATTCCAACCGCATTCTCTAATGCAAATTCATCAGCAATACCACCGACAACCTTCTGTGGATTAAAAGTATCTACTGCAAGTAAATCCTGAATCTTAATATCCTGTGGACTCTTATTCGTAAGACCAGCCATAACACGGCGAACCTTATTCAACATGTTACCAACATTCGTGCCTGTCTCACCCTGAATATCGTCAATCTCCTGAATAGAAGAAATGGCTTCCATAATCTTATCTGCACCTTCGTCAACGTCAACATCAACTTCCTTTTTAAGACCGATGATATTGATTGTTCCCGCTTTGATGCTTCTTTCCTGTACATCACCTGTAGGTGTTTTAATCACTACTCCGGAACGTGCACCAATCAAAGAACGCGCAATCGGTACCACGCGCTTTGTCTCTTCAGAACTCAAATCAAACACTGTTGCGATTCCATATGGATTAGAAAGAGTTGATAATACAGTTCCCTGCTCTGCTACTTCAATCGCACAGGTCATTCCCAAAGGAACTTTTTCAATCATGGCAACTTCATCAATAATTGGAATCTTTTTATCAAGACGATTGTTCAGTAAAACACCATCATCTGCCTGCACGATTGCACCTGTAATATGTATATTCTCCTTTGCCTGATTCATAAGAGCTGCTGCCTGCGCAAATCTAACTTTATTTGGAACAATTACGATAACATCCTTTGCCTCACGAATCTTAGAAAGCTCTGTTACAAGGACAGAAGTTCCAACTCCGATTCCTGTTCCTCCCGGTGTACTTGGATTATGACCAATTACTGTTGACTCTGTAATAACAGTCTCAGAAATCGTCTCCATCGCTACATCACCGATAACTGGCGCAGCCTCATTAATACGAATCTCTGCCAAATCACTGTAATCCATGCCTGCCTTCTCAAGAGCATTCTTTAAAGACATGAAAACCCCGCTGATATTCTGCAAAGTTCCTTTGATTCCGGTTGTAGGTCCAATACCACTGGTCAAAAACTCAATGTCCTGCCCGTCAATCTTTGCAAGAGCGACTTCTGTGGTAGCGTTACCTATATCTACACCCGCTACATACTTCATATCTCCCATCCTTTCTTCCACCCAAATCATCTCTGGATTACCGGATATATTCCTCAGGCGGTCTTTTTATAATTCAGCTATCGTGCACTTGTAAAATCACACAATATTATGTATAAATTATATCACTGGCCAAAAAGAGGGTCAAACACAACCATTACGACTTTCTTGATATTATTATGTAATATTTACAACAATTTATGATATTCCAACTTTCTATTGGTAATATTTTGCTTACTTCTTTCTTTTCTTGACATTTGACTTATAAGCGATTAAGATTTAGTGTGCAAGTTTATTAAATAAAAATACAGGAGGAATCATGAAAAAATTTATAAGACAACTTACTATCTTTTCCCTCATATTTATTATGACTTTTGGCGTAGGTTTTTCCTCACAAAAGGGAATAAATGTGCAGGCAGCAACAACACAGACTACAACCACAAATGATGGAAAGCTCCGTAAGAACGGCGTTTTATTTACCGGTATCTCAGATAATAAGTATTATAAACGTGGTGTTTTCACCAAATATACTGGATGGAAAAACTGGAAGGGTAACCGCTACTACTTGAAAAAAGGAAAGGCTGTTACTGGCTGGAAATATCTCCGCGACTACAGCGGCAGCAGAACAAAATACAAATATTATTTTAAGAAAAATGGCCGGCTTTCCAAAGATCTTTTCAAAACATTTGGTTCCAGCTACAAAAAGAAAAGAATGAAACTCGAATTAAATCTGGTAACTCACAATATCACTTTCCTTCTCTACGATGGAAAAACAAACAAATATGACATTCCAGCCAAAACTGTTGTATGTTCTACCGCAAGAGACGGCCGCAGTACTTATGTTGGAAACCACTATCTTTCCAAAGGAACTGCCCGCTCCTGGTTCATTTACAAAAAAAGCAACCCTTGGCATTACTACCAGTGGGGAGTATTCGTAAAGGGAACACGCAGCTGGATTCATTCCGAGATGTACCGCGGCACAAGCAACAAGAAACTTATCGCAAGTACTTATAACGGACTTGGAACAAACCAGACCACTGCATGTATCCGCGTACAGGCAGGTAATGCAAAGCTTATCTATGACATTGCAAAAACAAACCGCTATAGTATCCCTATCCGCATTTACCGTTCTTCTAATAAGGGACCATTCGGAAAGATTACTTTAAACGATACTACTGGAAAAATTCCTGGCAACCAGAATTACGATCCAACAGATCCGGCTTTTAAAAACAAGAGGTAATTCTGGGGAGTCTAAAACAGACGCTCAATAGAAAACAGCTACTGCCTATTTGTGACTTTAGCCGCTGCAAGTAGAAGACTTCTATGAAAAGTTCCGTATTAAATTATTGATTTTGACTCAGTTGTACAAAACACAAAGGTGTCAAAATCAATAATTTAATACGGAACTTTTCTAACATTATGTATACTCTCGCAGCTCCCCGGTCACAAATAGACAGTAGCTGTTTTCTATTGAGCTGTTTTTTTGATAAAACCAGAAGTAATCTATATTCTGAACTTTTGTTTTTATAAGATTTATAAGAATTGAAGTTTCTCCAGTTGGTTGTGATGAAATCCTTCTGTTCGTCTGTTTATCTATCCCCCTGCAAATTAGCCAGCATCCCCGGTATTAACACACATGCCGGATAGATGTAGCGGAGATTATCATTTCGCGGTGATAACAGGCACACGCATACGATTAAGAATACCGGCAGGAATGCTGCCATGTCAAAGTATTTTCTTTTTATCCATAAGGCAAAGAATGCGATAAGGATAAGCCATGTAATAACTCCCGGGTTATATAGCCAGTTCATAATTGGAATTTTGTAGGATATTCCCATTAAGAACTTCATCCTCTCCCGTATTGGTGACAGAATTTTAGGTTCTTTAAAGTCTACTTTGTCACAAAAAGATTCTGGAACCATTTCCTGTGCCCATTTTCTATTGGAACGGTAAAAACGGACGGTACTAAGACCCAGATACAATCCGCCACGGCTATTAAACAGTGGAGCATAATAGCCGTAAGTGTTAGCGAAGAATGCCTGGAAGTATTCATCTGGATGTTTTAGTCCCATCTGAAGCCAGACTTTAAAATAGTTCTTTAAATCCGTTGATGTAACTTCACTTTTATAAGTACCTTTTACCGGATCGGATAAAGCTGGCTGGTATTTTTTGGCTAATTTTTTATAAGCAAGAACTTTTTTAATAGCGGCTTCTTCTTCCCCGGTCACCTCGTCCCCATGATACTTTACATATCTGGCTGTCTGCTGAAAACAAACAGATAAGGCTTCCTGCTTTCCTACTGTAGAAACACGGGCCGCTTTAAAAAGCAGTCCTGTATAGGCAAACTGGAAAATAAATATCGGAACAAACATTGTCACTAATATTTTTATTCTGTATTTTTTCAGACAGATCACACAGAAAACTAAAGTAACTAAGGCAATATAGATTCCCTGATTCTTTGATGCCGACATGAGAAAAACAATTACCGCAAAAAAGATGTCAAACTTTATATTCTTTAGAACATCTCCCTGTGTTTTAAAAATCCAGAGGATTCCCACCATAAACCACAGGAAAAACAGAGCAAAAAAACTGTCTCCGCCTACCATAATTGCATACAGAGGAAATACAGGGAATAGCGCATAAGCTCCTAAAGCAGCTTTCAAAATTCTGTGATTTGCCCCAAACTTATATAAAGTCGTAATGATCGCGCTAATACCGCCAATATAGGCTGTCATCTGAAGAAATGTATACATTCCATATCCCAGCGCCTTATTATTTATTTTTATACCAAATTTAATAAAAAGCCCTACGAGCTGCGTATGTAAAAATGGATGATCGTTACTGTAAAATACATTTACTCCGTCAGAGGTAAGCTGGTGCTGAAGCATTGTAGGATAATGAAAAAGCTGTAATACCTGCATCAAAAAATCACCATGGATTGTCGCAGGCCACATACTGATATAATAGGGCAGCCATAAAACAAACAGTACCAGTACACAAGTAAGAAATACTCTCTTTAAGCTATGCTCTGTCTGATTATCCGTCTCAGATATCCGAAGAATGACACGACATAGCAAAAGCAATATTCCAAATAAAATGATTGCATTTCCAAGTATATAGAATGCATTTAACAGCATGACATATTTATTCCGCAGAAAATAGTCCCAGGATTCTCTATGAGAAAATACGGTTCCTATCCACATGCAGAATCCATAAAGAATTGATAATATTGCGGCACTGATTACTTCTCTTACTGTATATTTATAAGAAAATACAATCAAAAACAGAATAAATAGTCCTGCTGCCATTAGCTGATAAAAAATCCCATTCCCCTCTTTATTTGTAATACTGACTCTGAATACTGCAATAAGCTGTGTCAGGAATGACTTGTACTCTATATGTTTGGTTATCTTATCTGCATTGGTATGTAAGATAGATATGTTCGCACCTACAACGCCTAGTAGCGCAATAATTGCTGCATAGAGAATATATCTCTTCTTTTTTAACTCAATATGTATCTTCATACTTTATTCTTCTGCACGCCTTTTTCATTTTACGCTTTCCCCTTCTTTTACACCTTTACCCTCTGCCTTTTATCCTCTGGTAGTGTTCTTGCTATTCTATGCTTTTTTCTGCTTCCTGCTCTTCTTCTTTTTGACACTTCTTTTGTGTCTTCTATTGCATTTGCTTGTTCCTCCCGCAAATTTCCAAAGGCGGCAGCAAGAAGTGCCGGAACCATACAGCAGGCCGGATATAAGTACCGCAGATTTCCATTCTTCGGCGATAGCAGGCAGACTCCAAAGATTAAAAATACAGGTAAAAATTCAAGTATAGATGTGTATCTCCTCTTTGTCCAAAGTGCAAAGAATCCAATAAGCATCATCCATGTTATTACACCTGGATTTGTAAACCAGCTGACAACAGGAAAACGACGCACTGTATCCATTGCAAGCACGCCCTTTTCACGGACTGATTTCAAATTTTCTGGCACATGTACCTGAAGCTTTCTTATCAGTTTCTGAATTGCTTCACTTTTCTGCACCCACGGACGCTTTCTAATGTAGAAATCCATAATCTCCGGCTTAAGATACAATCCTCTTTTATTACGGAATTCCATATAATAATACTGATAGGTATTCGCTATGAAAGACTGAATATACTCTCCCGGATGCTTCAATCCCATCGAAAGCCACACTTTAAAATAATTTTTTAAATCTTCTGAAGTGGATTCTGTTTTAAAAGTCTTTTTCACCGGGTCTGAAAGATTCGGATCATATAAATTTCCAATATCCTTATAATTTAAGACTTTTTTAATTGCCTCTTCTTCTTCCTGTGTAACCTCATCTCCATGATATTTTACATATCGAGCTGTCTGTTGGAAACAAACTGATAATGCTTCCTGTTTTCCTACACTGGCAATCTTCGCCACTTTAAAAAATGCTCCACAATATCCAAACTGGAAAAGAATAATTGGTACAACCATGCATACCGCAATTCTTGCCCGGTATTTACTAAAGTAAATGATGCAAAACAGGAACATTGCCGCTGCGACATACACTCCCTGGTTCTTAGAAGCTGACATAAGAAAAATTTCTAAAATCATTGCCAGTATGAATTTATTATTCTTCAAGACAGCTCCCTTTGTTCCAAAAATCCATAAAATTTCCAGCATATAATACAAGAAAAATACTGAGAAGAATGAATCCCCGCCTATCAAAAGAGAATATAACGGAAATACTGGAATAACCGCATACAAAACCAGACTTATTTTTAATAATGTATGATTTACTTCAAAACGGTATAATGTTGCTATAATACTGCTAAATGCTACTATAAAAGCAATCATTTGTATAAATGTATAGATAGAATATCCTACATTTACATTGTGAATCTTAAATCCAAACTCAATGCATAATCCAACTAACTTTGTCTGGAAATATGGATGGTCATTACTGTATAAAATATTCACTCCATCCGTTATATCATGTCCCTGAAATCTGGTCGGCACATGAAAATACTGTAACATCTGTGTCGGAAGATCTGTGTGCTGGAATCCTGGCCAGAATACGATATAATACGGCAGCCAGCAAACAAGTAAAACTGCAGCACACATAAAAAATACTTTCCTTGTATTGCGAACCGTTTTGTCTTTTGTCTTGGCTTTCGTTTTTACTTCTGCTTTTTGTTCTGCTTTGTTTCCAGATGCAGCCACAATTTTTCCAATGATGAGCAATGCGCCAAACATCAGTAATGTATACGCCAAAATATACCAAATATCTAAAATCTTCACATATTTATTCCGAAGAAAATAATTCCACGACTCTTTGTTAGAAAATACTGTGCCAAACCACATACAAAATCCAAATATAATAGAAACAACGGCGGAACTTACTATTTCCCGAACACAAAAACGATAAGAAAATATAATAAGAAACATCAGGGTAATCCCGACAGCTACTAACTGATAAAATAGTCTTACATCGTTCTTCCCTGATATACTTGTTCTGAATACAGCCATAAAGTTATTCCATGTAGAACTATATTCAAACTTTTTTAAAAGCTTATCCGCATTCGTATTCATTAAAGAAATATTCATCCCCACCGTAGAAAAAATTGCAATTATAATCGCATAAATAATATAGCGGTTTTTCTTTGGCTTTATAAGAATATCCATACTTTACTCCCAATTCTTTAAAAATGCTCTCCCGCAATCTTTTTGCAAAATCAAGTGCGTAAAAGACTCCGGGAGAACACCTTATTTTTTATTCTGCTTCTTTAGCCTCTTTTAATAATTCTTCTTTTTTATTTCTCGCCTGATGACGGGTCATCTCAAAGTCCTGTCTGTTCTTCCAGGTAATTGTCTTAAGAATCGCCCCGGAGAATAAAGAAACAATCGCTGTCAGAATCACAAAGCAGCATACGATAAGCGTAGGAAAACGTTTCACTAAACCTGTTGCAAAATAATCCTTAAACACAGGTATGGAAAATCCACCGCCTAAAACTGCTAATACTCCTGCGATAGAACCAAAATACTTCATCGGCTGATAAGTACGGAATAAACGTGCAATCGTTCTAAGAACTTTAAAACCATCAGAATATGTATTTAACTTACTCTCACTTCCCTCAGGTCTGTCCTTATAATCAACAACGACATTCTCCACAAACATATTTTTATCTGCCGCATGGATACTCATCTCTGTCTCAATCTCAAATCCTCTTGAGATTACAGGAAAAGTCTTTACAAACTCATAACTAAATGCTCTGTAGCCTGTCATAATGTCCTTAATATCTGTGTGGAACAGATGATTAATCGAACTTCTTACTAAAGAATTACCGAAATTGTGGAATGGACGTTTATTTTCCTGAAAATATGTAGAAGATAATCTGTCACCAACGACCATATCAACATTTCTATTTAAAACCTTGTCCACCATCTCCGGCGCATTCACAGCCGGATAAGTGTCATCGCCATCTGTCATAATATAACATTCTGCATCAATATCACGGAACATACGGCGAATTACATTCCCTTTGCCCTGCTGATATTCATATCTCACGATTGCCCCGTTACGTCTGGCAATCTCGTCTGTACCATCTGTTGAGTTATTATCGTATACATAAATCGTAGCATCCGGTAATACTTCTTTGAAATCTTTAATTACTTTTTCAATTGTCTTGCTCTCATTATAGCAAGGAATAAGAACTGCTATTTTGTCCATGTTATCCCCCTTTTTCCTGAAAATTCTACATAATTCAATTTATTATACTTCATTTACATAATACCGTCAATAAGATGTGTGATTCTGGGCTGCTGCAGGCAAAGAGACGCCCACTGGGAATAAAAATAATCCCTCTTTGTGACTTTCGTTGCGTAGTGTTGAATGCTCGTTCCTATGCGCTCGCATTTAACACTTGCTCCCAGGGCACAAAGAGGGATTATTTTATTTACTGAGGGCGTCTTAATGTCTCCTTTGCCTGCGGCAAATTAGAAGTATACCAACTCCTCTTCCGGTGGTTCTGCCGCTTCAATTCGTTTTGCATAAAGCACCGGACCTTTATCCTGATATTCTTCATTATATTCCACTTTCACTTCTGCGGTAAGAGTTACCCACATTTTATTTTTGAGGGATTTAATCGTGGAAGACTTTGCATGATTTGTGTGACAAAGATAACCGATAAACTGGATATCATCTGCACAGCAAGTCATAGCATGACGGCCTGGAACGAAAGTTCCCTTCGGCATACGCATTGCCTTAAAGATTCTTGTTTTCATTACCATAGTCTTTCCGTCATAAAGTTCCGGACGTTCCATCGCATCGATGAACCATACACCGTAGTCATCATCTTCGAGATGAATTTCATCTCCGCTGATATCAAATGGAAGTTCATCCTCTTCTTCCTCCATGTCCTCACCTGGAACCATGGAATCAAAAACGACCTGTACACGACGGTTAACAGCTTTGATACTTCTTCTGTAAGTTGCTCTTGGTGTTGCCTTAGTACAACGGTTAATGATAACAAGTTCTGCCATCTTAAACATTTCTACAGCAAGAGAACGCATATTGTTCATATACAGATCAAATGTTTCCGCATTGGCACTTACGATTGTCTGGAAAATCATAAGTGGAGTTCCCTCCATCGCCTCTACTAAATGATCAATGGTCCACATACCATTATATTCTATAATAACACGGTCTGGATAATACTGTAAAAGCTTGCTTGTCAGGAATTCTGTATTGAAATCTTCCTGCTCTTCTACATAAACAACAGTTGTATTTGTTCTCTTTAACAGTTCTTCGTCGTATTCTTCCATTCCCTCTTCACAGGCAAATAAAAGTGTTCTTTCTCCGTCGTTAAAATAATCTTCTTCCAGTGTTTCCTGAATAAAGGTTGTCTTTCCGGCTTCTAAGAATCCCATAAATAAATATACAGGAATCTCCAGCTCCTTTTTCTTACCTAACATAAATTTTCCTCCTGTGGGGTTTCAAATACACTCTCAGAATATTCTTACAAAAGCAAATGCAAGAAAGACTCCGAAAGTACATTTTCTATAAACCAAAAAGTTCTGCAAGTTTGTCCTCATTAAGTTTAGAACCGATAACACAGATTCTTCCCGTGTATTCTGCAGAGCCATAACGTACCTCGTCCTCACCTGGCACGAGGTCAAAGTGAATCCATTTACCGTTTTCATCTGGAACAATACCTTTTGCTCTTAAGATAATACCGTACTCATCGGAATCCTCTTTAGATAAGGTATCAAGAATTGCACGAATTCCTTCTTCTGTAAATTTCTTAGGAGTTTCCTTACCCCAGCTTGTAAATACTTCATCTGCATGGTGATGATGGTGATCATGTCCACAGCAGTCATGATCATGATGATGCTCATGCTCTTCATGGTCATGTTCATGATGATGCTCATGCTCTTCGTGGTCATGTTCATGATGATGCTCATGCTCTTCGTGGTCATGGTCGTGATGATGCTCATGCTCCTCATGATCGTGATGGTGATCATGACACTCTTCGCCATGTTCATGATGATGTCCACATTCAGGGCAAACCTGTGCTGCTTCCATTAACTCTTTTGCGAAGTCATTTTCCCCTTCCATTACTTCAAGAATCTGTGCTCCGCTAAGTTCTTCCCAAGGAGTTGTCACGATAGGGCATTTATCATTCAGGCTGCGAAGTAATTTTACTGCCTTCTCTAACTTATCTTCCTTTACATTCTGGGAACGGCTTAAAATTACTGCACTGGCAAATTCAATCTGGTTACGGTAGAACTCACCAAAGTTCTTGAGATACATTTTTGCTCTCTGTGCATCTGCAACAGTGATATGGCTGTTTAATACAACATTCGCCTCTGCATCTACAACCTTCTGTACCGCTTTCATAACATCAGAAAGCTTGCCAACTCCTGAAGGCTCGATGATGATGCGGTCTGGTGTATACTGCTCTAAAACATCTTTCAATGCTGTATTAAAATCACCAACTAAAGAACAGCAAATACATCCAGAATTCATCTCATTAATCTGAATACCGGATTCTTTTAAAAATCCACCGTCAATACCAATTTCGCCAAATTCATTCTCGATAAGAACAACTTTCTGTCCTTTCAGTGCCTCTTCGATAAGTTTCTTAATTAAAGTCGTTTTTCCAGCTCCAAGGAAACCAGAAATAATATCTATTTTTGTCATTGTTCCATTCCTTTCTTCATAAAAAATAAAATGAAATTCTACCATCTGCTATCTCATTGATATTTCACTTCTCGATGAAATAGTAAACTAAGTTAATCAATCTTATATTATACAGTCCTGACTTAAAAAATGCAAGTAATGTGCACTTTCTTCTGCATAAAAAAAATCTTCCGAAAGCGATCACTTCTTCGGAAGACTCTCTTACTGTTTTGGGGATTTTCAATATGTCATTTTGGGGAACTAACATATCTTGAAATAAAACAGTTATCTATATAATACGCCCCCTATCTATATTTGTCAATTTATGTCCTTGTCAAATTTTTAAGAGTTTTTCTGGTGACATTGTAACATTATATATAAAATATTATATTTGATAAAATAAATTCATTAGGAGAGACGCCTAGGAAGAGAGGCACAATATAGGCTATCTTCTTTCTTTGAAATCATCTGATCTTATGGACATTTCAGGCTGCTTATCATATATATAACTATATAAACTTAAGGAGACACCGCCATGATGGAAAATCATTCTTCCTGTTCATATAAACAGGAAAAAGAAGTGTTAAAATTAGATTCCATGCCGCTTGCTATGACCTATGTTCCATGGCAGAAATGGCAGAATATATATAAACCTGAAAATGCTCTTTGCGCCGGAACAATCTTTCAGGAACTTGACCTGCCTTTTACTGGAAGGAGGTGCCAGAAATGATGCAGAATATGCATTCTTCTCAAAACTACACTACGCAAAACTGTAACATGAACTCCTGTCAGCATCATTCTATGAACTGCAATTTTAATGGTAATTCCGGTTGTAATTCTAACTCTGGCTGTAACTCCGGCCGCAACTCTAATTCTGCCCGCAACAACAACCGAAACCAAAATTGTAACTGTAACATGAATCGGCAGAATTTAAAATGTTATATTGATTTTGTAAGCTTTGCTGCCTTAGACTGTGCCATGTTTCTTGATACACATCCTAAAAATGCTGAGGGTTTAGAATATTTTGAATATTATACAAACGCAAGAAAACAGGCATTAAAAGAATATAGCAGCCGCTTCTCGCCTCTGACGCTTGACACTGTACCTAAAGGTACTGACTTCTGGGCATGGGCAAATGAACCGTGGCCTTGGGAAATGGAGGGATAAGATTTATGTGGAATTATGAAAAAAGATTGGAATATCCGATTAATATAAAAAGAACCGATGCTGCTATGGCAAAAGCAATCATCAGTCAGTTTGGGGGTCCTGATGGTGAGACCGGAGCGGCAATGCGTTATCTCTCCCAACGCTTCTCCATGCCATACCGACCGGTAATGGGAGTGCTCACCGATGTAGGTATAGAAGCATCAAATAGGAATTTGCCGCAGCCAAAGCACAGCCCCCGAAGACTCTCTTCGGGGGCGTCTTTTTGCCTGCGGCAAATTCCTATTTATTCAAACGCAATTACTGCACCATCATATTTCTCATCGATGAATTTCTTGATATCATCAGATTTGAGAACTTTTACTAAGGCTTTGATTGCATCACTGTCTTCGTTGCCTTCTTTTACTGCGATGATGTTTACATATGTTTTTGCAGCTTCAGAATCAGATGCTTCGTATGCAAGTGCATCTTTCTTTACGGAGTATCCTGCCTGAAGTGCGTAGTTACCGTTTAATACAACAAATGCTGTTTCGCCTGTTACACGAGCTACCTGTGCTGCTTCTAACTCAACGATTTTGATGTTGTGTGGGTTTTCTGCAATGTCATTTACTGTTGCTGTGAGTCCGGCACCATCTTTTAATTTGATAAGTCCGTTGTCCTGAAGAAGAAGTAATGCTCTTGCTTCGTTTGTTGTATCGTTTGGTACAGCGATTTCATCACCATCTGCGATTTCGTCAAGACTCTTCTTTGTTCCTGGGTAAATTCCAAATGGTTCGTAGTGGATGTCTCCTGCATCTACTAACTTAGTTCCTTTTTCTTTGTTGAACTGTTCCATATAAGGAGCGTGCTGGAAATAGTTCGCATCGAAATCTCCGCTGTCTACAACTTCGTTTGGCTGTACATAATCATCAAATACAGTTACCTGTAAGTCGTATCCTTCTTTGGCAAGGAGTGGCTTTGCCTCCTCTAAGATTTCTGCGTGTGGTGTAGCAGAAGCAGCAACTTTGATTACCTGTGTATCTGTGCTTCCTGTTGAACTTTCTGCTTTCTTGTCTGTGCTTCCGCAGCCTGTTAAAGCTCCGATTGCAAGTACACCTGCTAATAAAAATGCTCCAAATTTTTTCATTTTTGTTTCCTCGCTTTCTCTTTTTTGATAGTGTCAAAAACTATCTCTTTTTTCTTTATTATAACTATTTAGAAAAGTTTTCAATTTATAAGCGTAAAACACTTGACAATTGAATTACTAATGTTTTCACTTAATTTTCTAAATAGCCGATAATTATAATTTATACCATTTGCAATCAACTTCGGATAGTTTTGTAGAATTCTATCTAATTACTTTTCCATTTTTACGAAACTCTATAAGTCTATTTTAAGCTTTGCAGTGAAAAATATTCAAGAATGCCTCGGCATTCTTGCTGCGAGGTGCGCGTCATGCAATTGCATGACATACTTCTACTGCGCACCTCTGCAATCCTGCCGGAGGCTATATCAGCTGGGGGATTGACTCCCACCACTGATACCAGCTTGTTTCTCATCACCTATAGAGGTGGGAGTCATCTCCCAACTGATATACTATTTTCTCTTATCGAGCTTGGCTGCAAGGAACATACCAATGCTCTGGAAAATCTGTACGAGTATGACAAGCAGTACAACGGTTACGATCATAATACTTGTCTGATAGCGGTAATATCCGTAACGAATGGCAATATCACCAAGCCCGCCACCGCCGACACAACCTGCCATTGCAGAATATCCAAGAATGGTTCCGATTGCGATAGTTGCTCCGGTAAGTAAAGAAGTTCTTGCTTCTACTAAAAGGACTTTCATGACAATCTGCATATTACTTGCTCCCATAGAGCGGGCTGCCTCGATAACACCTGGGTCTACTTCTTTAATAGAAGATTCTACCATTCGTCCAATAAATGGAATCGCTGCGATAACAAGTGGAACAATGGTTGCAGTGGAACCATAACTCTGTCCAACAAGAAGTCTCGTAAATGGAATCAGTAAAATAAGGAGAATCAGGAAAGGAATGCTTCGCACGATATTTGCGATTACATCCAGTATCTTATATACAACTGCATTCGGTGTTAATCCTTCTTTATCCGTGATTGCCAAAAGTACACCCATCGGAAGGCCAAATACATATCCTAAAACCGTGGAAGCTACTGTCATGTAAAGTGTCGCCCACACACCGTTGATGATCATATCTGTGATTTCTTTAGTCCACATGCTCACTCACCTCCTCGATTTCTAATCCTCTGTCTAAAAGATACTGTTTCATTTCTTTATTCTTTGTACAGTCTGGAGCAAATTCAAGAACCATCTCGCCCTTTGCCACGCCGCCGACATTCTTTGTATCTGCCTTTAAAATATTTACCGGCTCGTTAAAGTTGAGAATCAGATTTGCGATAACTGGCTCAAATGCAGAGTTTTCAGAAAAGACAATCCGAATCTTTTCCCCGCTCTTAATAATTTCTTTGCCGCCTGCTGTCGTTCCTCTTTTTTCCTCTCCGTCATCACCGACATCATTTTTAAGAAGTTCTCTTGCCACAGCAGTTTTGGGATGTGTGAAAATGTCTTCCACTGTTCCCTGTTCTGCAACTTCACCACCTTTTACGATTGCTACATGAGAACAAATCTCGCGAACAACGGACATCTGATGTGTAATAATTACAATTGTGATATTGAATCGCTGATTAATGTCCTTCAACAATGCTAAAATCGAAGAAGTAGTCTGAGGATCAAGTGCACTGGTTGCCTCATCACAAAGTAAAATCTTCGGATCAGAAGCTAATGCTCTCGCAATCGCAACTCTCTGTTTCTGTCCACCAGATAACTGAGCCGGAAATGCTCCCGTTCTGTCACCGAGTCCAACGATATCTAAAAGCTCTTTCGCTCTCTTTCTTGCATCCTTCTTGGACTTACCCTGAATATACAGTGGAAAACAGACATTTTCTAAAACATTCTTCTGCATGAGCAAGTTAAAATGCTGGAAAATCATTCCGATATCTTCTCTTTGCTTTCTTAACTCTCTTGAAGTATAATCGCCTAATGACTTTCCATTAATAAGGACACGTCCCTTTGTCGGCACTTCAAGGAAATTAATACATCGTACCAGTGTACTCTTACCAGCACCGGACATACCGATAATCCCGTAAATATCACCAGATTCAATGCTTAAATTGACATTCTTAAGAGCTTCTACTGTTCCATCTTTTGTGTCAAAAGATTTATACAGATTCTCTATTACAATTTCTGACATTGCCTTCCTCCCTTTCTTGAAAATGTACTCTCTGCCTGAACATTTTGTATATCTATTCTATGTCTGACTGTTACACTTGAGTTATTAACATATTGCATTTTGCAGAAAAGAACTTAATATAAACTTCTATCAGATTTAGAGTACATTAAAACTTAATGTTAACTATTATAAGGTCATATTGAAGCATTGTAAACCTAAAGAAAAAAGCAGGTATCGCTACCTGCTTAAAACTCATCTTTAGTGCTGTGTAAATGCAATTCTTATTCAGGTGAGAATCTTTCTTATTTCTTAAATTCCCTTACCCTTTCAAAAAACTTCATCTAAAATCTATGAACACGCATTCTGATAATTATGTGCAGGCAAGCCAGTCTCCTTCTCAGAAGACATATACATCTGCGAATCTTCGCAGCTACAAGTTATGCAATTCATTGGCATGACACACATCATCATCATAATCTTGCTCCTCAATTCCCATTTTCTTACTAGGACTCATCATATATTACTCTTTTTCATTTGTCAAGAGTTTCTTTTGTAAATAGGAATTTACCGCAGGCAAAGAGACGCTCCTGAAGAGAGGCTAGACTCTCTTCGGGGGCTGTGCTTTGGCTGGGGAGGGAAATTCTATTTTGCCCGGAAAAGGTCGCATATTCTTCCTTTTCACAAGATAAAGCAAAAAACTCCGGCCACACGATACTAAGAACACCATTTTTTCTCATTTCAATATCGTTTACTTTCTTTTGCAGACCTGCATAACTTTTCATTACCGTGCGAAAATAACTATATAGCTCACCTGCTTCTGCTGTCGGCTTCACTCCAGATACAGACCTCTTAAAAAGAGGAAAGCCCACCTCTTTTTCAAGATTTGCGATGGACTTGCTCATACCTTGCTGTGAAATATATAAATTCTGACTTGCTACAGTAATATTTCTATCTTTATACAATTGTAAAAAAAATTCTATCTGACGTAATTCCATTCCCCTATACCAAAATTCCTGCGTACTATTCTTAATTCTGTTATTGCAGTACACTGGGAATAATCAGACCTACAAAAAGCCAGATATTTCCATGCATTAATATCATGAAAACATCTGGCTTTTTATGTTAGAAAATGTATGAAAATTGAATAGGTAGCAACTACAATTTCTAACTTAGAGAAGGTAAGTATTTTATTATAATTATGAAATGTCTTAAAAAATGCTTTATGCTAATAAGTTAATATTTAACTTTGTACAATCTGTACGATTTTATTCACGTTTTCCTGTCCCCGCTTTAAGGCTAGTCCAATGACTACACAGCCAATCACGCAGGCAGTTACAAGAACGATACTGACACCACCTATAATATTGAACATCAATCCTTCCTGAATTTTTATTGCCCAGTATGCGATTCCCATACCACAGGAAGAAAGAATAATCAGATTACGAATCCATTTTTTCAGGTTATTCAACATACGGGTCTGGTATTCGATTTCTTTTAACTGCTGCTTTTTTGTCTGTGCTGCCATTTTTTATACTCCTTTTTTAATACTGTAATCCTGGATTAAAGAATCCAACTAATACACCAACAAATGCTACTGCAACTAAGATTAGCATTGTAATAACAGGGGAAACTTTTTTCTTAGCCATAAGCCACCAGCAAAAGATAACTACTGCGGCTGTAAGACATCCTGGATATACAGAATCTAACTGTTTCTGAAGATTCAGGAATTCTTCACCTGCATCATTTACTAAATGGAAAGAGGTTGTTACTGATACCCATGTTGCTGCAACAGAACCAACTACCATTGTACCGAGTGTAACAACGGCTTCACGTATCGCCGTAGCTTGTTCACCGACCAGTACGTCTACTGCTTTTCCACCAAGTTCATATCCTTTGAAGTAAAGGAAGCGCATTCCTAAAGTTACGATTAAGTTCCATGCTACGATATAGAAAATAGGACCTACGATAGAACCACCAGAAGATAACCCTAATGCAATACCTAATAAGATTGGAATCAGAGTACCAACTAATAAGGAATCTCCGATACCAGCGATTGGTCCCATCAAACCTGCACGCAGACCATTGATTGTCTCACTGTCTACATCTTCATTTCCGTTTGCTCTTGCTTCTTCAAGACCTGCTGTGATACCTACAATTACCGAACCAACCTGTGGCTCTGTATTAAAGAAAGCCGTATATGTATCCATTGCTTTCTTCTGTTCTTCTTTTGTTTCATATAATTCTTCTACTAGTGGAAGCATTGCACATAAGTAACCAAATGTCTGCATATGCTCCTGGGAGAAACAGGTTAAATGTCCATAATACCAGTTCCGAAATGATTTATTTAAGGCTTTTTTAGAAAGCTTTTTCTCTGCCATGATTATATTTCCTCCTCGTCATCGTCATCATCAAAAGACCCGCCGCTGGCAAGAGCTGCTTCTTTTGCACGAATTCCAACCATCTTGATGTTGTAATGGATAATTGCGAACATTCCTGCTACAACTGTAACGGATACTAAGTTTAATCCAACACCGGCTGCTAAAGTAAATCCAACAAAGAATGGTACGAAGTCTGTTACTTTGTTTACTACCTGTTTTAAAAGAATGGCAATACCAACACAAGGTAACATACTACCAACTGTGAATAAAGTCTTCATTGCAAGTCCATCCATAGGTAATGTTGCTTTGATTGTTTCTACTACAGGAACACCTAATTTACACATTACAACCGTTGGGATGAAACTACAGATTAAATGAGAAATCCAAGGTAATACCATATCTACAAGATATAATTTCTTGAATTCTCCTTTTTCTACAGCTCTCCATCCGATATGCTGCCATACAAGGTTGATTGTTGCTGTTCCGTAAAATAATACTGTACCAAGAGTTCCTACCATTGCACCGAAAGAAGTTGCCATTGCAACACCTTTTGTAGATGCAGGGTCTAATCCATAAGAATTTAATGCAAGCATTGCTAAAGGAATACCGATATAAGATACGGCACGTACATCGGCGGATACAGTTCCACCTGGTGTTACTAACGCGATATATACAACCTGCATTGCTGCACCTACCATAATTCCGGCAGGCACATTTCCAAGAATAATACCGCAGACGAGACCGGCTACTAATGGACGGCCTAATGTATAGTTACCAATGGCACTACCACCCATACCAGGCATACTGGCAAGACAGGCGAAGATACCTAAAATCACTGCTTGTATCCAACTAATTGTCATGACTTTTCCTCTCTTTTCTTATCATGTACTCACTGAATCTTTCCGTAGCTGACTTTGTGGGTACACTATTTTAATTTTAATTGAAACCGAACTGTCCTCTGAATTTACTCCAGCTTCCGATAGAAGCTTCTTTTATCAGCGCAAACTCGATTTCATATCCAGCCTGATAAATTGCCTCAAGAGCTTCTGCTTCTTCCTGAGTGATAGACTGATTATTTCCAAGTTTTGTAGCACCTGGACGGTCATTACATGGTCCAACGATTACTTTCTTCACATCACTTGGAACAAATCCATCATCAACCAAAATCTTTTTCATCTGAATTGGATCTTTTGTAATCAGGAAATACTGATCTTTACTATCAAGTACTTTCTGGTTTTTCTGTTTCCATGCTTCATAAGTCCACACGAAAGTTTTCTTTGTACTGGCACTCTTATATGCCATTTTTAATGCTTTTGTGTTGGCTGCTCTGTCATTAACGGCAATCAGTCCATCACATGGATATTCTAAAGACCAACGAGTTACTGTCTGACCGTGAATCATACGGTCGTCAATTCTTAAAAATGATACAGACATGTTTTTTCCTCCCTCTCATGCTTGTAATTTTATGCTTATTTCATATTTATAATATTGAATATAAGTCAAATATAGAAAATAAGTTAAATGCAATATGCACGAATACTAAATCTCATCTTCCTCATCATCAGCTCCATTGTCTAATACAAACTCTTTAATTGCATTTTTTGCTTCACTGATTAAACTGTCTTTTAATAACTCTGTGTCAACATCATCTTTCATAAGAGTTGCTGTTAACGCCATTGCAAGGTTCATTCCGCCAAATACTACTGTCTGTTCTTCCAGTCCTTTTTTAGAAATCTGCTCTAATGCGTTTGTCATTGGAGAACCTCCAATAATATCTCCTAAAAGAATGATTTCGTCCTCAGACTTAATACCACTGATTGCATTTCGGAAATTCTCTGCAAATGTATCTGCGCTCATTCCATCCTCAAGTCCTACGCTGATAACATCCTCTCTCTCCCCGCCTGCAAGCATTGCCAGAACACTTTTCAGACCCGGTGCAAAAGTTCCATGACTGACTAATACTACATACTTCATATTGCTCTCCTTTGTTTGTTTTTTTGATGTATTTATTGTAACAATTACACAAAAAAATAACATCTGCAAATTGTCACTATTGACCTTTTGCAGATGTCACCACTTCAAATTACAATTGTATATTGTTTAATATTTATAAATGACAAATGTCATATATAAATTTATTCTATATTTTCTTTCAACATCCTATCAATTTTCTTTTTCAGATGCAGGAGATTCATATCAAAGTCTCCCTCTTCCTGAAAAAGTCGTAGAATTTCTCCATCCATATAGTCGATTACGGTATCATATTGCTGAAATTTTTCTTTTCTTGCTGCACTTTCCATAATCTGATTCAGCATGGAAACCTGTACGGTCGTATCATCTCCTATACTATTTTTCAGGATTTCCTCTGTCTTTTCAGAATCAGTCACCTTCTTTAGTGGAGAAATTCCTTTAGAATACTGAAAAATCTTCTGTTGCACTTCTTCATCATAGGTTAGTTTTTTTAGAAAATTCCATGCCAGTCCACCATGCTCTGACCTCGCATTAATTCCCATTAACATTGTCTCTGTTTCTGACAGATTTTTACCATCCGGTCCTTCTGGAAGTGGAATACAATCCCATTCAAAATCAAAATATTTATTGATTCTCCACGGATATGGTTTATATGTACGAAATTCAGAAAAAGTAACTGGACGGAAAGCAATATTCCCTTTATCAAAATCTTCTGAAGTCGGACTTTGTCTCCCTGATAACTGATAAATATTTCTGGCAAAAAGAATCGCATCTTCTACAGAAGGATTTGTAATATTGCAGGAAGTTCCGCTTCCATTAAAAATTCCCCCTCCATTACTGTAAATAGCATCTATCCAGCTATAATCATACACACCAAACTGGTCTGTTTTTCCATCGCCATTTGTATCTTTTGTAATTTTTTTGCAAATATTATAAAAGTCGTTCCATGTCCATCTGTTATCTGGCAGAGAAATATTATTCTTCTTAAGTAATGTCTCATTCACAAGCATAAGGCTCGGGACACTTTCATATGGAAGAGCGTATTGATTCCCTTTATATGCCCCTGCATCATAACAGCCCTGATAAAATACATCCTTTTTCAAAGATGCGTCTGCCTTTAACATCGTTTCCAGATTTTTCAGTATTCCTATCGAAGCAAATGTAGTAAAGTCTTCAGGAAGAACCATAAATACATCCGGCAATGCACCATTTAAAGCCTGATTAGAAAGCCATTCTGAATAATCCTCCTTTAATATTCCGCTGGTATACTTCACTTTAACATTCGGATATTCTTTTTCAAATTCTTTTATTGTTTCGTCAATAATCTTATAGCAGTCATCATTAGGCACATCGGATTGATTCCCAGAAAACATACCAAACGTCAAAACTATTTTCCCTTGTTTAGGTACTAGAAAAGAGACTCCCAAATGCAGACTAATTAATAATCCTGCCAGACAAAGCATTCCCCATACTTTTGTCATTCTTTTCATTTATCTTATCCTCTACGCTTCTGTGCACCGGACTGCACTTCCCAGATAGCTAACTGTGTGCGGTCACGCAGTCCGATTTTCTTTAAAATAGTACTAATATAATTTCTCACAGTTCCTTCTGTCAGTCCAATATGGTCTGCTATTTCTTTATTGGACATTCCATGTCCTACATCCTTTATAATATCCCATTCCATATCGTTAATCTTCTCGACATTCTCTGCCTCAATCATAACATCATAATTTTGCTGTGCCATTTCCGAAAACAACTCTACTACCTTGCTGGCAATTTCCGGATTAATCATCGCTCCTCCGCCGTATACCACATGAATTGCTTTTTCTAATTCATCCACAGAAATACCTTTTAACAGATAACCACTTGCACCATACTTTAATGCACTGAATACATATTTATCATCATCAAAAGTTGTCAGCACGATAATTTTTATCTCTGGATATTTTTCCTTTACTATCTTGGTACACTCTACACCGTCCATAGTCGGCATACGAATATCCATCAAAATAATATCCGGCTTTTCTTTTGCTATAAATTCTAAAACTTCTGTTCCGTCACCTACACCTCCAACAACAGAAATCTCTTCTTTTAAGCCAAGAATAATACTCAGACTCTGCCTGATTAATTCCTGATCATCTGCAATAAGTACCTTTATCATCTTTCCTCATTCCTCCATCGAATTGGCAACTTTGCTACAACCTGAAATCCATTATTACTGCTATATGTTACTGTTCCATGCAGCATATCCACTCTTTCCTTCATATGTGTAAGTCCAAAACCTTTGTGAATATCTTTACATCCTATTCCATTATCTCTGATTCTTATCACCAGCCAGATATCTACTTTTTTAAAATTAATAAAAATCCTGCTGGCATGGCCATGACGAATGGCATTTGTAATACCTTCCTGAACAATTCGATAAATGGTATCTTCTTCATCATCTTCAAATACAAGCGATGGTAAAAATGATTGAAATTCTATAGAAACCTTGGAAGTACTCATCATCTCTGTAATCAGCTTCTCAATCGCACTCTCTAAAGACTCTCTCTCTAATGTATCGGGACGGAGTTTTTTCATAGAACGTCTTACATCTTTAAGCCCCTGCCTCGCCACGCCGGAAATAATATTTAACTGCTTTTTTGTCTCGTCTACCGAATAGTCAATTAATGCAATACAAGCATCAATTCCTGCAGAAAGCCCCGTCATCGTATGTCCTAATGTATCATGGATTTCTCTTGCAATACGGTTTCTTTCCTCAATCTCTCCCATCTGTTTTTGCATTGCTGCATAATCCTTTAACTGATTATTCATTTCAGAAAGCTGTGCATTTGCCTCCGCAAGCTGCTGATTTAAAATCGTAACCCGCTCCTTTTCTTTTATCTGGCTTCTCATATAAATAATCATATACGCTATAAATGCAATCGCATTCACTGATGAGAGAAAATTCAATATTCCCGTCATCAGCATATGCTGACGCACTGTATAGACATTTAACAGTTCCTGAAAAGAAACCATCTTTATCCCCAATGATATAATATCATAATCCGCAAAAATATAAATAAGTCCCATAATAACTAAAAATACCTTCTGACTTGTTTTATCACGAATTAAAACGACAATATCCGCTATAACTAAAAATATAATTCCTTTATATTCCATGTAGACACAGCAAATAATTATACCACAAAGAATAATTTCTAAAATGTAAATCGTCTGATTCAAAATGCTATTTTCTGACTGCTGTCTTAAATTAATAATTGCCACTAAAGTAAATAATGCCACATACATCACTATGACTGTTTTTACCGGATTCATTGGTAAATATGTAATATGATTTAAAAAGCTTCGTGCAGTATAAGTTGCCCTCACCATACCTATTGTATATAAGATGATAACTGCCAAAAAAGTCAAAATTGCAAAATTTAAAATTCCCATCAGCATCTTTAAAAGAATTAAACTTTTCTGCTTACTCATACATCTCTCCTACTGCCACCGTTCAAGGTCATATTCACTCACATTGTCTTTTGTAATTAACTTTACCGGAATCGTCACTGTTTTATCTACATCTTTTCCTGCTAAAAGCTCATAAGCTGCTTTTATGGCAGACGCTCCCATCTTACGAGGATACTGGACTGCCGTTCCTGTCATTTTACTTTCTGAAATCAGTCTCTTCCCTTCTGGTGAACCATCAACCCCATATACAAGTACATCTTTTTTATAGCCTTTACTGTCTAATGCAGCTAACGCTCCCATCGCAGTCGGGTCATTTAACGACATAATTACATCAATATCTTCATGTTCTTCTACCATTTTTTCCACTTTAGGCAAGGAACGCTCAATCTGTCCCTGTGTATCTTCCATTGCAATAATCTTATATTCATTATGGCTTTGTATAGTATCAGTAAATCCCTGTATTCTGTCTCTTCCCGACTTAGTTTTATCATGCGTAAGCAATAGAATGTTGGCTTCTTTTTGTCTCTCCATCATATCCTTCGCACATAACACACCTGCCTGATAGTTATCTGTAACAATCGTAACATCTACCAAATCTGTATCATATACTTCCGTATCTACGACAATAACCGGTATATTTTTCTTTTTCGCTGCCTCAAGACCTTTTTTCACGCCCTTCCAGTCAACAGGATTCAAAATAATTACATCTGCTCCCTGTTCAATCAGATACTCAATCTGTTCATTCTGTTTCTCCTGATCAAGTGCCGGATCAAGGGTAATCAAATGATCTCCCTTTTCCTCCACACGCTGCTGGATTTCACTGTTTAATACGTCATAAAACTGATTATTTAATGTCATATAGGTCACACCAATAATCTTATACTTTCTTCCAAACTGACTTCCATATAGAATAAAACCTTTTAGATAAAAAGAAAAAAACATCCCGACTAAACATAATACACTGCCTGCCAGGAAAAATCTAACTACTTTGCCTCTATCTGTTTCATCCATTCACTCACCTGCTTTATATCTTACTTACCTTCTTTTTCCATTATACACTGGAAATCCTTACATTGGAAGTGGAAAATGCTATCGAATTTTTTAGGAACAACAGACGAAGGCTTGAAACCAAATAATCCATATCTGTGACTTTAGTCGCTGCAGGTGAATGTTTGCAAAAATGCTCGCATCCAACCTTCACTCTGAGGTCACAGATATGGATTATTTTACTTCAAGTCTTCTGATTTTGATAAAAATTTTGATAAAAATTTTATAGTACTTTCTAAAAATAATTGATTATATTGAAAATTCAAGAATGTTGCTCGCCACCTACAGATGTGGGAGTCATCTCATATCTGATATACTGTAAAATCAAATTATCTACATAACAAAATGATAAACAAATGCTAATAAGAATATCATTAGGACTACTATTCCGAACAAAGCCTGTGATTTTCCGTAGCCTTGCCAGTCCTTCTGGAGTCCTTTGGTTCTGTTTTCATCAATAAATCGAAGTTTACGTGTTTTTTCTGTCATATTGATACACCTCATTTCTCTTGTTATGATGTATTACAGCGTTTCTTTATGGAAATATTATATCATAAATTTGAATCTAAAAACAGATAATCTTTAAGCATTTCCAGCATTTCTTCTATCGTCCCCGACAGACTTAAAAATTCCTGCATATTAATCTTAATCACATCATATTGATTTAGATTTTCCCTATATGAACTATCTTTACTAATCATAAGATTCTGAAATAATACTTCTGCTCAGTGTAAAGAACTTCGTTTATCTTTGCAATCAATTCGCTTTTGTCTACATATATTTTAGAACGCAGACTCCCACGAAATGAAAAGCTTCCCAGACGTCTGTTACTTAATGAATCAAATAGTAATTCTCAAACAGCCAGTCTTCGAGTGTATTCAAATTATTGTCGGAGTGTTCCACCTCTCTCGCATATCTCCAGGAAATTTCTTCCACGTCTTTCATGGAGAGTGTTTTTCCATTTTCCAACCAACGTACAATCAGGAATTCCTGTACCCAGCGAATGGAAAACAATGCCATTTCCATTTTGGAACAGACCATATCGTCATAGACTGCTCCACAGAAATAAGTATAGACAAAGAACATCATAAGCTGCTCACCTACGTTCTCCCATTCTTCTTTGTAGTTACTCAATGCTCCATACATTTGGTGAAATTCTTTGCAAATATTTTTATAAGTTTCTTCGTTCTCCTGATAGAGCCACTTTTCGGCTCCATCGAGTATCTGATTCCACTCTGGACGAAGACGTTCTAAGCCTCGAAGTACCTGCAGTTCTTTTTTCTGTCGATTCCATTGATGGAGAGAGGCTGCATCTGCTCCTTTTTCAGAAAGATGTTTTGAGATAAATTCCGAAAGGCTGCCTTCTTTCTGGTGGCGTTCACATTCTCGGAGAAGGTCATCAATATCAAACTGCCGTCCTTCTTCTATACAGTTTTGATAGCTTTCTGTTAGTTGTTCGGATACAGATATCCGCAGTGTCAGTGGAAGCGAACGGTCCTGCAAAACAGCAAAGAGAACATCGCGGGTATCTTCTAACTGAGAAAACATCATAAAATCAAAATCTTCAAAGTCATCTTCTTCCTCAGTTTCCTCTTCTAAAAATCGAACTGGTTCTTTGCAGGACAGAATAATTTTTGCTGCTTTAGGACAGGATAAAGACAGGGATAATTCTCTAAGTCCTTCATATTCTTCTGTGTGTCTTGGATACATGCGGCAGGTATCACAGAGTGCATCTGGTCCCAATGCCTTGTAGAGATCACACAAATTTTCATCATTTAAAAATGCACAGCGGCGATTATTCTGATAAAAACATTCTTCTTCCCAGTCAATCGAATTGCGCAGAATTTTTCCAAACTCTCCCGGCTCGTTTTCATATCGCTCCAGAGACTCTTCATCTATCATAATCTGCCATCCTGCACAGCAGGTATCTGGGCAATCTCCTGCTGTACAGACAAAACTGTCATAAAAATGTGGTTTTACGTATCGCATTATTTTCTTTCCTTTTCTTTGTCTTTTTTAAATGTTTTCAAATTACCATTTTTTTATTCTTTCCCTTGTGTTATGTCATTCCACTCGTACTTATGGACTTTGATAACGGAAAATTATATAAAACAGTATAACACAAAATAAATGCGACACAGCGAACAATTGATTTCCCAATTCTCCCTGTTGCGCCAAGTATCAATATATTTTTCAAACGCCCTCTGGAAAGTAATTCTATTATGAATATAAAGTTCTTCTACATTCTTCTGTTTCAACTCTTTCATAAAATTACTATGAAGCAGATTTCCTGACAAATTCGCCAGTATCTTCAAATATTCCGTTTATTTTTATGTATTCTCAGAATCTTTCTGTGCTTTATTTCGAGAAAAAATCTTTTCCGCTTTTTCAAACATTTCTCTCGAAATAATCGGCTCATGATGATTTTTAATAATCACAAACTCCTCCTCACCCCGATTATATTTTTTCTCATGAGAAAGATAATCCGGTGTAAATGTCTTCTTCTGCACCAAATCCCCACAATATTTTTCATTCTGCAAAATACGCAAAATCACTGTATTTCTCCACTTTTTGCTCCGCATCGGGTAAATACCTTCCTCTAGTAACTCCCTTGCAATAGTATGTGTACTTTTCCTCTCCTCAACAAACTTATAAAATATTTTCCGAACTACTTCAGCTCCTTCTTCATTTACATACATTTTTCCATTTCTCACATCATAACCAAGCATACTCCTGCCAAAAACAACACCCTCTTCCATTCGGCGTTTTTGACCCCATTTCACTCGCTCCGATGTTTTCCGGCTCTCTTCCTGGGCAATCGATGCCATAATCGAAAGACGTAACTCTGCATCTCCATCTAATGTATTAATCCCATCATTTAAAAACAAAACCCCGACTCCCACCTTGCGAAGTTCTCTTGTATAATAAATACTGTCAAGCGTATTTCTCGCAAAACGGGAAATCTCCTTTGTAATAAGCAAGTCAAACTTCCTCTGCTTCGCCTCCGCAATCATCTGATTAAACTGTTCCCTCTTCTTCGTACTCGTCCCCGAAATCCCTTCATCCGCAAAAACTTTATAAAACTCCCATTCTTTCTTTTGCTCAATGTAACATCGAAAAAAATCGCACTGACTCTCAAAAGACTGCGCCTGCTCCTCCTTCTCTGTCGAAACACGACAATAAGCCGCAACTCGCTTTTTACCTGAAAAGGATTTTTCGCTCCTATATTTCTTTTGCTGGTTTAGACGCTCATACTTATTCATATTCATAAAGCTGAATGCTCCTGAAGATGTTGCTCATCCAAATATATGAGGGCAAACTCTAATTGTATTCCCTCTTTGATGCTTCTGTAGGTACTGAAGAGTTAAATCATATTGAGATGGTTTGTACAATTGTTCATCAGCTTACCCGCAATTTGACGGTACAGCAGATTAAGGAACAGGGATTTGCGGATTATTATGTTGACCATACAACTGGTATCTACCCAGTTGCGGCAAGTGGTACTCCATGGAGTGCAGATACAATGCAGTCCACCGGTGATCCAATTACTGACCTTATGGAAAATATGGCTGCGGAACAAAAAGCACGTACTACTTACGACAATATTCTTCGCCTTGTAAAAGATGACCCAGATGTTTATGATGCGATTAAATTCCTGCGTGCAAGAGAAATTGTACACTTCCAGCGTTTTGGTGAAAGTTTACGGATTGTGCAGGATAACTTGAACAGTAAGAACTTCTATGCATTCAATCCGGCCTTTGATAATAAGAAGTGCTAATTTAGCTGATACGAAAAAAGCAAGCCATTCTCCGGCTTGCTTTTTACCATACTGTTTTTTATTAATAAATTGCATTTCTTACAGAAAAACGTCAGCAATTTCTTTTTCGTCAGATTATCTTCATTCTTTATTCACAACCTGTTCACAAATTTCCAGTATCATAAAACCATCAAAAACAACAACAGATTTTTGATAGATTTTTTTCATACTTTCCTCTCTTTTGAAACCGGCTTTATGTCGGTTTCTTTTTTATCTATTAGCTTGGACTGATTTTTCGAGCTGCCAGCGGTCAGAAATCAGGATTTCAATATCTTTTTAATTGTAGAAATCAGTTCCTCTATTTTTATTGGTTTAGTAACATACCCATTCATGCCAGATTCTATCGCTCTTTTCCGGTCTTCTTCAAATGCATTCGCCGTCATCGCTATAATTGGAATCCTGCAGCGTCCATCAGGAAGACCACGAATATTTTTTGTTGCCTCATACCCATTCATATGCGGCATCTGAATGTCCATTATAATCAAATCATAATATCCATCTGTTGCTCTTTTTAACATAGAAAGAGCCTTTTCTCCATCAGGAGCCAGTTCCACATACGCATTTGCATCTGCTAAAAGCGTCATTGCAATCTCTGCATTCAGCATATTATCTTCTGCGAGTAAAATCCTCACATTGTTTAATTTTATTTCTTCTGGTAATTCTTTCGCATTTTCTTCAGAAATATATTCATTTGCCGTTGCAATTCTATGTGGAATTGTCACAGTAAATCTGGTACCTTCTCCAATCTCGCTTTCTACTACAATGCTTCCCTCCATCAAATCTACAAACTTTTTAACAATCCGAAGGCCAAGTCCGGTTCCTATAATACCGCTTTCTGATGAACTTTTTTCACGGCTAAATGCTTCAAATAGATGAGGGATATATTCTTTGCTGATTCCGATTCCTGTATCTTCAACTACGGTCTGGAATAAGGCATAGCCTTCTCTTTCATACGGAAGTTCCCTGATAGTGAAATGTATCGTCCCACCTTCTGGTGTATATTTGACAGCATTACTTAGAAGATTCATTGTAATTTCCCTTCTTCAACTTCAATCCGCCAAAGTCCTATTCTCACATTTTTAAGAAACTCATTTGTATTAATTTTCTGGCTCATGACTTGTACCCCTCATGTTATCCATAATACTTGTTTTACAATATTTTCATAGTAACACATAGAAAATAATTTGTCGAATGCTCAAAAGCCTTTCACGACTGGCTCCTCCATCTGCCTGACAGTAACGAGATTCTTTCTCCCGAAACACCAATAGAAATACTGAAAAATTACATCTAATCTTTACAACAAAACATTTCCTTTCGTTTTTCGTCAGATTATCGTTATTTTTTCCTCACAGACTGTTCACAAATTCTGAGTATTATAGAGACATCAAAAAAACAATAACAAATTTTTTTGATAGATTTTTTTCATACTTTCCTCTCTCGAAACCGACCAGTGGCCGGTTTCTTTTTTGTATTGCATCACAATCACGTTATTGCGTTGACTTTATGACATGATTCTTTTATTTCAAAGTGATTTCTGAAAAAATAAAAGCAATTTACTTTTTTAAGGCAACAAAAAACAGAGACTATTTTCTAGAGCATATTTGAAAATAATCTCTGTCCTGTTTTGTTTACTTATGGTATTTTTCCCGGTAACGTGAGATTGCGATAATCAGCAATCCTGTTCCTGAAACGAGAAGTAAAATGGCAAACAGGGTCGCATTGCTATTGTCACCTGTTTTTACTTTATTTTTACTTTTCTTTATTGAAGTTTTGTTGCCTGGTTTTGTTTCAGGCTTTCTCTTCGTAGTTGGTATCGTTTCTGTTGTGCTTTCCGATGTTTTCTTTATAGGTTTATAGTAATTTGTAAATGTAATATCGCATTTTGCATCGGTCATATCTGCATCCGTATGCGCAGCTATCACAGTCTCCAAATTACCATTTTCCCCATTTGTTACGGAAACTTTTACATAATAAACTGTCTGGTCGTAATGCCCACGTTTGTGTGTGCCAGACTGCTGTGTAATGGTGTAATAGTAAATGCCGGGAGTTGTATATTGAATTGGTGAAAAAAATGCTTTACCACTTCCACTAATCTCCAATACATTTTCTGACGGCATCGGTGCATCGTCCACTGCCTGAAGCTCAACCGTATAGTTTTCCTCCGGAGAAGGTGTCTCACCTGAGGTTTGTATACTGACAGGAATTTGTACTTGAACAGCGTCTGCTGCAAAAGTAGAAATCGGAAAAACTGCCAGGCACAAAACTACAAGCAATAACACTGCCGGAATTTTTCTTATTTTCGTTTTGATCTCCTCCTTACTTCTCCGGCGAATAAGGCTTCATTACCGCCAGAATAACGGTTCTTGCATCTGTGTAATCTGACGAACAGGTTGACATGGCAAGAATCTGTGAAAAGTCTTTTGAAGTTCCTATTTTTTTCATTGTATCCTGATGAATATACTTTGCACTCTTTTCTGCATATTTCAGCAGACCATCTGTGCTTTTCTGCCATTTTTGAGGAATGAAAATGTTATCCTCATTCGCAGAAGTTTTAATGCATGCAAAAATTTCAAGTTTATAAGAACGGTCGGGCAGGACAAGAGTTCCTGTCTGGTTCTTATCAAAAAATTTCTGCTTTTCGTATAAGTCAAGATCACCAAACATTTTATGTTCTGCCATATGATGACCATATAGCAGCGAATACTTTTTCTGAAATAACCGGTCACAATTAGAATCAAGAAATATACTTCCTGCCAGAGCAAAGTTGCCATATACATCTTTATTGATGTAGGTAAGATTATCTTCTCCCTGAAGAACCGGATAATCAATCTTTGTTCCATCTAATGTAATCCAGGCACATACATCTGGATTAATTGCCCGAAGTTCCTCAAATGTCGGGCCGTTATCCTCGCCCGGTGTCGGTTTATATTTCAACAACTGCGACTGTATATCATCTACAGAAGCATACACCTGCATATTGTCCCAGAGGGCATATGCAGAGTAGGCTCCCGCAACAACAAGAAATAGCACAATCACTGCGCTGAGAAGAGAGTTGGCTGTTTTTAAAAATATTCTTGAAACATCCATACAGCCACCTCCTTTCTACAGCATATTTTTGTTAAAATGTTTCTTTATCTAGAGTGTGTTTGAAAAATATTTAAAGTTATTTATATTGCCAAAATCAATTATTATATACTGCATATATGTCTTTAAAATATGTCAATTATGATATAAATAATATTTATTTTTGATATTTTCAGTATCAACAAGCAGTAATAACTCTTGTGTTTTGTATAACTTTTATTTTTCAAACACGCTCTAGTATTACTTCGTTTATATTATTATATTCTTTTGATAATTAGTCTTCGAATCTGCGTCTTCTTACAATGAATACTGCTGCGATTGCTAATACGCCTGCGAATACTAAGATATATGGAAGGTTGTCTAAGTAAACGCCTGTATCGATGTCGCCAGTTTTAGTGTTTGTGAATGCTGCTGTTTTAGCTTCTGCATCCATAGTACCTTCCTGACCCGTTGCATTCATTGTATAATCTGAAGGAGTTGCTTCTTCTACTTTGTAACTAACACCTGCTGGCAAGTTCTCAATTGTGATTGTATCACCATGTTTTAATTTGAATGTTGTTGTTCCACTGATTGCAACATTTTCCTTTTTTCCACTTTTATCGGAACCACCTGTTATTGTAGCCGGAAGAGAGTATTCTTCTCCTTCTTTTCCTGTTAATGTTACTGTGAAATCGAAATATTTAGATTTATCACCAAGATTACCTGCTACTGTTTTACTAATACTAAGTTTATTAGCTGTATAAGTATTGTTGAATGCAGCTTCATTATCAGCAAGTTTCTTTCCAGCTTTTGTAAAGCTAACTGCTGCAATCTCAATAGTACCATTATTGTCAACAGCAGTAACTTTCATTGTAACTGATTTGCTATCATAAGCAACACCTGCTGTTGTACCTGTTTTTTCTGTAATTATATAGGAATATACACCTACACTTGTATAAGTTGGTAATGCTACTGTAACCTCTTTCTTATTACCTGCTGTTGTTGCTCCATTCTGAGCATAAGCAGCTGTTCCTACAGTTGGCATGTCCTGTTTTTCTGCATCCACACCACCATTTTCTACTCCTGCTTTTGCAATATTAAACTCAAATGTTTCTGCAGGTGAAATTCCCTCTCCAACTAATTTATACTCTTTTTCAAATGTAACTGTTCCTCCATTCGCAGGTGTCTGAACTTTTTCTGCTGTCTCTGTTGCAAACGCCGTTGCACTTAACCCAAGCATCATTGTCAGTGCTAATAAACATGCAAATAGTCGTTTTACTCTTTTCATAATGTTTCCTCCTTAATATAATAAGTAAATTTGTTATTTCTAAATCCCTTTCGGTAGTTTATTCAAGATAGATAGTTTATTTAGAGTTCCCGCCTGCGGAGTACTGTAATGACTTTGGCCTTTACATCCTCCATTTTAATTGGGCCGTAATCGCGGCTGTCTTTTGTCTGTGTCCTGTAATCTCCTAATAGAAAGACACAGCCTTTAGGCACTCTATATGGATATTTTTTTATTCCTTTTTTTGCATATGTAGGAAATGCGATTTCTCCTGTTTGGGGAGTTCCATTGACAAGAAGTTGCCCGGTGTCATCTATGGTAATGACATCTGTTTCTTGTCCCAGTATTCTTCCTACCTGCAGTTTCCCATTTGCCTTGTATACAACAACATCATTTTTCAGGAAATTTCTCTGTAAACGGAATCCTATAAGCAGGTCACCGCCTTTGATTGCCGGGAACATTCCATTGTCCGGCGCTCTCATAAGTAAAAATCCCTGTGTGAATAATAATCCGCCGCATACGATTACTAATATGATTCTTGCGAGTAGCTGTATGTAACCATTTCTGGTCTCTGCTTCTCTTCTTCGTCTGCGGATTATTTTGGAACAGCTCATATTTTTTGCAGTCCGCATCACCTCCGCACCTCATTTCTGGTTTCTGGTGGCACTTCATTTTCTGTATTGTCCATCTCAGTCTGCTCTGTCGTGCCCTCATTTTTCATCAGTTCTTGTTTATATTTATAAATCTGGGATTCATATGTTTTTTCATGGTCTGTCAGCAAAATGTTATATCTTTCCCGCTCTGCCCGAATCGCAGATTCATAAAGCTGGTTCAGCTCCTGGAGCTTCTTCCAGACATCATTCTCATCCACGCCTCCAAATAGCGTCCTGCGGAACTTTACTGTCTGAAACCACTTGATTATTTCTTTATGTTCCTGATTTATTACCTCTGTAGAAGTACTCTTTTTTGTGTTTGGCAAAACTTCTCTTCCTTTATTTTTTGCTTTGCGCCCTCTATTTAATTTAGCCTCTCTTTTATGTCTTTCTGCCATCGCTGTCACCTTTTAAACAAAGCGCTTTTTATATCTGCAAAACAGGTAAAAGATTCCTCCTGCAATGCTAAGAGCAAGTAATGCGATAAATGGAAGAGAATCTAAGGTAATTCCTGTGTCTGGGATGGCTTCTTTATTATTTGTAAATACAATCTCATGTGCACTTACATCATTTTTCGCCTGTATATTGGATATATTGGCCTTTATTTCTAGCGCACTGTTTCCATTATCAATAACGTAAGAAGTTGTATATCCGCTTCCTGAATAATCCTCTTCTGTAATACTGACATCCGCCCCGACAGGAATTTCTGTTAAAGTACTTTCCTCATCATTTGCTAAATCCACTGTTGCGGAACCTGTTTTAGAAGTATTACCAACTTTAAATGTTACATTTTTATTTTCCTTTTCTATAGAAATAGTAAAGTGGAATTTCTTTTGCTTATCTCCCATACTTCCTGTTACCAGTTTTTTAAGTTTAATGGACGTGGTAGTTGGACTGTAGTGGGCGTAAAAGTTTACTGTACCATTTGCCAGTTCATCAGCTGATGGGATATAATTATTCCATCTATTATCTGCAATTTTTGTACTGCCGTAAGCTCCACCCTCGGCATTCTCTGGGTACCAGCCATCAAGGACATAGGTAACACCATTTACTGTTTTTGTAGAACCGATTGTTGCTTTTGTTGTTCTAGCAACAGGATTTCCTGTTAAATAATTTTTCGCATCAATCTGTCTATATTCACTACTCTCTCCTGGCTCCTTCACCCAAAACTTTGCAGTAAAAACTTTTGTGCTTTTAATACTGAGCGCACAGTCGATGTGATATGGGTGAGTTCCACCATTATCTCTTGAAATTTTACGTGGAGTTAATGTTATTTCCTTAATGTCTGATTGCTGTAATTGATCTGCTCCAATTCCTAAATCAGCTGCCACTGAAGATTTATACTTATCCCATATAGAATTTAATATAAATGTAAAATAACTTGCTGTGGAACTATCTCCTTCTTTTACTGTCCAGGTACTTCCTTTGGAACCGTCTGGCCATGAAGTAATATAACTTGCTACATTTGATTTAATATTTTTATTTTCATAAACAATATCGTCTACATGACCATCCTCCCAGGTTGCACCACTTGTACTAATATTTGCCAGAGTATTACTTGTGTCTTGTGATGGTGCCCAGGCTCCTGTATCGTTTGTCCATGGATCACCAGCTGGGTTAGCGAGATAGTATATAGCTGCTTCTCCGCTATAATTATCTGCAAATTTAGTTACTTTTACCTGATACGTTTCTGTTCGTGTATTACCATTCCATTGGGAAGAATATCTATGTGTGATTGTAACAGTCCCCACAGCCACTCCTTTAACCTCTGCTGTTGAACCATTACCTGTTACGGTTGCTATATTTTTATTACTACTAGACCAACTATGAGAATATCCATAGCTACCTGATGTTCCCGTTAACCTAATCGTCTTTCCAACCTGCACTTCCGTAGGTCCACTAATACTAGTTACCGCAATCTCTTTATTTTTATCATCCTCTGCCTGTGTCTCTTCCTCAGCCTTTTCCTCGCTTGTTGCTTCTTTGCTGTCTTTCCCTTCGGGTGTCTTTTCTGTTACGGCTTCTGTCTTCTTCTCTGCAGCCTCTGTTGTTGTTTCTTTCGCTGCCGTTGTTGTTGCCTCGGATACATCTGTTGTCTCTTCAGACTTTTTCTCTGTGTTTTTTTCCTCTTTGGTAGATTTCTCTTCCTTGGAAATGTTCTTTTCGGAGTCCTCTTTCGCATCTTTTTCTGTGCTATTTTCTTTGGCTCCTTTGTTGTCTGCGTCTTTTGAATCTTTCTTTTGTTCTTCTGAATTGTCTTTTGTTTTCGATTCAGAATCCGATTTTTTCATGTTTTCCTGTCTCGTTTTTGTTTGTGCTTCGGACGATTTCTGTCTGGTTGCAGCAGCTTCGCCCTTTTGATTGTCTGTCATCTGCACAGATTGTGTTGTTTCATTCTCTGCCCGGCCGATACGGTTCACCGCAAATGCCGAAATAGACATGCTGCAGACAAGTATCAAAGACAGGCACATCATGATGACCCTTTTTAATAATCTGTACTTCCCAGATGAATGATGATGTTTCATACTTAACCTCCTTACTCTGCCCGGCATAATGGTCGGGATTCAGATTTATATTTCCCTTATAAATACTTTTCTGAAATTCCTCTACAAAAATAAAATGGCAGGCAGACACCTTGGGGATGTGTACTGCCTGCCCTGTCAGATATTTTTCAAAAACAGCGGGGAAAGTTGCTTTCATTTCTGAAAAACACCTGACATCTATCAACAGACATATGCCTTGGGGACGCATTCTGTCTGTCTCTATCAAATGCCTTTCCAAAAATAGCGGGGAAAGATGCATTTTTGAAAATAACATATGATATTCCTTCTCACGCAGCACCTTCATTATGCAATTCTTTACCTACCACATAATGCTTATTATGCGGTAAAAACTATTAGACATATCTGCTCTACTTGCTTACATATTATATCATAAAATTAGAAAAAATCAATCTTTTTGTAATAAATAATTGTATACAGATAAAAAAAGGTGCAAAAAGACAACTGACAAAAATTTTGAAAATCAGTCAGGTTGTTTTTCGCGCCTTTTTTCTTGCGCTTATTGATAAAATTTTTGTTTTGCTGGAGCATTTTTCAAACACGCTCTAATGAAAAGAGCCGTTTTTACCGCATAATAAGCATTATGTGGTAGGTAAAGAATTGCATAATGAAGGTGCTGCGTGAGAAGGAATATCATATGTTATTTTCAAAAATGCATCTTTCCCCGCTATTTTTGGAAAGGCATTTGATAGAGACAGACAGAATGCGTCCCCAAGGCATATGTCTGTTGATAGATGTCAGGTGTTTTTCAGAAATGAAAGCAACTTTCCCCGCTGTTTTTGAAAAATATCTGACAGGGCAGGCAGTACACATCCCCAAGGTGTCTGCCTGCCATTTTATTTTTGTAGAGGAATTTCAGAAAAGTATTTATAAGGGAAATATAAATCTGAATCCCGACCATTATGCCGGGCAGAGTAAGGAGGTTAAGTATGAAACATCATCATTCATCTGGGAAGTACAGATTATTAAAAAGGGTCATCATGATGTGCCTGTCTTTGATACTTGTCTGCAGCATGTCTATTTCGGCATTTGCGGTGAACCGTATCGGCCGGGCAGAGAATGAAACAACACAATCTGTGCAGATGACAGACAATCAAAAGGGCGAAGCTGCTGCAACCAGACAGAAATCGTCCGAAGCACAAACAAAAACGAGACAGGAAAACATGAAAAAATCGGATTCTGAATCGAAAACAAAAGACAATTCAGAAGAACAAAAGAAAGATTCAAAAGACGCAGACAACAAAGGAGCCAAAGAAAATAGCACAGAAAAAGATGCGAAAGAGGACTCCGAAAAGAACATTTCCAAGGAAGAGAAATCTACCAAAGAGGAAAAAAACACAGAGAAAAAGTCTGAAGAGACAACAGATGTATCCGAGGCAACAACAACGGCAGCGAAAGAAACAACAACAGAGGCTGCAGAGAAGAAGACAGAAGCCGTAACAGAAAAGACACCCGAAGGGAAAGACAGCAAAGAAGCAACAAGCGAGGAAAAGGCTGAGGAAGAGACACAGGCAGAGGATGATAAAAATAAAGAGATTGCGGTAACTAGTATTAGTGGACCTACGGAAGTGCAGGTTGGAAAGACGATTAGGTTAACGGGAACATCAGGTAGCTATGGATATTCTCATAGTTGGTCTAGTAGTAATAAAAATATAGCAACCGTAACAGGTAATGGTTCAACAGCAGAGGTTAAAGGAGTGGCTGTGGGGACTGTTACAATCACACATAGATATTCTTCCCAATGGAATGGTAATACACGAACAGAAACGTATCAGGTAAAAGTAACTAAATTTGCAGATAATTATAGCGGAGAAGCAGCTATATACTATCTCGCTAACCCAGCTGGTGATCCATGGACAAACGATACAGGAGCCTGGGCACCATCACAAGACACAAGTAATACTCTGGCAAATATTAGTACAAGTGGTGCAACCTGGGAGGATGGTCATGTAGACGATATTGTTTATGAAAATAAAAATATTAAATCAAATGTAGCAAGTTATATTACTTCATGGCCAGACGGTTCCAAAGGAAGTACCTGGACAGTAAAAGAAGGAGATAGTTCCACAGCAAGTTATTTTACATTTATATTAAATTCTATATGGGATAAGTATAAATCTTCAGTGGCAGCTGATTTAGGAATTGGAGCAGATCAATTACAGCAATCAGACATTAAGGAAATAACATTAACTCCACGTAAAATTTCAAGAGATAATGGTGGAACTCACCCATATCACATCGACTGTGCGCTCAGTATTAAAAGCACAAAAGTTTTTACTGCAAAGTTTTGGGTGAAGGAGCCAGGAGAGAGTAGTGAATATAGACAGATTGATGCGAAAAATTATTTAACAGGAAATCCTGTTGCTAGAACAACAAAAGCAACAATCGGTTCTACAAAAACAGTAAATGGTGTTACCTATGTCCTTGATGGCTGGTACCCAGAGAATGCCGAGGGTGGAGCTTACGGCAGTACAAAAATTGCAGATAATAGATGGAATAATTATATCCCATCAGCTGATGAACTGGCAAATGGTACAGTAAACTTTTACGCCCACTACAGTCCAACTACCACGTCCATTAAACTTAAAAAACTGGTAACAGGAAGTATGGGAGATAAGCAAAAGAAATTCCACTTTACTATTTCTATAGAAAAGGAAAATAAAAATGTAACATTTAAAGTTGGTAATACTTCTAAAACAGGTTCCGCAACAGTGGATTTAGCAAATGATGAGGAAAGTACTTTAACAGAAATTCCTGTCGGGGCGGATGTCAGTATTACAGAAGAGGATTATTCAGGAAGCGGATATACAACTTCTTACGTTATTGATAATGGAAACAGTGCGCTAGAAATAAAGGCCAATATATCCAATATACAGGCGAAAAATGATGTAAGTGCACATGAGATTGTATTTACAAATAATAAAGAAGCCATCCCAGACACAGGAATTACCTTAGATTCTCTTCCATTTATCGCATTACTTGCTCTTAGCATTGCAGGAGGAATCTTTTACCTGTTTTGCAGATATAAAAAGCGCTTTGTTTAAAAGGTGACAGCGATGGCAGAAAGACATAAAAGAGAGGCTAAATTAAATAGAGGGCGCAAAGCAAAAAATAAAGGAAGAGAAGTTTTGCCAAACACAAAAAAGAGTACTTCTACAGAGGTAATAAATCAGGAACATAAAGAAATAATCAAGTGGTTTCAGACAGTAAAGTTCCGCAGGACGCTATTTGGAGGCGTGGATGAGAATGATGTCTGGAAGAAGCTCCAGGAGCTGAACCAGCTTTATGAATCTGCGATTCGGGCAGAGCGGGAAAGATATAACATTTTGCTGACAGACCATGAAAAAACATATGAATCCCAGATTTATAAATATAAACAAGAACTGATGAAAAATGAGGGCACGACAGAGCAGACTGAGATGGACAATACAGAAAATGAAGTGCCACCAGAAACCAGAAATGAGGTGCGGAGGTGATGCGGACTGCAAAAAATATGAGCTGTTCCAAAATAATCCGCAGACGAAGAAGAGAAGCAGAGACCAGAAATGGTTACATACAGCTACTCGCAAGAATCATATTAGTAATCGTATGCGGCGGATTATTATTCACACAGGGATTTTTACTTATGAGAGCGCCGGACAATGGAATGTTCCCGGCAATCAAAGGCGGTGACCTGCTTATAGGATTCCGTTTACAGAGAAATTTCCTGAAAAATGATGTTGTTGTATACAAGGCAAATGGGAAACTGCAGGTAGGAAGAATACTGGGACAAGAAACAGATGTCATTACCATAGATGACACCGGGCAACTTCTTGTCAATGGAACTCCCCAAACAGGAGAAATCGCATTTCCTACATATGCAAAAAAAGGAATAAAAAAATATCCATATAGAGTGCCTAAAGGCTGTGTCTTTCTATTAGGAGATTACAGGACACAGACAAAAGACAGCCGCGATTACGGCCCAATTAAAATGGAGGATGTAAAGGCCAAAGTCATTACAGTACTCCGCAGGCGGGAACTCTAAATAAACTATCTATCTTGAATAAACTACCGAAAGGGATTTAGAAATAACAAATTTACTTATTATATTAAGGAGGAAACATTATGAAAAGAGTAAAACGACTATTTGCATGTTTATTAGCACTGACAATGATGCTTGGGTTAAGTGCAACGGCGTTTGCAACAGAGACAGCAGAAAAAGTTCAGACACCTGCGAATGGAGGAACAGTTACATTTGAAAAAGAGTATAAATTAGTTGGAGAGGGAATTTCACCTGCAGAAACATTTGAGTTTAATATTGCAAAAGCAGGAGTAGAAAATGGTGGTGTGGATGCAGAAAAACAGGACATGCCAACTGTAGGAACAGCTGCTTATGCTCAGAATGGAGCAACAACAGCAGGTAATAAGAAAGAGGTTACAGTAGCATTACCAACTTATACAAGTGTAGGTGTATATTCCTATATAATTACAGAAAAAACAGGTACAACAGCAGGTGTTGCTTATGATAGCAAATCAGTTACAATGAAAGTTACTGCTGTTGACAATAATGGTACTATTGAGATTGCAGCAGTTAGCTTTACAAAAGCTGGAAAGAAACTTGCTGATAATGAAGCTGCATTCAACAATACTTATACAGCTAATAAACTTAGTATTAGTAAAACAGTAGCAGGTAATCTTGGTGATAAATCTAAATATTTCGATTTCACAGTAACATTAACAGGAAAAGAAGGAGAAGAATACTCTCTTCCGGCTACAATAACAGGTGGTTCCGATAAAAGTGGAAAAAAGGAAAATGTTGCAATCAGTGGAACAACAACATTCAAATTAAAACATGGTGATACAATCACAATTGAGAACTTGCCAGCAGGTGTTAGTTACAAAGTAGAAGAAGCAACTCCTTCAGATTATACAATGAATGCAACGGGTCAGGAAGGTACTATGGATGCAGAAGCTAAAACAGCAGCATTCACAAACACTAAAACTGGCGACATCGATACAGGCGTTTACTTAGACAACCTTCCATATATCTTAGTATTCGCAGGCGTATTAGCAATCGCAGCAGTATTCATTGTAAGAAGACGCAGATTCGAAGACTAATTATCAAAAGAATATAATAATATAAACGAAGTAATACTAGAGCGTGTTTGAAAAATAAAAGTTATACAAAACACAAGAGTTATTACTGCTTGTTGATACTGAAAATATCAAAAATAAATATTATTTATATCATAATTGACATATTTTAAAGACATATATGCAGTATATAATAATTGATTTTGGCAATATAAATAACTTTAAATATTTTTCAAACACACTCTAGATAAAGAAACATTTTAACAAAAATATGCTGTAGAAAGGAGGTGGCTGTATGGATGTTTCAAGAATATTTTTAAAAACAGCCAACTCTCTTCTCAGCGCAGTGATTGTGCTATTTCTTGTTGTTGCGGGAGCCTACTCTGCATATGCCCTCTGGGACAATATGCAGGTGTATGCTTCTGTAGATGATATACAGTCGCAGTTGTTGAAATATAAACCGACACCGGGCGAGGATAACGGCCCGACATTTGAGGAACTTCGGGCAATTAATCCAGATGTATGTGCCTGGATTACATTAGATGGAACAAAGATTGATTATCCGGTTCTTCAGGGAGAAGATAATCTTACCTACATCAATAAAGATGTATATGGCAACTTTGCTCTGGCAGGAAGTATATTTCTTGATTCTAATTGTGACCGGTTATTTCAGAAAAAGTATTCGCTGCTATATGGTCATCATATGGCAGAACATAAAATGTTTGGTGATCTTGACTTATACGAAAAGCAGAAATTTTTTGATAAGAACCAGACAGGAACTCTTGTCCTGCCCGACCGTTCTTATAAACTTGAAATTTTTGCATGCATTAAAACTTCTGCGAATGAGGATAACATTTTCATTCCTCAAAAATGGCAGAAAAGCACAGATGGTCTGCTGAAATATGCAGAAAAGAGTGCAAAGTATATTCATCAGGATACAATGAAAAAAATAGGAACTTCAAAAGACTTTTCACAGATTCTTGCCATGTCAACCTGTTCGTCAGATTACACAGATGCAAGAACCGTTATTCTGGCGGTAATGAAGCCTTATTCGCCGGAGAAGTAAGGAGGAGATCAAAACGAAAATAAGAAAAATTCCGGCAGTGTTATTGCTTGTAGTTTTGTGCCTGGCAGTTTTTCCGATTTCTACTTTTGCAGCAGACGCTGTTCAAGTACAAATTCCTGTCAGTATACAAACCTCAGGTGAGACACCTTCTCCGGAGGAAAACTATACGGTTGAGCTTCAGGCAGTGGACGATGCACCGATGCCGTCAGAAAATGTATTGGAGATTAGTGGAAGTGGTAAAGCATTTTTTTCACCAATTCAATATACAACTCCCGGCATTTACTATTACACCATTACACAGCAGTCTGGCACACACAAACGTGGGCATTACGACCAGACAGTTTATTATGTAAAAGTTTCCGTAACAAATGGGGAAAATGGTAATTTGGAGACTGTGATAGCTGCGCATACGGATGCAGATATGACCGATGCAAAATGCGATATTACATTTACAAATTACTATAAACCTATAAAGAAAACATCGGAAAGCACAACAGAAACGATACCAACTACGAAGAGAAAGCCTGAAACAAAACCAGGCAACAAAACTTCAATAAAGAAAAGTAAAAATAAAGTAAAAACAGGTGACAATAGCAATGCGACCCTGTTTGCCATTTTACTTCTCGTTTCAGGAACAGGATTGCTGATTATCGCAATCTCACGTTACCGGGAAAAATACCATAAGTAAACAAAACAGGACAGAGATTATTTTCAAATATGCTCTAGAAAATAGTCTCTGTTTTTTGTTGCCTTAAAAAAGTAAATTGCTTTTATTTTTTCAGAAATCACTTTGAAATAAAAGAATCATGTCATAAAGTCAACGCAATAACGTGATTGTGATGCAATACAAAAAAGAAACCGGCCACTGGTCGGTTTCGAGAGAGGAAAGTATGAAAAAAATCTATCAAAAAAATTTGTTATTGTTTTTTTGATGTCTCTATAATACTCAGAATTTGTGAACAGTCTGTGAGGAAAAAATAACGATAATCTGACGAAAAACGAAAGGAAATGTTTTGTTGTAAAGATTAGATGTAATTTTTCAGTATTTCTATTGGTGTTTCGGGAGAAAGAATCTCGTTACTGTCAGGCAGATGGAGGAGCCAGTCGTGAAAGGCTTTTGAGCATTCGACAAATTATTTTCTATGTGTTACTATGAAAATATTGTAAAACAAGTATTATGGATAACATGAGGGGTACAAGTCATGAGCCAGAAAATTAATACAAATGAGTTTCTTAAAAATGTGAGAATAGGACTTTGGCGGATTGAAGTTGAAGAAGGGAAATTACAATGAATCTTCTAAGTAATGCTGTCAAATATACACCAGAAGGTGGGACGATACATTTCACTATCAGGGAACTTCCGTATGAAAGAGAAGGCTATGCCTTATTCCAGACCGTAGTTGAAGATACAGGAATCGGAATCAGCAAAGAATATATCCCTCATCTATTTGAAGCATTTAGCCGTGAAAAAAGTTCATCAGAAAGCGGTATTATAGGAACCGGACTTGGCCTTCGGATTGTTAAAAAGTTTGTAGATTTGATGGAGGGAAGCATTGTAGTAGAAAGCGAGATTGGAGAAGGTACCAGATTTACTGTGACAATTCCACATAGAATTGCAACGGCAAATGAATATATTTCTGAAGAAAATGCGAAAGAATTACCAGAAGAAATAAAATTAAACAATGTGAGGATTTTACTCGCAGAAGATAATATGCTGAATGCAGAGATTGCAATGACGCTTTTAGCAGATGCAAATGCGTATGTGGAACTGGCTCCTGATGGAGAAAAGGCTCTTTCTATGTTAAAAAGAGCAACAGATGGATATTATGATTTGATTATAATGGACATTCAGATGCCGCATATGAATGGGTATGAGGCAACAAAAAATATTCGTGGTCTTCCTGATGGACGCTGCAGGATTCCAATTATAGCGATGACGGCGAATGCATTTGAAGAAGACCGGAAAAGAGCGATAGAATCTGGCATGAATGGGTATGTTACTAAACCAATAAAAATAGAGGAACTGATTTCTACAATTAAAAAGATATTGAAATCCTGATTTCTGACCGCTGGCAGCTCGAAAAATCAGTCCAAGCTAATAGATAAAAAAGAAACCGACATAAAGCCGGTTTCAAAAGAGAGGAAAGTATGAAAAAAATCTATCAAAAATCTGTTGTTGTTTTTGATGGTTTTATGATACTGGAAATTTGTGAACAGGTTGTGAATAAAGAATGAAGATAATCTGACGAAAAAGAAATTGCTGACGTTTTTCTGTAAGAAATGCAATTTATTAATAAAAAACAGTATGGTAAAAAGCAAGCCGGAGAATGGCTTGCTTTTTTCGTATCAGCTAAATTAGCACTTCTTATTATCAAAGGCCGGATTGAATGCATAGAAGTTCTTACTGTTCAAGTTATCCTGCACAATCCGTAAACTTTCACCAAAACGCTGGAAGTGTACAATTTCTCTTGCACGCAGGAATTTAATCGCATCATAAACATCTGGGTCATCTTTTACAAGGCGAAGAATATTGTCGTAAGTAGTACGTGCTTTTTGTTCCGCAGCCATATTTTCCATAAGGTCAGTAATTGGATCACCGGTGGACTGCATTGTATCTGCACTCCATGGAGTACCACTTGCCGCAACTGGGTAGATACCAGTTGTATGGTCAACATAATAATCCGCAAATCCCTGTTCCTTAATCTGCTGTACCGTCAAATTGCGGGTAAGCTGATGAACAATTGTACAAACCATCTCAATATGATTTAACTCTTCAGTACCTACAGAAGCATCAAAGAGGGAATACAATTAGAGTTTGCCCTCATATATTTGGATGAGCAACATCTTCAGGAGCATTCAGCTTTATGAATATGAATAAGTATGAGCGTCTAAACCAGCAAAAGAAATATAGGAGCGAAAAATCCTTTTCAGGTAAAAAGCGAGTTGCGGCTTATTGTCGTGTTTCGACAGAGAAGGAGGAGCAGGCGCAGTCTTTTGAGAGTCAGTGCGATTTTTTTCGATGTTACATTGAGCAAAAGAAAGAATGGGAGTTTTATAAAGTTTTTGCGGATGAAGGGATTTCGGGGACGAGTACGAAGAAGAGGGAACAGTTTAATCAGATGATTGCGGAGGCGAAGCAGAGGAAGTTTGACTTGCTTATTACAAAGGAGATTTCCCGTTTTGCGAGAAATACGCTTGACAGTATTTATTATACAAGAGAACTTCGCAAGGTGGGAGTCGGGGTTTTGTTTTTAAATGATGGGATTAATACATTAGATGGAGATGCAGAGTTACGTCTTTCGATTATGGCATCGATTGCCCAGGAAGAGAGCCGGAAAACATCGGAGCGAGTGAAATGGGGTCAAAAACGCCGAATGGAAGAGGGTGTTGTTTTTGGCAGGAGTATGCTTGGTTATGATGTGAGAAATGGAAAAATGTATGTAAATGAAGAAGGAGCTGAAGTAGTTCGGAAAATATTTTATAAGTTTGTTGAGGAGAGGAAAAGTACACATACTATTGCAAGGGAGTTACTAGAGGAAGGTATTTACCCGATGCGGAGCAAAAAGTGGAGAAATACAGTGATTTTGCGTATTTTGCAGAATGAAAAATATTGTGGGGATTTGGTGCAGAAGAAGACATTTACACCGGATTATCTTTCTCATGAGAAAAAATATAATCGGGGTGAGGAGGAGTTTGTGATTATTAAAAATCATCATGAGCCGATTATTTCGAGAGAAATGTTTGAAAAAGCGGAAAAGATTTTTTCTCGAAATAAAGCACAGAAAGATTCTGAGAATACATAAAAATAAACGGAATATTTGAAGATACTGGCGAATTTGTCAGGAAATCTGCTTCATAGTAATTTTATGAAAGAGTTGAAACAGAAGAATGTAGAAGAACTTTATATTCATAATAGAATTACTTTCCAGAGGGCGTTTGAAAAATATATTGATACTTGGCGCAACAGGGAGAATTGGGAAATCAATTGTTCGCTGTGTCGCATTTATTTTGTGTTATACTGTTTTATATAATTTTCCGTTATCAAAGTCCATAAGTACGAGTGGAATGACATAACACAAGGGAAAGAATAAAAAAATGGTAATTTGAAAACATTTAAAAAAGACAAAGAAAAGGAAAGAAAATAATGCGATACGTAAAACCACATTTTTATGACAGTTTTGTCTGTACAGCAGGAGATTGCCCAGATACCTGCTGTGCAGGATGGCAGATTATGATAGATGAAGAGTCTCTGGAGCGATATGAAAACGAGCCGGGAGAGTTTGGAAAAATTCTGCGCAATTCGATTGACTGGGAAGAAGAATGTTTTTATCAGAATAATCGCCGCTGTGCATTTTTAAATGATGAAAATTTGTGTGATCTCTACAAGGCATTGGGACCAGATGCACTCTGTGATACCTGCCGCATGTATCCAAGACACACAGAAGAATATGAAGGACTTAGAGAATTATCCCTGTCTTTATCCTGTCCTAAAGCAGCAAAAATTATTCTGTCCTGCAAAGAACCAGTTCGATTTTTAGAAGAGGAAACTGAGGAAGAAGATGACTTTGAAGATTTTGATTTTATGATGTTTTCTCAGTTAGAAGATACCCGCGATGTTCTCTTTGCTGTTTTGCAGGACCGTTCGCTTCCACTGACACTGCGGATATCTGTATCCGAACAACTAACAGAAAGCTATCAAAACTGTATAGAAGAAGGACGGCAGTTTGATATTGATGACCTTCTCCGAGAATGTGAACGCCACCAGAAAGAAGGCAGCCTTTCGGAATTTATCTCAAAACATCTTTCTGAAAAAGGAGCAGATGCAGCCTCTCTCCATCAATGGAATCGACAGAAAAAAGAACTGCAGGTACTTCGAGGCTTAGAACGTCTTCGTCCAGAGTGGAATCAGATACTCGATGGAGCCGAAAAGTGGCTCTATCAGGAGAACGAAGAAACTTATAAAAATATTTGCAAAGAATTTCACCAAATGTATGGAGCATTGAGTAACTACAAAGAAGAATGGGAGAACGTAGGTGAGCAGCTTATGATGTTCTTTGTCTATACTTATTTCTGTGGAGCAGTCTATGACGATATGGTCTGTTCCAAAATGGAAATGGCATTGTTTTCCATTCGCTGGGTACAGGAATTCCTGATTGTACGTTGGTTGGAAAATGGAAAAACACTCTCCATGAAAGACGTGGAAGAAATTTCCTGGAGATATGCGAGAGAGGTGGAACACTCCGACAATAATTTGAATACACTCGAAGACTGGCTGTTTGAGAATTACTATTTGATTCATTAAGTAACAGACGTCTGGGAAGCTTTTCATTTCGTGGGAGTCTGCGTTCTAAAATATATGTAGACAAAAGCGAATTGATTGCAAAGATAAACGAAGTTCTTTACACTGAGCAGAAGTATTATTTCAGAATCTTATGATTAGTAAAGATAGTTCATATAGGGAAAATCTAAATCAATATGATGTGATTAAGATTAATATGCAGGAATTTTTAAGTCTGTCGGGGACGATAGAAGAAATGCTGGAAATGCTTAAAGATTATCTGTTTTTAGATTCAAATTTATGATATAATATTTCCATAAAGAAACGCTGTAATACATCATAACAAGAGAAATGAGGTGTATCAATATGACAGAAAAAACACGTAAACTTCGATTTATTGATGAAAACAGAACCAAAGGACTCCAGAAGGACTGGCAAGGCTACGGAAAATCACAGGCTTTGTTCGGAATAGTAGTCCTAATGATATTCTTATTAGCATTTGTTTATCATTTTGTTATGTAGATAATTTGATTTTACAGTATATCAGATATGAGATGACTCCCACATCTGTAGGTGGCGAGCAACATTCTTGAATTTTCAATATAATCAATTATTTTTAGAAAGTACTATAAAATTTTTATCAAAATTTTTATCAAAATCAGAAGACTTGAAGTAAAATAATCCATATCTGTGACCTCAGAGTGAAGGTTGGATGCGAGCATTTTTGCAAACATTCACCTGCAGCGACTAAAGTCACAGATATGGATTATTTGGTTTCAAGCCTTCGTCTGTTGTTCCTAAAAAATTCGATAGCATTTTCCACTTCCAATGTAAGGATTTCCAGTGTATAATGGAAAAAGAAGGTAAGTAAGATATAAAGCAGGTGAGTGAATGGATGAAACAGATAGAGGCAAAGTAGTTAGATTTTTCCTGGCAGGCAGTGTATTATGTTTAGTCGGGATGTTTTTTTCTTTTTATCTAAAAGGTTTTATTCTATATGGAAGTCAGTTTGGAAGAAAGTATAAGATTATTGGTGTGACCTATATGACATTAAATAATCAGTTTTATGACGTATTAAACAGTGAAATCCAGCAGCGTGTGGAGGAAAAGGGAGATCATTTGATTACCCTTGATCCGGCACTTGATCAGGAGAAACAGAATGAACAGATTGAGTATCTGATTGAACAGGGAGCAGATGTAATTATTTTGAATCCTGTTGACTGGAAGGGCGTGAAAAAAGGTCTTGAGGCAGCGAAAAAGAAAAATATACCGGTTATTGTCGTAGATACGGAAGTATATGATACAGATTTGGTAGATGTTACGATTGTTACAGATAACTATCAGGCAGGTGTGTTATGTGCGAAGGATATGATGGAGAGACAAAAAGAAGCCAACATTCTATTGCTTACGCATGATAAAACTAAGTCGGGAAGAGACAGAATACAGGGATTTACTGATACTATACAAAGCCATAATGAATATAAGATTATTGCAATGGAAGATACACAGGGACAGATTGAGCGTTCCTTGCCTAAAGTGGAAAAAATGGTAGAAGAACATGAAGATATTGATGTAATTATGTCGTTAAATGACCCGACTGCGATGGGAGCGTTAGCTGCATTAGACAGTAAAGGCTATAAAAAAGATGTACTTGTATATGGGGTTGATGGTTCACCAGAAGGGAAGAGACTGATTTCAGAAAGTAAAATGACAGGAACGGCAGTCCAGTATCCTCGTAAGATGGGAGCGTCTGCCATAAAAGCAGCTTATGAGCTTTTAGCAGGAAAAGATGTAGATAAAACAGTGACGATTCCGGTAAAGTTAATTACAAAAGACAATGTGAGTGAATATGACCTTGAACGGTGGCAGTAGGAGAGATGTATGAGTAAGCAGAAAAGTTTAATTCTTTTAAAGATGCTGATGGGAATTTTAAATTTTGCAATTTTGACTTTTTTGGCAGTTATCATCTTATATACAATAGGTATGGTGAGGGCAACTTATACTGCACGAAGCTTTTTAAATCATATTACATATTTACCAATGAATCCGGTAAAAACAGTCATAGTGATGTATGTGGCATTATTTACTTTAGTGGCAATTATTAATTTAAGACAGCAGTCAGAAAATAGCATTTTGAATCAGACGATTTACATTTTAGAAATTATTCTTTGTGGTATAATTATTTGCTGTGTCTACATGGAATATAAAGGAATTATATTTTTAGTTATAGCGGATATTGTCGTTTTAATTCGTGATAAAACAAGTCAGAAGGTATTTTTAGTTATTATGGGACTTATTTATATTTTTGCGGATTATGATATTATATCATTGGGGATAAAGATGGTTTCTTTTCAGGAACTGTTAAATGTCTATACAGTGCGTCAGCATATGCTGATGACGGGAATATTGAATTTTCTCTCATCAGTGAATGCGATTGCATTTATAGCGTATATGATTATTTATATGAGAAGCCAGATAAAAGAAAAGGAGCGGGTTACGATTTTAAATCAGCAGCTTGCGGAGGCAAATGCACAGCTTTCTGAAATGAATAATCAGTTAAAGGATTATGCAGCAATGCAAAAACAGATGGGAGAGATTGAGGAAAGAAACCGTATTGCAAGAGAAATCCATGATACATTAGGACATACGATGACGGGGCTTTCTGCAGGAATTGATGCTTGTATTGCATTAATTGACTATTCGGTAGACGAGACAAAAAAGCAGTTAAATATTATTTCCGGCGTGGCGAGGCAGGGGCTTAAAGATGTAAGACGTTCTATGAAAAAACTCCGTCCCGATACATTAGAGAGAGAGTCTTTAGAGAGTGCGATTGAGAAGCTGATTACAGAGATGATGAGTACTTCCAAGGTTTCTATAGAATTTCAATCATTTTTACCATCGCTTGTATTTGAAGATGATGAAGAAGATACCATTTATCGAATTGTTCAGGAAGGTATTACAAATGCCATTCGTCATGGCCATGCCAGCAGGATTTTTATTAATTTTAAAAAAGTAGATATCTGGCTGGTGATAAGAATCAGAGATAATGGAATAGGATGTAAAGATATTCACAAAGGTTTTGGACTTACACATATGAAGGAAAGAGTGGATATGCTGCATGGAACAGTAACATATAGCAGTAATAATGGATTTCAGGTTGTAGCAAAGTTGCCAATTCGATGGAGGAATGAGGAAAGATGATAAAGGTACTTATTGCAGATGATCAGGAATTAATCAGGCAGAGTCTGAGTATTATTCTTGGCTTAAAAGAAGAGATTTCTGTTGTTGGAGGTGTAGGTGACGGAACAGAAGTTTTAGAATTTATAGCAAAAGAAAAGCCGGATATTATTTTGATGGATATTCGTATGCCGACTATGGACGGTGTAGAGTGTACCAAGATAGTAAAGGAAAAATATCCAGAGATAAAAATTATCGTGCTGACAACTTTTGATGATGATAAATATGTATTCAGTGCATTAAAGTATGGTGCAAGTGGTTATCTGTTAAAAGGTATTTCTGTGGATGAATTAGAAAAAGCAATTCATGTGGTATACGGCGGAGGAGCGATGATTAATCCGGAAATTGCCAGCAAGGTAGTAGAGTTGTTTTCGGAAATGGCACAGCAAAATTATGATGTTATGATTGAGGCAGAGAATGTCGAGAAGATTAACGATATGGAATGGGATATTATAAAGGATGTAGGACATGGAATGTCCAATAAAGAAATAGCAGACCATATTGGACTGACAGAAGGAACTGTGAGAAATTATATTAGTACTATTTTAAAGAAAATCGGACTGCGTGACCGCACACAGTTAGCTATCTGGGAAGTGCAGTCCGGTGCACAGAAGCGTAGAGGATAAGATAAATGAAAAGAATGACAAAAGTATGGGGAATGCTTTGTCTGGCAGGATTATTAATTAGTCTGCATTTGGGAGTCTCTTTTCTAGTACCTAAACAAGGGAAAATAGTTTTGACGTTTGGTATGTTTTCTGGGAATCAATCCGATGTGCCTAATGATGACTGCTATAAGATTATTGACGAAACAATAAAAGAATTTGAAAAAGAATATCCGAATGTTAAAGTGAAGTATACCAGCGGAATATTAAAGGAGGATTATTCAGAATGGCTTTCTAATCAGGCTTTAAATGGTGCATTGCCGGATGTATTTATGGTTCTTCCTGAAGACTTTACTACATTTGCTTCGATAGGAATACTGAAAAATCTGGAAACGATGTTAAAGGCAGACGCATCTTTGAAAAAGGATGTATTTTATCAGGGCTGTTATGATGCAGGGGCATATAAAGGGAATCAATACGCTCTTCCATATGAAAGTGTCCCGAGCCTTATGCTTGTGAATGAGACATTACTTAAGAAGAATAATATTTCTCTGCCAGATAACAGATGGACATGGAACGACTTTTATAATATTTGCAAAAAAATTACAAAAGATACAAATGGCGATGGAAAAACAGACCAGTTTGGTGTGTATGATTATAGCTGGATAGATGCTATTTACAGTAATGGAGGGGGAATTTTTAATGGAAGCGGAACTTCCTGCAATATTACAAATCCTTCTGTAGAAGATGCGATTCTTTTTGCCAGAAATATTTATCAGTTATCAGGGAGACAAAGTCCGACTTCAGAAGATTTTGATAAAGGGAATATTGCTTTCCGTCCAGTTACTTTTTCTGAATTTCGTACATATAAACCATATCCGTGGAGAATCAATAAATATTTTGATTTTGAATGGGATTGTATTCCACTTCCAGAAGGACCGGATGGTAAAAATCTGTCAGAAACAGAGACAATGTTAATGGGAATTAATGCGAGGTCAGAGCATGGTGGACTGGCATGGAATTTTCTAAAAAAACTAACCTATGATGAAGAAGTGCAACAGAAGATTTTTCAGTATTCTAAAGGAATTTCTCCACTAAAGAAGGTGACTGATTCTGAAAAGACAGAGGAAATCCTGAAAAATAGTATAGGAGATGATACGACCGTACAGGTTTCCATGCTGAATCAGATTATGGAAAGTGCAGCAAGAAAAGAAAAATTTCAGCAATATGATACCGTAATCGACTATATGGATGGAGAAATTCTACGACTTTTTCAGGAAGAGGGAGACTTTGATATGAATCTCCTGCATCTGAAAAAGAAAATTGATAGGATGTTGAAAGAAAATATAGAATAAATTTATATATGACATTTGTCATTTATAAATATTAAACAATATACAATTGTAATTTGAAGTGGTGACATCTGCAAAAGGTCAATAGTGACAATTTGCAGATGTTATTTTTTTGTGTAATTGTTACAATAAATACATCAAAAAAACAAACAAAGGAGAGCAATATGAAGTATGTAGTATTAGTCAGTCATGGAACTTTTGCACCGGGTCTGAAAAGTGTTCTGGCAATGCTTGCAGGCGGGGAGAGAGAGGATGTTATCAGCGTAGGACTTGAGGATGGAATGAGCGCAGATACATTTGCAGAGAATTTCCGAAATGCAATCAGTGGTATTAAGTCTGAGGACGAAATCATTCTTTTAGGAGATATTATTGGAGGTTCTCCAATGACAAACGCATTAGAGCAGATTTCTAAAAAAGGACTGGAAGAACAGACAGTAGTATTTGGCGGAATGAACCTTGCAATGGCGTTAACAGCAACTCTTATGAAAGATGATGTTGACACAGAGTTATTAAAAGACAGTTTAATCAGTGAAGCAAAAAATGCAATTAAAGAGTTTGTATTAGACAATGGAGCTGATGATGAGGAAGATGAGATTTAGTATTCGTGCATATTGCATTTAACTTATTTTCTATATTTGACTTATATTCAATATTATAAATATGAAATAAGCATAAAATTACAAGCATGAGAGGGAGGAAAAAACATGTCTGTATCATTTTTAAGAATTGACGACCGTATGATTCACGGTCAGACAGTAACTCGTTGGTCTTTAGAATATCCATGTGATGGACTGATTGCCGTTAATGACAGAGCAGCCAACACAAAAGCATTAAAAATGGCATATAAGAGTGCCAGTACAAAGAAAACTTTCGTGTGGACTTATGAAGCATGGAAACAGAAAAACCAGAAAGTACTTGATAGTAAAGATCAGTATTTCCTGATTACAAAAGATCCAATTCAGATGAAAAAGATTTTGGTTGATGATGGATTTGTTCCAAGTGATGTGAAGAAAGTAATCGTTGGACCATGTAATGACCGTCCAGGTGCTACAAAACTTGGAAATAATCAGTCTATCACTCAGGAAGAAGCAGAAGCTCTTGAGGCAATTTATCAGGCTGGATATGAAATCGAGTTTGCGCTGATAAAAGAAGCTTCTATCGGAAGCTGGAGTAAATTCAGAGGACAGTTCGGTTTCAATTAAAATTAAAATAGTGTACCCACAAAGTCAGCTACGGAAAGATTCAGTGAGTACATGATAAGAAAAGAGAGGAAAAGTCATGACAATTAGTTGGATACAAGCAGTGATTTTAGGTATCTTCGCCTGTCTTGCCAGTATGCCTGGTATGGGTGGTAGTGCCATTGGTAACTATACATTAGGCCGTCCATTAGTAGCCGGTCTCGTCTGCGGTATTATTCTTGGAAATGTGCCTGCCGGAATTATGGTAGGTGCAGCAATGCAGGTTGTATATATCGCGTTAGTAACACCAGGTGGAACTGTATCCGCCGATGTACGTGCCGTATCTTATATCGGTATTCCTTTAGCAATGCTTGCATTAAATTCTTATGGATTAGACCCTGCATCTACAAAAGGTGTTGCAATGGCAACTTCTTTCGGTGCAATGGTAGGAACTCTTGGTACAGTATTATTTTACGGAACAGCAACAATCAACCTTGTATGGCAGCATATCGGATGGAGAGCTGTAGAAAAAGGAGAATTCAAGAAATTATATCTTGTAGATATGGTATTACCTTGGATTTCTCATTTAATCTGTAGTTTCATCCCAACGGTTGTAATGTGTAAATTAGGTGTTCCTGTAGTAGAAACAATCAAAGCAACATTACCTATGGATGGACTTGCAATGAAGACTTTATTCACAGTTGGTAGTATGTTACCTTGTGTTGGTATTGCCATTCTTTTAAAACAGGTAGTAAACAAAGTAACAGACTTCGTACCATTCTTTGTTGGATTTACTTTAGCAGCCGGTGTTGGATTAAACTTAGTATCCGTTACAGTTGTAGCAGGAATGTTCGCAATTATCCATTACAACATCAAGATGGTTGGAATTCGTGCAAAAGAAGCAGCTCTTGCCAGCGGCGGGTCTTTTGATGATGACGATGACGAGGAGGAAATATAATCATGGCAGAGAAAAAGCTTTCTAAAAAAGCCTTAAATAAATCATTTCGGAACTGGTATTATGGACATTTAACCTGTTTCTCCCAGGAGCATATGCAGACATTTGGTTACTTATGTGCAATGCTTCCACTAGTAGAAGAATTATATGAAACAAAAGAAGAACAGAAGAAAGCAATGGATACATATACGGCTTTCTTTAATACAGAGCCACAGGTTGGTTCGGTAATTGTAGGTATCACAGCAGGTCTTGAAGAAGCAAGAGCAAACGGAAATGAAGATGTAGACAGTGAGACAATCAATGGTCTGCGTGCAGGTTTGATGGGACCAATCGCTGGTATCGGAGATTCCTTATTAGTTGGTACTCTGATTCCAATCTTATTAGGTATTGCATTAGGGTTATCTTCTGGTGGTTCTATCGTAGGTCCTATTTTCTATATCGTAGCATGGAACTTAATCGTAACTTTAGGAATGCGCTTCCTTTACTTCAAAGGATATGAACTTGGTGGAAAAGCAGTAGACGTACTGGTCGGTGAACAAGCTACGGCGATACGTGAAGCCGTTGTTACACTCGGTACAATGGTAGTTGGTTCTGTTGCAGCAACATGGGTATCAGTAACAACCTCTTTCCATTTAGTAAATGATGCAGGTGAAGAATTCCTGAATCTTCAGAAACAGTTAGATTCTGTATATCCAGGATGTCTTACAGCCGCAGTAGTTATCTTTTGCTGGTGGCTTATGGCTAAGAAAAAAGTTTCCCCTGTTATTACAATGCTAATCTTAGTTGCAGTAGCATTTGTTGGTGTATTAGTTGGATTCTTTAATCCAGGATTACAGTATTAAAAAAGGAGTATAAAAAATGGCAGCACAGACAAAAAAGCAGCAGTTAAAAGAAATCGAATACCAGACCCGTATGTTGAATAACCTGAAAAAATGGATTCGTAATCTGATTATTCTTTCTTCCTGTGGTATGGGAATCGCATACTGGGCAATAAAAATTCAGGAAGGATTGATGTTCAATATTATAGGTGGTGTCAGTATCGTTCTTGTAACTGCCTGCGTGATTGGCTGTGTAGTCATTGGACTAGCCTTAAAGCGGGGACAGGAAAACGTGAATAAAATCGTACAGATTGTACAAAGTTAAATATTAACTTATTAGCATAAAGCATTTTTTAAGACATTTCATAATTATAATAAAATACTTACCTTCTCTAAGTTAGAAATTGTAGTTGCTACCTATTCAATTTTCATACATTTTCTAACATAAAAAGCCAGATGTTTTCATGATATTAATGCATGGAAATATCTGGCTTTTTGTAGGTCTGATTATTCCCAGTGTACTGCAATAACAGAATTAAGAATAGTACGCAGGAATTTTGGTATAGGGGAATGGAATTACGTCAGATAGAATTTTTTTTACAATTGTATAAAGATAGAAATATTACTGTAGCAAGTCAGAATTTATATATTTCACAGCAAGGTATGAGCAAGTCCATCGCAAATCTTGAAAAAGAGGTGGGCTTTCCTCTTTTTAAGAGGTCTGTATCTGGAGTGAAGCCGACAGCAGAAGCAGGTGAGCTATATAGTTATTTTCGCACGGTAATGAAAAGTTATGCAGGTCTGCAAAAGAAAGTAAACGATATTGAAATGAGAAAAAATGGTGTTCTTAGTATCGTGTGGCCGGAGTTTTTTGCTTTATCTTGTGAAAAGGAAGAATATGCGACCTTTTCCGGGCAAAATAGAATTTCCCTCCCCAGCCAAAGCACAGCCCCCGAAGAGAGTCTAGCCTCTCTTCAGGAGCGTCTCTTTGCCTGCGGTAAATTCCTATTTACAAAAGAAACTCTTGACAAATGAAAAAGAGTAATATATGATGAGTCCTAGTAAGAAAATGGGAATTGAGGAGCAAGATTATGATGATGATGTGTGTCATGCCAATGAATTGCATAACTTGTAGCTGCGAAGATTCGCAGATGTATATGTCTTCTGAGAAGGAGACTGGCTTGCCTGCACATAATTATCAGAATGCGTGTTCATAGATTTTAGATGAAGTTTTTTGAAAGGGTAAGGGAATTTAAGAAATAAGAAAGATTCTCACCTGAATAAGAATTGCATTTACACAGCACTAAAGATGAGTTTTAAGCAGGTAGCGATACCTGCTTTTTTCTTTAGGTTTACAATGCTTCAATATGACCTTATAATAGTTAACATTAAGTTTTAATGTACTCTAAATCTGATAGAAGTTTATATTAAGTTCTTTTCTGCAAAATGCAATATGTTAATAACTCAAGTGTAACAGTCAGACATAGAATAGATATACAAAATGTTCAGGCAGAGAGTACATTTTCAAGAAAGGGAGGAAGGCAATGTCAGAAATTGTAATAGAGAATCTGTATAAATCTTTTGACACAAAAGATGGAACAGTAGAAGCTCTTAAGAATGTCAATTTAAGCATTGAATCTGGTGATATTTACGGGATTATCGGTATGTCCGGTGCTGGTAAGAGTACACTGGTACGATGTATTAATTTCCTTGAAGTGCCGACAAAGGGACGTGTCCTTATTAATGGAAAGTCATTAGGCGATTATACTTCAAGAGAGTTAAGAAAGCAAAGAGAAGATATCGGAATGATTTTCCAGCATTTTAACTTGCTCATGCAGAAGAATGTTTTAGAAAATGTCTGTTTTCCACTGTATATTCAGGGTAAGTCCAAGAAGGATGCAAGAAAGAGAGCGAAAGAGCTTTTAGATATCGTTGGACTCGGTGACAGAACGGGAGCATTTCCGGCTCAGTTATCTGGTGGACAGAAACAGAGAGTTGCGATTGCGAGAGCATTAGCTTCTGATCCGAAGATTTTACTTTGTGATGAGGCAACCAGTGCACTTGATCCTCAGACTACTTCTTCGATTTTAGCATTGTTGAAGGACATTAATCAGCGATTCAATATCACAATTGTAATTATTACACATCAGATGTCCGTTGTTCGCGAGATTTGTTCTCATGTAGCAATCGTAAAAGGTGGTGAAGTTGCAGAACAGGGAACAGTGGAAGACATTTTCACACATCCCAAAACTGCTGTGGCAAGAGAACTTCTTAAAAATGATGTCGGTGATGACGGAGAGGAAAAAAGAGGAACGACAGCAGGCGGCAAAGAAATTATTAAGAGCGGGGAAAAGATTCGGATTGTCTTTTCTGAAAACTCTGCATTTGAGCCAGTTATCGCAAATCTGATTCTCAACTTTAACGAGCCGGTAAATATTTTAAAGGCAGATACAAAGAATGTCGGCGGCGTGGCAAAGGGCGAGATGGTTCTTGAATTTGCTCCAGACTGTACAAAGAATAAAGAAATGAAACAGTATCTTTTAGACAGAGGATTAGAAATCGAGGAGGTGAGTGAGCATGTGGACTAAAGAAATCACAGATATGATCATCAACGGTGTGTGGGCGACACTTTACATGACAGTAGCTTCCACGGTTTTAGGATATGTATTTGGCCTTCCGATGGGTGTACTTTTGGCAATCACGGATAAAGAAGGATTAACACCGAATGCAGTTGTATATAAGATACTGGATGTAATCGCAAATATCGTGCGAAGCATTCCTTTCCTGATTCTCCTTATTTTACTGATTCCATTTACGAGACTTCTTGTTGGACAGAGTTATGGTTCCACTGCAACCATTGTTCCACTTGTTATCGCAGCGATTCCATTTATTGGACGAATGGTAGAATCTTCTATTAAAGAAGTAGACCCAGGTGTTATCGAGGCAGCCCGCTCTATGGGAGCAAGTAATATGCAGATTGTCATGAAAGTCCTTTTAGTAGAAGCAAGAACTTCTTTACTTACCGGAGCAACTATCGCAATCGGAACCATTCTTGGATATTCTGCAATGGCAGGTTGTGTCGGCGGTGGCGGGCTTGGTGATATTGCCATTCGTTACGGATATTACCGCTATCAGACAAGTATTATGATCGTAACCGTTGTACTGCTTGTCATACTCGTACAGATTTTCCAGAGCATTGGTATGTTCCTTGCAGCCAAGCTCGATAAGAGAAAATAGTATATCAGTTGGGAGATGACTCCCACCTCTATAGGTGATGAGAAACAAGCTGGTATCAGTGGTGGGAGTCAATCCCCCAGCTGATATAGCCTCCGGCAGGATTGCAGAGGTGCGCAGTAGAAGTATGTCATGCAATTGCATGACGCGCACCTCGCAGCAAGAATGCCGAGGCATTCTTGAATATTTTTCACTGCAAAGCTTAAAATAGACTTATAGAGTTTCGTAAAAATGGAAAAGTAATTAGATAGAATTCTACAAAACTATCCGAAGTTGATTGCAAATGGTATAAATTATAATTATCGGCTATTTAGAAAATTAAGTGAAAACATTAGTAATTCAATTGTCAAGTGTTTTACGCTTATAAATTGAAAACTTTTCTAAATAGTTATAATAAAGAAAAAAGAGATAGTTTTTGACACTATCAAAAAAGAGAAAGCGAGGAAACAAAAATGAAAAAATTTGGAGCATTTTTATTAGCAGGTGTACTTGCAATCGGAGCTTTAACAGGCTGCGGAAGCACAGACAAGAAAGCAGAAAGTTCAACAGGAAGCACAGATACACAGGTAATCAAAGTTGCTGCTTCTGCTACACCACACGCAGAAATCTTAGAGGAGGCAAAGCCACTCCTTGCCAAAGAAGGATACGACTTACAGGTAACTGTATTTGATGATTATGTACAGCCAAACGAAGTTGTAGACAGCGGAGATTTCGATGCGAACTATTTCCAGCACGCTCCTTATATGGAACAGTTCAACAAAGAAAAAGGAACTAAGTTAGTAGATGCAGGAGACATCCACTACGAACCATTTGGAATTTACCCAGGAACAAAGAAGAGTCTTGACGAAATCGCAGATGGTGATGAAATCGCTGTACCAAACGATACAACAAACGAAGCAAGAGCATTACTTCTTCTTCAGGACAACGGACTTATCAAATTAAAAGATGGTGCCGGACTCACAGCAACAGTAAATGACATTGCAGAAAACCCACACAACATCAAAATCGTTGAGTTAGAAGCAGCACAGGTAGCTCGTGTAACAGGCGAAACAGCATTTGTTGTATTAAACGGTAACTACGCACTTCAGGCAGGATACTCCGTAAAGAAAGATGCACTTGCATACGAAGCATCTGATTCTGAAGCTGCAAAAACATATGTAAACATCATCGCAGTAAAAGAAGGCAACGAAGACAGTGATGCAATCAAAGCCTTAGTAAAAGTTCTCAAATCTGATGATATCAAGAAATTCATCGATGAGAAATATGATGGTGCAGTAATTGCGTTTGAATAAATAGGAATTTGCCGCAGGCAAAAAGACGCCCCCGAAGAGAGTCTTCGGGGGCTGTGCTTTGGCTGCGGCAAATTCCTATTTGATGCTTCTATACCTACATCGGTGAGCACTCCCATTACCGGTCGGTATGGCATGGAGAAGCGTTGGGAGAGATAACGCATTGCCGCTCCGGTCTCACCATCAGGACCCCCAAACTGACTGATGATTGCTTTTGCCATAGCAGCATCGGTTCTTTTTATATTAATCGGATATTCCAATCTTTTTTCATAATTCCACATAAATCTTATCCCTCCATTTCCCAAGGCCACGGTTCATTTGCCCATGCCCAGAAGTCAGTACCTTTAGGTACAGTGTCAAGCGTCAGAGGCGAGAAGCGGCTGCTATATTCTTTTAATGCCTGTTTTCTTGCGTTTGTATAATATTCAAAATATTCTAAACCCTCAGCATTTTTAGGATGTGTATCAAGAAACATGGCACAGTCTAAGGCAGCAAAGCTTACAAAATCAATATAACATTTTAAATTCTGCCGATTCATGTTACAGTTACAATTTTGGTTTCGGTTGTTGTTGCGGGCAGAATTAGAGTTGCGGCCGGAGTTACAGCCAGAGTTAGAATTACAACCGGAATTACCATTAAAATTGCAGTTCATAGAATGATGCTGACAGGAGTTCATGTTACAGTTTTGCGTAGTGTAGTTTTGAGAAGAATGCATATTCTGCATCATTTCTGGCACCTCCTTCCAGTAAAAGGCAGGTCAAGTTCCTGAAAGATTGTTCCGGCGCAAAGAGCATTTTCAGGTTTATATATATTCTGCCATTTCTGCCATGGAACATAGGTCATAGCAAGCGGCATGGAATCTAATTTTAACACTTCTTTTTCCTGTTTATATGAACAGGAAGAATGATTTTCCATCATGGCGGTGTCTCCTTAAGTTTATATAGTTATATATATGATAAGCAGCCTGAAATGTCCATAAGATCAGATGATTTCAAAGAAAGAAGATAGCCTATATTGTGCCTCTCTTCCTAGGCGTCTCTCCTAATGAATTTATTTTATCAAATATAATATTTTATATATAATGTTACAATGTCACCAGAAAAACTCTTAAAAATTTGACAAGGACATAAATTGACAAATATAGATAGGGGGCGTATTATATAGATAACTGTTTTATTTCAAGATATGTTAGTTCCCCAAAATGACATATTGAAAATCCCCAAAACAGTAAGAGAGTCTTCCGAAGAAGTGATCGCTTTCGGAAGATTTTTTTTATGCAGAAGAAAGTGCACATTACTTGCATTTTTTAAGTCAGGACTGTATAATATAAGATTGATTAACTTAGTTTACTATTTCATCGAGAAGTGAAATATCAATGAGATAGCAGATGGTAGAATTTCATTTTATTTTTTATGAAGAAAGGAATGGAACAATGACAAAAATAGATATTATTTCTGGTTTCCTTGGAGCTGGAAAAACGACTTTAATTAAGAAACTTATCGAAGAGGCACTGAAAGGACAGAAAGTTGTTCTTATCGAGAATGAATTTGGCGAAATTGGTATTGACGGTGGATTTTTAAAAGAATCCGGTATTCAGATTAATGAGATGAATTCTGGATGTATTTGCTGTTCTTTAGTTGGTGATTTTAATACAGCATTGAAAGATGTTTTAGAGCAGTATACACCAGACCGCATCATCATCGAGCCTTCAGGAGTTGGCAAGCTTTCTGATGTTATGAAAGCGGTACAGAAGGTTGTAGATGCAGAGGCGAATGTTGTATTAAACAGCCATATCACTGTTGCAGATGCACAGAGAGCAAAAATGTATCTCAAGAACTTTGGTGAGTTCTACCGTAACCAGATTGAATTTGCCAGTGCAGTAATTTTAAGCCGTTCCCAGAATGTAAAGGAAGATAAGTTAGAGAAGGCAGTAAAATTACTTCGCAGCCTGAATGATAAATGCCCTATCGTGACAACTCCTTGGGAAGAACTTAGCGGAGCACAGATTCTTGAAGTAATGGAAGGGGAAAATGACTTCGCAAAAGAGTTAATGGAAGCAGCACAGGTTTGCCCTGAATGTGGACATCATCATGAACATGGCGAAGAGTGTCATGATCACCATCACGATCATGAGGAGCATGAGCATCATCACGACCATGACCACGAAGAGCATGAGCATCATCATGAACATGACCACGAAGAGCATGAGCATCATCATGAACATGACCATGAAGAGCATGAGCATCATCATGATCATGACTGCTGTGGACATGATCACCATCATCACCATGCAGATGAAGTATTTACAAGCTGGGGTAAGGAAACTCCTAAGAAATTTACAGAAGAAGGAATTCGTGCAATTCTTGATACCTTATCTAAAGAGGATTCCGATGAGTACGGTATTATCTTAAGAGCAAAAGGTATTGTTCCAGATGAAAACGGTAAATGGATTCACTTTGACCTCGTGCCAGGTGAGGACGAGGTACGTTATGGCTCTGCAGAATACACGGGAAGAATCTGTGTTATCGGTTCTAAACTTAATGAGGACAAACTTGCAGAACTTTTTGGTTTATAGAAAATGTACTTTCGGAGTCTTTCTTGCATTTGCTTTTGTAAGAATATTCTGAGAGTGTATTTGAAACCCCACAGGAGGAAAATTTATGTTAGGTAAGAAAAAGGAGCTGGAGATTCCTGTATATTTATTTATGGGATTCTTAGAAGCCGGAAAGACAACCTTTATTCAGGAAACACTGGAAGAAGATTATTTTAACGACGGAGAAAGAACACTTTTATTTGCCTGTGAAGAGGGAATGGAAGAATACGACGAAGAACTGTTAAAGAGAACAAATACAACTGTTGTTTATGTAGAAGAGCAGGAAGATTTCAATACAGAATTCCTGACAAGCAAGCTTTTACAGTATTATCCAGACCGTGTTATTATAGAATATAATGGTATGTGGACCATTGATCATTTAGTAGAGGCGATGGAGGGAACTCCACTTATGATTTTCCAGACAATCGTAAGTGCCAATGCGGAAACATTTGATCTGTATATGAACAATATGCGTTCTCTTGCTGTAGAAATGTTTAAGATGGCAGAACTTGTTATCATTAACCGTTGTACTAAGGCAACACCAAGAGCAACTTACAGAAGAAGTATCAAAGCTGTTAACCGTCGTGTACAGGTCGTTTTTGATTCCATGGTTCCAGGTGAGGACATGGAGGAAGAAGAGGATGAACTTCCATTTGATATCAGCGGAGATGAAATTCATCTCGAAGATGATGACTACGGTGTATGGTTCATCGATGCGATGGAACGTCCGGAACTTTATGACGGAAAGACTATGGTAATGAAAACAAGAATCTTTAAGGCAATGCGTATGCCGAAGGGAACTTTCGTTCCAGGCCGTCATGCTATGACTTGCTGTGCAGATGATATCCAGTTTATCGGTTATCTTTGTCACACAAATCATGCAAAGTCTTCCACGATTAAATCCCTCAAAAATAAAATGTGGGTAACTCTTACCGCAGAAGTGAAAGTGGAATATAATGAAGAATATCAGGATAAAGGTCCGGTGCTTTATGCAAAACGAATTGAAGCGGCAGAACCACCGGAAGAGGAGTTGGTATACTTCTAATTTGCCGCAGGCAAAGGAGACATTAAGACGCCCTCAGTAAATAAAATAATCCCTCTTTGTGCCCTGGGAGCAAGTGTTAAATGCGAGCGCATAGGAACGAGCATTCAACACTACGCAACGAAAGTCACAAAGAGGGATTATTTTTATTCCCAGTGGGCGTCTCTTTGCCTGCAGCAGCCCAGAATCACACATCTTATTGACGGTATTATGTAAATGAAGTATAATAAATTGAATTATGTAGAATTTTCAGGAAAAAGGGGGATAACATGGACAAAATAGCAGTTCTTATTCCTTGCTATAATGAGAGCAAGACAATTGAAAAAGTAATTAAAGATTTCAAAGAAGTATTACCGGATGCTACGATTTATGTATACGATAATAACTCAACAGATGGTACAGACGAGATTGCCAGACGTAACGGGGCAATCGTGAGATATGAATATCAGCAGGGCAAAGGGAATGTAATTCGCCGTATGTTCCGTGATATTGATGCAGAATGTTATATTATGACAGATGGCGATGACACTTATCCGGCTGTGAATGCGCCGGAGATGGTGGACAAGGTTTTAAATAGAAATGTTGATATGGTCGTTGGTGACAGATTATCTTCTACATATTTTCAGGAAAATAAACGTCCATTCCACAATTTCGGTAATTCTTTAGTAAGAAGTTCGATTAATCATCTGTTCCACACAGATATTAAGGACATTATGACAGGCTACAGAGCATTTAGTTATGAGTTTGTAAAGACTTTTCCTGTAATCTCAAGAGGATTTGAGATTGAGACAGAGATGAGTATCCATGCGGCAGATAAAAATATGTTTGTGGAGAATGTCGTTGTTGATTATAAGGACAGACCTGAGGGAAGTGAGAGTAAGTTAAATACATATTCTGATGGTTTTAAAGTTCTTAGAACGATTGCACGTTTATTCCGTACTTATCAGCCGATGAAGTATTTTGGTTCTATCGCAGGAGTATTAGCAGTTTTAGGCGGTGGATTTTCCATACCTGTGTTTAAGGATTATTTTGCAACAGGTTTAGTGAAACGTTTTCCTACGCTTATCGTATGCTGCTTTGTGATTCTGACAGCGATTGTTTCTTTATTCTCCGGGGCGATTCTTAAGACAATTACCTGGAAGAACAGACAGGACTTTGAGATGACCCGTCATCAGGCGAGAAATAAAAAAGAAGAATTATTAAAAGAGGCTAAAGAAGCAGAATAAAAAATAAGGTGTTCTCCCGGAGTCTTTTACGCACTTGATTTTGCAAAAAGATTGCGGGAGAGCATTTTTAAAGAATTGGGAGTAAAGTATGGATATTCTTATAAAGCCAAAGAAAAACCGCTATATTATTTATGCGATTATAATTGCAATTTTTTCTACGGTGGGGATGAATATTTCTTTAATGAATACGAATGCGGATAAGCTTTTAAAAAAGTTTGAATATAGTTCTACATGGAATAACTTTATGGCTGTATTCAGAACAAGTATATCAGGGAAGAACGATGTAAGACTATTTTATCAGTTAGTAGCTGTCGGGATTACCCTGATGTTTCTTATTATATTTTCTTATCGTTTTTGTGTTCGGGAAATAGTAAGTTCCGCCGTTGTTTCTATTATATTTGGATTTTGTATGTGGTTTGGCACAGTATTTTCTAACAAAGAGTCGTGGAATTATTTTCTTCGGAATAAATATGTGAAGATTTTAGATATTTGGTATATTTTGGCGTATACATTACTGATGTTTGGCGCATTGCTCATCATTGGAAAAATTGTGGCTGCATCTGGAAACAAAGCAGAACAAAAAGCAGAAGTAAAAACGAAAGCCAAGACAAAAGACAAAACGGTTCGCAATACAAGGAAAGTATTTTTTATGTGTGCTGCAGTTTTACTTGTTTGCTGGCTGCCGTATTATATCGTATTCTGGCCAGGATTCCAGCACACAGATCTTCCGACACAGATGTTACAGTATTTTCATGTGCCGACCAGATTTCAGGGACATGATATAACGGATGGAGTGAATATTTTATACAGTAATGACCATCCATATTTCCAGACAAAGTTAGTTGGATTATGCATTGAGTTTGGATTTAAGATTCACAATGTAAATGTAGGATATTCTATCTATACATTTATACAAATGATTGCTTTTATAGTAGCATTTAGCAGTATTATAGCAACATTATACCGTTTTGAAGTAAATCATACATTATTAAAAATAAGTCTGGTTTTGTATGCGGTTATTCCAGTATTTCCGTTATATTCTCTTTTGATAGGCGGGGATTCATTCTTCTCAGTATTTTTCTTGTATTATATGCTGGAAATTTTATGGATTTTTGGAACAAAGGGAGCTGTCTTGAAGAATAATAAATTCATACTGGCAATGATTTTAGAAATTTTTCTTATGTCAGCTTCTAAGAACCAGGGAGTGTATGTCGCAGCGGCAATGTTCCTGTTTTGCATCATTTACTTTAGTAAATACCGGGCAAGAATTGCGGTATGCATGGTTGTACCAATTATTCTTTTCCAGTTTGGATATTGTGGAGCATTTTTTAAAGTGGCGAAGATTGCCAGTGTAGGAAAACAGGAAGCATTATCAGTTTGTTTCCAACAGACAGCTCGATATGTAAAATATCATGGAGATGAGGTTACACAGGAAGAAGAAGAGGCAATTAAAAAAGTCTTAAATTATAAGGATATTGGAAATTTATATGATCCGAATCTTTCAGACCCGGTGAAAAAGACTTTTAAAACAGAATCCACTTCAGAAGATTTAAAAAATTATTTTAAAGTGTGGCTTTCGATGGGATTGAAGCATCCGGGAGAGTATATTCAGTCTTTCATAGCGAATACCTATCAGTATTATTATATGGAATTCCGTAATAAAAGAGGATTGTATCTTAAGCCGGAGATTATGGATTTCTACATTAGAAAGCGTCCGTGGGTGCAGAAAAGTGAAGCAATTCAGAAACTGATAAGAAAGCTTCAGGTACATGTGCCAGAAAATTTGAAATCAGTCCGTGAAAAGGGCGTGCTTGCAATGGATACAGTGCGTCGTTTTCCTGTTGTCAGCTGGTTTACAAATCCAGGTGTAATAACATGGATGATGCTTATTGGATTCTTTGCACTTTGGACAAAGAGGAGATACACATCTATACTTGAATTTTTACCTGTATTTTTAATCTTTGGAGTCTGCCTGCTATCGCCGAAGAATGGAAATCTGCGGTACTTATATCCGGCCTGCTGTATGGTTCCGGCACTTCTTGCTGCCGCCTTTGGAAATTTGCGGGAGGAACAAGCAAATGCAATAGAAGACACAAAAGAAGTGTCAAAAAGAAGAAGAGCAGGAAGCAGAAAAAAGCATAGAATAGCAAGAACACTACCAGAGGATAAAAGGCAGAGGGTAAAGGTGTAAAAGAAGGGGAAAGCGTAAAATGAAAAAGGCGTGCAGAAGAATAAAGTATGAAGATACATATTGAGTTAAAAAAGAAGAGATATATTCTCTATGCAGCAATTATTGCGCTACTAGGCGTTGTAGGTGCGAACATATCTATCTTACATACCAATGCAGATAAGATAACCAAACATATAGAGTACAAGTCATTCCTGACACAGCTTATTGCAGTATTCAGAGTCAGTATTACAAATAAAGAGGGGAATGGGATTTTTTATCAGCTAATGGCAGCAGGACTATTTATTCTGTTTTTGATTGTATTTTCTTATAAATATACAGTAAGAGAAGTAATCAGTGCCGCAATATTATCAATTCTTTATGGATTCTGCATGTGGATAGGAACCGTATTTTCTCATAGAGAATCCTGGGACTATTTTCTGCGGAATAAATATGTCATGCTGTTAAATGCATTCTATATACTTGGAAATGCAATCATTTTATTTGGAATATTGCTTTTGCTATGTCGTGTCATTCTTCGGATATCTGAGACGGATAATCAGACAGAGCATAGCTTAAAGAGAGTATTTCTTACTTGTGTACTGGTACTGTTTGTTTTATGGCTGCCCTATTATATCAGTATGTGGCCTGCGACAATCCATGGTGATTTTTTGATGCAGGTATTACAGCTTTTTCATTATCCTACAATGCTTCAGCACCAGCTTACCTCTGACGGAGTAAATGTATTTTACAGTAACGATCATCCATTTTTACATACGCAGCTCGTAGGGCTTTTTATTAAATTTGGTATAAAAATAAATAATAAGGCGCTGGGATATGGAATGTATACATTTCTTCAGATGACAGCCTATATTGGCGGTATTAGCGCGATCATTACGACTTTATATAAGTTTGGGGCAAATCACAGAATTTTGAAAGCTGCTTTAGGAGCTTATGCGCTATTCCCTGTATTTCCTCTGTATGCAATTATGGTAGGCGGAGACAGTTTTTTTGCTCTGTTTTTCCTGTGGTTTATGGTGGGAATCCTCTGGATTTTTAAAACACAGGGAGATGTTCTAAAGAATATAAAGTTTGACATCTTTTTTGCGGTAATTGTTTTTCTCATGTCGGCATCAAAGAATCAGGGAATCTATATTGCCTTAGTTACTTTAGTTTTCTGTGTGATCTGTCTGAAAAAATACAGAATAAAAATATTAGTGACAATGTTTGTTCCGATATTTATTTTCCAGTTTGCCTATACAGGACTGCTTTTTAAAGCGGCCCGTGTTTCTACAGTAGGAAAGCAGGAAGCCTTATCTGTTTGTTTTCAGCAGACAGCCAGATATGTAAAGTATCATGGGGACGAGGTGACCGGGGAAGAAGAAGCCGCTATTAAAAAAGTTCTTGCTTATAAAAAATTAGCCAAAAAATACCAGCCAGCTTTATCCGATCCGGTAAAAGGTACTTATAAAAGTGAAGTTACATCAACGGATTTAAAGAACTATTTTAAAGTCTGGCTTCAGATGGGACTAAAACATCCAGATGAATACTTCCAGGCATTCTTCGCTAACACTTACGGCTATTATGCTCCACTGTTTAATAGCCGTGGCGGATTGTATCTGGGTCTTAGTACCGTCCGTTTTTACCGTTCCAATAGAAAATGGGCACAGGAAATGGTTCCAGAATCTTTTTGTGACAAAGTAGACTTTAAAGAACCTAAAATTCTGTCACCAATACGGGAGAGGATGAAGTTCTTAATGGGAATATCCTACAAAATTCCAATTATGAACTGGCTATATAACCCGGGAGTTATTACATGGCTTATCCTTATCGCATTCTTTGCCTTATGGATAAAAAGAAAATACTTTGACATGGCAGCATTCCTGCCGGTATTCTTAATCGTATGCGTGTGCCTGTTATCACCGCGAAATGATAATCTCCGCTACATCTATCCGGCATGTGTGTTAATACCGGGGATGCTGGCTAATTTGCAGGGGGATAGATAAACAGACGAACAGAAGGATTTCATCACAACCAACTGGAGAAACTTCAATTCTTATAAATCTTATAAAAACAAAAGTTCAGAATATAGATTACTTCTGGTTTTATCAAAAAAACAGCTCAATAGAAAACAGCTACTGTCTATTTGTGACCGGGGAGCTGCGAGAGTATACATAATGTTAGAAAAGTTCCGTATTAAATTATTGATTTTGACACCTTTGTGTTTTGTACAACTGAGTCAAAATCAATAATTTAATACGGAACTTTTCATAGAAGTCTTCTACTTGCAGCGGCTAAAGTCACAAATAGGCAGTAGCTGTTTTCTATTGAGCGTCTGTTTTAGACTCCCCAGAATTACCTCTTGTTTTTAAAAGCCGGATCTGTTGGATCGTAATTCTGGTTGCCAGGAATTTTTCCAGTAGTATCGTTTAAAGTAATCTTTCCGAATGGTCCCTTATTAGAAGAACGGTAAATGCGGATAGGGATACTATAGCGGTTTGTTTTTGCAATGTCATAGATAAGCTTTGCATTACCTGCCTGTACGCGGATACATGCAGTGGTCTGGTTTGTTCCAAGTCCGTTATAAGTACTTGCGATAAGTTTCTTGTTGCTTGTGCCGCGGTACATCTCGGAATGAATCCAGCTGCGTGTTCCCTTTACGAATACTCCCCACTGGTAGTAATGCCAAGGGTTGCTTTTTTTGTAAATGAACCAGGAGCGGGCAGTTCCTTTGGAAAGATAGTGGTTTCCAACATAAGTACTGCGGCCGTCTCTTGCGGTAGAACATACAACAGTTTTGGCTGGAATGTCATATTTGTTTGTTTTTCCATCGTAGAGAAGGAAAGTGATATTGTGAGTTACCAGATTTAATTCGAGTTTCATTCTTTTCTTTTTGTAGCTGGAACCAAATGTTTTGAAAAGATCTTTGGAAAGCCGGCCATTTTTCTTAAAATAATATTTGTATTTTGTTCTGCTGCCGCTGTAGTCGCGGAGATATTTCCAGCCAGTAACAGCCTTTCCTTTTTTCAAGTAGTAGCGGTTACCCTTCCAGTTTTTCCATCCAGTATATTTGGTGAAAACACCACGTTTATAATACTTATTATCTGAGATACCGGTAAATAAAACGCCGTTCTTACGGAGCTTTCCATCATTTGTGGTTGTAGTCTGTGTTGTTGCTGCCTGCACATTTATTCCCTTTTGTGAGGAAAAACCTACGCCAAAAGTCATAATAAATATGAGGGAAAAGATAGTAAGTTGTCTTATAAATTTTTTCATGATTCCTCCTGTATTTTTATTTAATAAACTTGCACACTAAATCTTAATCGCTTATAAGTCAAATGTCAAGAAAAGAAAGAAGTAAGCAAAATATTACCAATAGAAAGTTGGAATATCATAAATTGTTGTAAATATTACATAATAATATCAAGAAAGTCGTAATGGTTGTGTTTGACCCTCTTTTTGGCCAGTGATATAATTTATACATAATATTGTGTGATTTTACAAGTGCACGATAGCTGAATTATAAAAAGACCGCCTGAGGAATATATCCGGTAATCCAGAGATGATTTGGGTGGAAGAAAGGATGGGAGATATGAAGTATGTAGCGGGTGTAGATATAGGTAACGCTACCACAGAAGTCGCTCTTGCAAAGATTGACGGGCAGGACATTGAGTTTTTGACCAGTGGTATTGGACCTACAACCGGAATCAAAGGAACTTTGCAGAATATCAGCGGGGTTTTCATGTCTTTAAAGAATGCTCTTGAGAAGGCAGGCATGGATTACAGTGATTTGGCAGAGATTCGTATTAATGAGGCTGCGCCAGTTATCGGTGATGTAGCGATGGAGACGATTTCTGAGACTGTTATTACAGAGTCAACAGTAATTGGTCATAATCCAAGTACACCGGGAGGAACAGGAATCGGAGTTGGAACTTCTGTCCTTGTAACAGAGCTTTCTAAGATTCGTGAGGCAAAGGATGTTATCGTAATTGTTCCAAATAAAGTTAGATTTGCGCAGGCAGCAGCTCTTATGAATCAGGCAAAGGAGAATATACATATTACAGGTGCAATCGTGCAGGCAGATGATGGTGTTTTACTGAACAATCGTCTTGATAAAAAGATTCCAATTATTGATGAAGTTGCCATGATTGAAAAAGTTCCTTTGGGAATGACCTGTGCGATTGAAGTAGCAGAGCAGGGAACTGTATTATCAACTCTTTCTAATCCATATGGAATCGCAACAGTGTTTGATTTGAGTTCTGAAGAGACAAAGCGCGTGGTACCGATTGCGCGTTCTTTGATTGGTGCACGTTCCGGAGTAGTGATTAAAACACCTACAGGTGATGTACAGGAAAGAAGCATCAAAGCGGGAACAATCAATATCATCGGTCTTAAAAAGGAAGTTGATGTTGACGTTGACGAAGGTGCAGATAAGATTATGGAAGCCATTTCTTCTATTCAGGAGATTGACGATATTCAGGGTGAGACAGGCACGAATGTTGGTAACATGTTGAATAAGGTTCGCCGTGTTATGGCTGGTCTTACGAATAAGAGTCCACAGGATATTAAGATTCAGGATTTACTTGCAGTAGATACTTTTAATCCACAGAAGGTTGTCGGTGGTATTGCTGATGAATTTGCATTAGAGAATGCGGTTGGAATCGCTGCAATGGTTAAGTCTGACCGCCTTCAGATGGAGATGATCGCACAGGTGCTTACTGAGAAGTTAAGAGTTCCTGTATATGTTGGCGGAGTAGAAGCAGACATGGCTATCAAGGGCGCATTGACAACTCCTGGTACAAGCGTTCCATTAGCTATCGTTGATATGGGGGCTGGTTCTACTGATGCTTCTATTATCAACCGAGAAGGTAAGGTTAAGCTGATTCATCTGGCAGGTGCCGGAAATATGGTTTCTCTCTTAATTCAGTCTGAACTTGGTTTAGATGACTTTGAACTCGCAGAAGATGTTAAGAAGTATACACTGGCTAAGGTAGAGAGTTTATTCCATATCCGTCATGAGAATGGAACTGTACAGTTCTTTGATAAACCGTTAGATCCATCCATTTTTGCAAAAGTTGTTCTTGTAAAAGAGAATGATGAGCTTGTACCGTTAGACGGTGTGGAATCTTTAGAAAAGGTTAAAGCAGTTCGTATGGAAGCAAAGAAGAAAGTATTTGTTACCAATGCGATTCGTTCCTTATCAAAGGTAAGTCCTACAGGCAATCCAAGAGATATCCAGTTCGTTGTAATGGTTGGCGGTTCTGCTCTTGACTTTGAGATTCCAAACTTTGTAACAGATGCATTAGCTGATTATGAGATCGTTGCCGGCCGTGGTAATATCCGTGGTTGTGAAGGTCCTCGTAATGCAGTTGCTACCGGTCTTGCTATGGCTTGTGTTGAGCAGGAAAACTAGAATTTGGATTCGAATGTGTTTGAAAAATCATTCCTGCATTTGCGGGTCATAATTTGCAGAAAGCATTCTTGAAAAAGTAATCTACATAATAATCTCACAGGATAAGTGAAAGCAAGTCTTGTGGGATTATTTGCATTTTGTCAGAAAATGATTTTTACAAGGAACATATTTGCAGCATATTTCAGTGATATGATGTTCTAGAGCGTGTTTGAAAAATCATTCCAGCAATCTGCACGCCCCAATTTGCGGTATATTTTGCCTTCATTCAGTTGGCGTAGCCCGCTACGCCGCCCTCATTCAGGCGAAATCTTCCACAAATTGTAACGCACATCTTGCAGAAAGCATTTTTCAAACACGCTCTAGAGCGTGCTTGAAAAACGCTCTAGTAACTTGATAGATACAGCAGGAAAAGGCTGCATAAGTTGACAGGATTCTGAAGCTTGTTTATAATAAATCTGTTAAGAATCAATTAAAAATAAAACTATTTATTGAGAGGATTGGAAGATTTTTTATGAGTAAAATACAGATTATCACAGACTCCGCAAGTGACATTTCAAAAGAGATGGAACAGAAATACAATTTAGATGTTATTTCTTATTCCATTGTGATAGGAGATAAGACTTATACAAGCCGTGTAGATTTTGATAATGAGGGATGTTATGAGTTAATGGAGGCAAGCGAGAGCCTTCCTATGACATCACAGATCACAGCATTCCAGTTTATGGAATTATATTATGATTACTATCAGAAAGGCTGTACAGATCTTATTTTTATTTTGATTAATGGAAAGGGTTCTGCAACATATAATAACTCTTTAATGGCGATGGATATGCTTATCGAGGAACATCCAGAATGTGAAGGAAAGATTCACATTTACAGTCATGACGGTGGAAGTTACAGTGCTGGTTACGGACAGCCTGCAGTAATGGCAGCAAAGATGGCCCAGGAAGGCAGGTCCGTAGAAGAGATTAACGCTTATCTGGAAGAAAGCATTGCACGCCGCCGCATTTATTTTGGAATTTACAATCTTAAATATGCTGGAAAGTCCGGACGTATTCCGAGTGCTGCTGCTTTTATCGGTGACAAGATTGGTATTAAGCCAATCATGAAAATCTGGGATCACGAGATTACTACTGCTGGTAAATGCAGAGGAGAGAAGAAGGTCGTATCTAAGATTTGCGATATGGCAATTGCAGATATGGAGCCAGGTTCCGAGTATCAGATTGAATATGGTAATGATGAGAAGATAAAGGAAGAGATGGCAGCAAAGATGACAGAGAAGCTTGGATATGGCCCGACAGGTTATTTCCAGATTGGTGCAGAAGTTGCAGCGAATGCAGGTCCAAGAATTGTCGGTGTTGCATTTGATGCTAAGAAATAATTTTTACAGGGTTAAAGACTTTGTGAAAGTAGAAGGGACGTAATACGGGGGTACATTTATGGAGAAGAGAAGAATATCCATTCTGGGAGATTCTATCAGTACCTTTGCAGGTTATACACCAGAAGAAGCTGTCTTTTATGATTCGTATGTACAGTGGGAGACAGGAGTAAAATCTGTGGAGGATACATGGTGGATGCAGGTAATAAAGGCTTTAGATGGAGAGCTTGGAACGAATCATTCACTGGCTGGAAGTATGGTATCTGGTAATTTATCAACATCGGCGATGTCTTATGAGCGCATAGAGAAGCTGGGAACCAATGGTATACCGGATATTATTCTTATCAGCGCAGGTTGTAATGACTGGGGATTTTGTGTCCTTCCAGAAGAATTTGAGGAAGCGTATCGAACGATGCTTCACAGAATAAAGGAGCAATATCCACATGCGGATATCTATTGTGCGACACTTCCAGAAGGAAAACAGCCGCAGGGGGAGACATTTTTTAATATTGACAGCACGATTTCTAAGAGAGTGTATTCTGATATTATCAGAGAGAATGCCCAAAAAGCGCAAGTATATATTGCGGATCTTGCAAATGTTCAGGAAGAATATGAAACAGTGGATGGAGTGCATCCGAATAAAGCAGGAATGCATACGCTTGCCCGGATGTGGATCAGGGAAATGAAAAAGTTCATTTGTAAATAAGAATGAATGGCAGGGAGGATAGAATTATTTTTATGAAGAAGAAAAATATAGTTTTTGTACTTTGTCTTATTTTTGCACTGGGATTTCTTTTCATGCCACAGGAAGGCAGAAATGCAGAGGCAGCTTCAAGAACACGACTTAGCAGTACCTCTCTTAAGGTTGTTCCAGGAAAGACAGAGAAACTTAAGATTTATGGAAGAAGAGGCCGTAAAGTAGTATGGACGAGTAGCCGGCCCAGAGTTGTCTCGGTAGAGAATGGAAAGCTTACGGCTTTAAAGGGCGGTACATCAACGATCACAGCGAGGGTGGGGTCTCAGAAACTTCATTGTAAAGTACGGGTTGTCGGACTGAATACGACAAAGATTACTCTGGCAAAGGGAGATAAATTTCAGTTAAAGGTGAAGAATGGATACCGAACTACATGGACAAGCAAGAATAAAAAGATTGCAAAGGTCAGTAAGAACGGTGTGATTAAGGCTAAAAAAAGCGGAGTCACAACAATTGTGTGCCGCACAAATGGAAGAAAGTTAAAATGTAAAGTATATGTAGCTTCTTTAAAGTATAGTACGCTTCGCCTAAAAGCAGAAAGTTCCTATCATCTTTCTATAAAACATGCCGGCGATGTTTTAGCATGGACATCTTCAAATCCGTCAGTTGCAGAAGTAGATTCTAATGGAAATATTACAACATTACCGGTTTCAGGAACTTCTGTGCTTACATGTAAGAGTGGAAAAGCGGTTCTTAGCTGTAAATTAACTGTAGTAAGCCCGGATAACATTATTACAAATATGAGCACACTTCCAACAAGCAGTAATCAGGACCGATTTACTGTGATAGTAAACAGTTATCCAAATGTACGTCATTATACGGTATACAGGCAGTCAGCATCAATAAATGCCAGCAGTTTCAAAAACTATATGCCATATCATGGATGCGCGGCGTGTGCAGCAGCAACAGTATTGACTGGTTTTGGAAAGAATATTACACCGAAACGGGTTACGGATAAGAATGGTTTAGAATATAAAGCATTTGGGAAAAAAATCTGGAAGAAAAATTATAAAAAAGAATTAAAAGATCAGATGCCCGTATCTCTTTACGGTATTAATAAGATTTTAAATAATAACGGTATCCAGACAGAATATGTAAGACGATTTAGCGATGTCGAGGCATGTCAGCAGATTATCAGCCATTTAAAAACAGGTAATCCGGTTGTCATAGAAGCCAAAAAGGGTAAATGGGCGAACAGCTATCATACGATGGTACTTCTTGGCTTAACGGATACGGGGAAAGCAATCATTGCAGATTCAGCAAATAGGACAGGATTTGGTAGTAAGCAGAGAGTGAAGTACGAATCCGTATCTAATCTCATAAAGCACATGTTTGCATGTTCAGTATCCGGCGCGAAGTCTGCGAACTGTTATTTTGGAAGTTCCAGCGGTGGTGGCTATATCCTCGTAAATCCGAATCCATAATGCCGGGGCATTCTTGAATCATTAATATGTATTTGTTAATATGAAGCCTCAATGTAGTTTTCATTCTTTTTTACACTTTTTCTTTGCAAGATATTTCGATAGGAAAAGGTAAAAAAATGCGGAGAAATAAAGAGGAAAAAGCCACTTTTTTGTGCAAAATCATGAAATAACAGAAATAACGCAATTTTCTTACATTTCTTTTTGTAATTTCGTGGAAAATTAAAAAATGATGTGTTATAATAACTCCAAAATTTATAACAAGATGAAATGAAGTTTTCTGTAAGATTTATTTCATATTTAGAAGGGAAGTTTTCGTAATGGAAAAGAAAAATATTAACTGGGGCGAGCTGGGCTTTAGCTATCAGCAGACAGAGAAAAGATTTGTAGCTAATTTCAAAGATGGTGCATGGGATGAAGGCACTCTTACAGAAGATGCTACAATTACTCTGAACGAGTGTGCCGGTGTATTTCAGTATGCACAGACATGTTTTGAAGGTTTAAAGGCATACACAACAGAGAACGGAGATATCGTTTGTTTCCGTCCTGACTTAAACGCAACCCGTATGGCAGATTCCTGTAGAAGACTGGAAATGCCAGTATTCCCTGAAGATAAGTTTGTTGAAGCTGTTGTAGAGACAGTAAAAGCTAACGCAGGCTATGTAGCACCTTATGGTTCAGGAGCTACTTTATATATCCGTCCATATATGTTTGGTTCCAATCCTGTTATCGGTGTAAAACCAGCAGATGAATATCAGTTCCGTATCTTCGTAACACCTGTAGGACCATACTTCAAAGGTGGCGCAAAACCTATCACAATCAGAGTTTCAGACTTCGACCGTGCAGCACCTAACGGAACAGGACATATCAAAGCAGGACTTAACTACGCTATGAGCTTACATGCTATCGTAGATGCACATAACCAGGGTTATGATGAGAATATGTATCTTGACCCTGCGACAAGAACAAAGGTTGAAGAGACAGGTGGAGCAAACTTCATTTTCATCACAAAAGATGGCAAGTTTGTAACTCCTAAGTCAGACAGTATCCTTCCATCTATCACACGTCGTTCTTTGATGTACATTGCAGAACATTATCTTGGAATGGAAGTAGAACACAGAGAAGTACGTTTCGATGAAGTAAAAGACTTCGCAGAATGTGGTCTTTGCGGAACAGCAGCCGTAATCTCTCCAGTTGGAAAGATTGTTGACCACGGTAAAGAAATCTGCTTCCCAAGCGGAATGGAAGAGATGGGTCCTGTAACTAAGAAGTTATATGATACACTTACAGGAATCCAGATGGGACATATTGAAGCACCAGAGGGATGGATTAAAACAATCTGTAAACATGGTGAATGCTAATTGCAGGGTTAGATAAAACAGACGAACCCAAGAAATAACATAGTCCATATTTGTGACTTTAGTCGCGGAGGTTTAAATGCTCGCTTTATGCGCTCGCATATAAACCTTGCTTCGAGGCCACAAATATGGACTATGTTATTTCTTGGGTTCTGTTTCCTTTAAAGCCTGCAGATTAGATTTTATGAATCTTACAGATACCCACAACTACTATTTAATTCAAACAAAATGATGAAAAAATTACCAGTTTATGATATAATAAACAAAAATATTTTATGAATGATTATGAAAGCGGGAGGACTCTGTTTATGCCAGATACCAGATTTATTACAGAATTTGACCAGTATTTATTTGGTCAGGGGACACATTATGACTTATATAATAAACTTGGCGCGCATCCTATGACAGTTGATGAGGAAGAGGGAGTATATTTTGCTGTGTGGGCACCGAATGCGGCAGCAGTTTCCATTGTTGGTGATTTTAATGAATGGGATGAGAATGCGACACCGATGGAACGTTTAGAACCACTTGGAATTTATCAGATATTTCTTACAGGGATAAAAGTGGGAGATATTTATAAATATTGTGTTACTGCACAGGATGGCAAAAAAACATTAAAAGCAGACCCTTATGGATTTCAGGCAGAACTCCGTCCGAACAATGCTTCTGTTGTGGCAGACATTTCTGATTTTAAGTGGCATGACAGCCGATGGATGAAGAAGAGAGAGAAATTTGATGATAAAAAGAATCCAATGTTTGTATATGAAGTACATCCGGGTTCCTGGAAAAAGCATGAACAGACAGAAGAAGATGAGGATGGATTCTATAATTACAGAGAGATTGCACATGAGCTGGCAGCTTATGTGAAAGATATGGGATATACTCATGTGGAACTGATGGGTATTGCAGAGCATCCATTTGATGGTTCCTGGGGATATCAGGTAACAAATTATTTTGCTCCAACATCCCGTCATGGTTCACCAGAAGACTTCCAGTATTTCATGGACTATATGCATGAACATAATATCGGTGTTATCCTTGACTGGGTGCCAGCACATTTCCCAAGAGATGCTTTCGGATTAGCAGAGTTTGACGGAACCTGCCTCTATGAATACGCAGATCCAAGAAAAGGAGAACATCCAGACTGGGGAACAAAGGTATTTGATTACGGCAAGACAGAAGTGCAGAATTTCCTTATCTGTAACGCGCTTTTCTGGTTAGAACATTATCATGTAGACGGACTTCGTGTAGATGCGGTTGCTTCTATGTTATATCTTGACTACGGACGTGAAGACGGACAGTGGGTTCCAAACATTTACGGCGGTAACGAGAACCTTGAGGCAATTGAATTCTTCAAGCACCTGAATACAATCGTAAAGAAGAGAAATCCAGGAATCGTTATGATCGCAGAAGAATCTACCGCATGGCCAAAAGTAACGGATAAGGCAGAATACGGCGGATTAGACTTCAGCCTTAAGTGGAACATGGGCTGGATGCACGATTTCTTAGAGTACATGAAGCTTGATCCTTACTTTAGAAAATATAACCATACAAAGATGAACTTCGCAATGGTTTATGCATACTCCGAAAACTATATGCTCGTCCTTTCTCACGATGAAGTCGTTCATCTGAAATGCTCTATGATAGAGAAAATGCCAGGCAGCTACGAGGATAAATTCAAAAATCTTATGGCAGGTTATGCGTTCATGACAGGACACCCAGGCAAGAAGCTTCTCTTCATGGGACAGGATTTTGGACAGCATAGAGAGTGGAGTGAAAAGAGAGAACTTGACTGGTTCCTCTTAGATAAAGAGCCGAACCGCCATTTGCAGACATTTGTAAAAGAATTACTTCATCTTTATAAAAATAATAAATGTCTCTACGAATACGACTGCTATCCAGAAGGCTTCGAATGGATCAATGCCGATGACGGTGACAGAAGTATATTCTCTTTCGTAAGACATTCCGAAAGCGGAAAGAGCAATATGCTCTTCATCATCAACTTCACACCAGTAGAACGTCCAGATTACCGTGTCGGAACAACTTGCCGAAGAAAGCACACACTTGTACTCAGCAGTGATGATAAAAAGTTTGGCGGAACTGGTAAGAGAAGACCAAAAGAATATAAACCAGCGAAGAAAGAGTGTGATGGAAGAAAGTATTCCTTTAGATATAAATTGCCGGCATATGGGGTAGCGGTATTTAAGTTCTAATTTGTAGGGTTGGAGAAATAAACAGACGAACCCTCATCTCCTGTAATTTACAAAAATGCTTCGTTTCACTGCGTCCAAGCTGCTCATCCGCAACTTGAACTTGCTCTAAGGCGCATTTTTGTAGATTACAGGAGATGAGGGTTCTGTGTATTTCAATCCTACAAATCAGTTGAAAAAAATTGAGGATGGGGACAGAAGAAATAGGAACTCTGGCTTGTTGTTGTAAAATTGCTGTGATATTATAATAATAGTTTGCGTGTCAATCCTTAATATTTCATTTCATGGAAAGCTATAATCTTATAAATGATATCCAAATCCTACAACATGAATTCTGATTTTACTTCTACAGCAAAAAACAGCTCCCAGAGAGAAGATACCTTATATTTGTGGCATTAGAGTGATGATTGAATGTGAGCATGGGAAGCGAACATTCACCCCGCAGTGATAGAGTCACAAATATAAGGTATCTTCTCTTTCTGGTGGCATCTCCCTTGTTACGCAACCCAGAATAGAAAGGACTTTTATGAATTGTATACATTTAAATTTTGTGAGTGATAAAGAGGGAAGAAAGTTCCTTTTCCCCATTCTTCCCCAAGATGGTTTGAACGAAAAAACACTTAATGTAGTAATTACTGACGGTGATTCACAAAGAATATATCCTGTTTTTCAACAGAAAGCGGGAATTTATGGTGATTACAGCGAATACATGACCAGGCATGGGTGTGCCTGTTGTTCTTTGACAACAGCATTGGCGGCTTTTGTGGAAAAGTATGCAGATTTGAAACCAAATGGAACAATTTCTGAGGTGGAGAGAAAGCATTTCCCCGAAGAAGTATATACGGAGAATTATGGGAAAGTGATGGCAAGGCAGATGCCGGTTTCTCTTTATGGAATTTCTCTTATTTTGCAAGAAGAGGGTGTTTCTTGCGAATATATAGGAGATTTTGAGGATAAAGCTGCCGAAAAGCAGATGATGGAGCATTTATATAAGGGAAAGCCCGTCATTATAGAAACAAGCCGAATGCGTAGAAAAGGAAAAAGAATCGTTCACTTTTTTGATAAAAAATATGCGGGATCCTATCATACGATGATTCTGTTAGGTGTGGATGAAGAGGGGCAGGTAGTCTTTACTGATTCTGCAACAAGAGACTGGGCAGGAGAACAGCAAAGATTAAAACGGGCTAAGCTGCCAGAACTTATTTCCTATATGTTTCCACAGAAAAATGTGGGGGATACGCATTTATATTTTAGCAGAAAAAGGAATACGGGCGGTTATATTTTGATTTGCTGAATGAGAAAGTAAGCACAAAAAAATTCCGCGAGTACATTGAATAACGAAGTAGGCACAATGGCAAATAAAGCTTTGGTATATGCGATATATCCAAACGAAAAACAGAAACGAGCAGGAACAGAATAAATCAAAAATCCTACTTGACAAAATTTTCAGGTTTTACTACAATAAGAAACATGATGTTTGTCCGCACAGGACGGATGTTCTGTATCACCTATATTTGTAATATATAGAATTTACAGTATAGGAGCATCATTTTTATGTGAATTTCAATATGAATTTCAAAAATGAGAAAGACGAAGACGGAAACAAGTAGCTTTTATTCATGCATTCCAGAGAGTGACCGGCTGGTGGGAGGTCATGTGCCAGATAGCAAGTGAATACATTCCTGAGTCGCACACCGAATGAGACAGATATTTATCATGTTAAGCGTGAGTAGATTTTAGAAATTGCTGAATGTGATGGAAAAGGTAAGATTTGTTTTTAGTAGGCTGTGACGGAGCGGCGGCCGTTATCCGCAGAAGCGTTGTTTGACGCTCATTTGAGGCAGAGCATTTACTCTGCGAAAAAAGGTGGTACCACGAAGTTATATCTCGTCCTTTTATTAGGACGGGATTTTTTTATTTTATTTAGGAGGATTTTATGACAGTATATGACGAACTGGTTGCAAGAGGATTGATTGCACAGGTAACAGATGAAGAAGAAATTAAGGAACTTGTCAATAACGGAAAGGCTGTATTCTATATTGGATTTGACCCAACAGCAGACAGCCTTCATGTAGGACATTTCATGGCACTTTGCCTGATGAAACGTCTGCAGATGGCAGGAAATAAGCCAATCGCCTTAATCGGTGGTGGTACTGCCATGATCGGTGATCCATCCGGACGTACAGATATGCGTCAGATGATGACAAAAGAGACAATCAACCATAACGTAGAGTGCTTCAAAAAACAGATGAGCCGTTTTATTGATTTCTCTGATGGAAAAGCTATGCTCGTAAACAACGCAGACTGGCTCTTAGACTTAAACTATGTAGAATTACTTCGTGAAGTAGGCCCATGCTTCTCAGTAAATAACATGCTTCGTGCAGAATGCTACAAACAAAGAATGGAAAAGGGGTTATCTTTCTTAGAGTTTAACTACATGATCATGCAGAGCTATGACTTCTATGAGTTATACCAGAAATACGGCTGTAATATGCAGTTTGGTGGTAATGACCAGTGGAGTAATATGCTTGGCGGTACAGAATTGATCCGTCGTAAATTAGGACCAGATGCCGATGCTTACGCTATGACAATTACCCTTCTTTTAAATTCCGAAGGAAAGAAAATGGGTAAAACACAGTCCGGTGCTGTATGGTTAGATCCGAATAAGACTTCTCCGTTTGACTTCTATCAGTACTGGAGAAATGTTGCAGATGCAGATGTTATGAAGTGTATCCGTATGTTGACCTTCCTTCCGTTAGAAGAAATTGATGCAATGGATAGCTGGGAAGGCAGCAAATTAAATGAAGCAAAAGAAATTCTTGCATTTGAACTTACAAAATTAGTTCACGGCGAAGAAGAAGCACAGAAAGCACAGGATGCCGCCAGAGCATTATTCAGCAACGGCGGAGACACAGCAAATATGCCAGCATGTGCAGTTACAGAAGAAGACTTAAGAGATGGCACAGTAGATATCCTTGCACTTCTTGTAAAATCCGGTTTAGCAGGAACACGTTCTGAAGCAAGACGTAATGTAACACAGGGTGGTGTAACATTGGATGGCGAAAAGGTAACGGACTTTAAGGCTGCTTATACACTTGATGACTTTAAAGGCGAAGGAAAAGTCTTAAAGAGAGGAAAGAAGAAATTCATTAAGATTGTAGCTGAATAGGATTTGCCGCAGGTAAGACAGACGCTCCCGAAGAAAGAAGGCATCCTATATTTGTGACTCTATCACTTCGGGTTGAATGTTCGCCTCCACGCTCACATTCAATCCTTGATCTAAGGCCACAAATATAGGATGCCTTCTTTCTCGGGAGCTATTCTTTGGCTGGGTTGGCTGGGAATGGAATTGCTGAAAGTTTAAACACGCGTTTGTCATACCAAAGAAAAAATTAAAAAGCCCCATTTTCTACATCCGATCTGCCTTCCGTTTAAGCAAAAAGACTACAGTTTGAATCTCCTGAGCTGCCAAAGACAGCCCAATGCAAGAGAAAAAAAGCATATTTGTGGCCTCGGAGCAAGGTTTGGATGCGAGCGCATAAGCGAGCATTCAAACCGCCGCGACTAAAGTCACAAATATGCTTTTTTTTCTCTTGCATTGGGCGTCTCTTTGCCACACTTTTAGGGAAAACCAACATATTCTGATACAAAGGAAGGAAGAGGTTTCAATCATGTTTGATTTAATTTCGATATCGGAAGCGATAAAAAGAAGCTACGATTCAGAAGGCCTACTCGTTGATGTGCGTTCAGAGGAAGTATTTAAAAAAGGGCATCTCCCAATGGCAGTCAATCTCCCATTTGAAGAAATTATGGATGAAAAGTTCGATATAGAGGCAATAGAGAAAGATTTTAATATAGAAAAAGAACAGCCAGTTTTTTTATATTGTGATACAGGTTCCACAAGTATGCTGGCGGCGAAGAAGCTTGATTCTGTGGGAATTCACGCATACAGTGTGGTTGGCGGCATTATGTTTTATAAAGGATACTTAGAAAAGGAGAAGAACGATTTGTGGACGATGGTGCGTACTTCTTGACATAGCAACATTTCCTAAGTACAATTATAATTATTGAGAAATATGTAGATTATGAAAAAATAGGATGAAGTACATGTGTATCGTGGTATTTTAAGTAGTAATTTATATAGAAAAATGAGGTTAGGCAGATGAAGTAATATTATAAATATTGCTTTAGATATAGAAACGTGTCTTTGTATGAAAACAGAAGAAAGATGCAATGAATGGAGGTAAGATGAGCAACAAATATGAGTTTATTGCGCCGTGTCACTTTGGACTTGAGGCAGTGTGTAAAAGAGAGATAGCAGATTTGGGATATGAGATTGTGAAGGTAGAAGATGGAAAGGTAACTTTTGCCGGAGACATGGATGCTTTGGTAAGAGCAAACATTTTCTTAAGAACAACGCAGAGAATCCTTTTAAAAGTGGCAGAGTTTAAGGCACTAACTTTTGAGGAACTGTTCCAGAATGTGAAAAAGGTTCCGTGGGAAGAGTATTTCCCATCCGATGCGAGATTCTGGGTGACAAAGGCAACTTCTGTAAAGAGTAAGCTTTTCAGCCCTTCTGATATTCAGTCCATTGTAAAAAAGGCGATGGTAGAGCGAATGAAAGAGCATTACCACATCAATTGGTTTGAGGAAGATGGTGCCGATTATCCGGTTCGAGTTATTATTTATAAGGATATTGTGACAATTGGTCTTGATACTTCTGGTGAGAGCCTTCATAAGAGAGGATACCGCCGCATGGTCAGCAAGGCACCGATTGAGGAGACATTGGCAGCTGCACTTATCAAGCTCACTCCGTGGAATAAGAGCCGTATCCTTGTTGATCCGTTTTGTGGAAGTGGAACATTTCCTATTGAAGCGGCAATGATGGGAGCGAATATCGCACCGGGAATGCACCGCGAATTCCAGGCGCAGAATTGGGACAATATCGTGTCTCCAAAGCTTTTTGCCAGAGGATTTGAGGAGGCAGAATCTTTAGTAGATACGAGCGTGGAGATGGATATTCAAGGATATGATATTGATCCGCAGATTGTAAAAGCAGCAAGAGAAAATGCGAAAAGAGCAGGCGTGGACGGACTCATTCATTTCCAGCAGCGTCCGGTTCATCATTTAAGCCATCCAAAGAAGTACGGCTTTGTAATCACGAACCCTCCTTACGGCGAGCGTTTAGAGGAAAAAGAAGATTTACCAGCACTTTACCGTGATATGGGAAAAGCTTTCGCAGGACTTGACGGCTGGTCTGAGTATGTCATCACTGCTTATGAAGATGCAGAGCGTTACATCGGAAAGAAAGCGGCGAAGAACCGAAAGATTTATAACGGAATGATGAAGACATATTTCTACATGTTTCCAGGCCCAAAACCACCGAGAAGAAAGAAAATGGTACAGCCGGAAGAATAATCTGTATGAGTATTTTTTCAAGTGTACTTTAATGCGAGAATACTTAGCAGAAAATATTTAATATGAAGATATCGAAAATGTTAGAAGTGATATAAAAAGCACAAGTTTTTTGGGAGGCAGCATTTTGAAAAAGAAACTGATATTTGCCACAGGAAATGAAGGAAAAATGAAGGAAATCCGGGAAATTCTCGGAGATTTGGATTACGAGCTTCTTTCGATGAAAGAAGCCGGAGTAGATATTGATATCGTGGAAGATGGAACAACATTTGAAGAAAATGCAATCATCAAGGCCAAAACTGTAATGGAAGCAACAGGCAGTCTTGTATTAGCAGATGATTCCGGTTTAGAAGTGGATTATCTGAATAAAGAGCCAGGAGTATATTCGGCCCGCTATATGGGAGAGAATACATCTTATCGCATTAAAAATCAGATTATTTTAGACAGACTGCATGGCGTCCCTGATATCGTAAGAAGTGCTCGTTTCGTCTGCGTAATCGCAGCAGCATTTCCAGATGGACGAGTAGAGACACGTCGGGCAACGATTGAGGGAAGAATCGCACAGGAACCAGCCGGAGAAAATGGTTTTGGCTACGACCCTATTTTCTATCTTCCAGAGAAAGGAAAGACAACGGCCCAGCTTTCAGCAGAGGAAAAGAACGAAATCAGTCATCGTGGAAAGGCATTGCGCCAGATAAAGGAGATTTTATAAATAGATGAGTGAAAAGAAAATGAGAATTTTGGTAATCAGTGATTCGCATGGACGTAATGACGATGTGGCAGGAGTAATCGAGCAGGTTGGACCAATCGATATGCTCATCCATTGTGGAGATGTAGAGCGAGGAGACGATTATATCCGTTCATTGGTAGATTGTCCGGTACATATGGTTTCCGGAAACAACGACTATAATCTTGATCTTCCTGCACAAGACATTTTTAATATTGGCGATTATAAAGTGCTGGTTGTCCACGGACATACTTTTTGTGTGTACCGTGGTGTAGAGAGATTAAAACAGTATGCACTTCAGAATCATATAGATATCGTTATGTTTGGGCATACCCATAAACCATATATCGAAATCGATGAAGATGTAACAATATTAAATCCGGGAAGCGTTTCTTACCCAAGACAACCTGATCATATGCCAACATTTCTCATTATGGAAATCGATGATGAAGGCGAGGCACATTACGGACACGGATATTATAAATCCAAATTTACCGAACTGAAAATTTAAAAAATAATATAAATGTACTCGTGCAAGAAAGACGCAGAGAGTACATTATAATGGAAAAGGGTGCACATTGCAGCATCCTTTCCATTTTTTGTGTATATAGAAAGGAATTATTTTATGAAAAAAGGAGATATTTTTGAGGGAAAAGTCATCCGAACCGAATTCCCTAATAAAGGAATTATAGATATTGAGGGGCAGAAAGTAATTGTAAAAAATGCGTTAGAAGGTCAGGTAGTACGCTTCTCCATTAATAAAAAGAAACGAGATAAAATCGAAGGAAGACTTCTCGAAGTCATCGAACCATCCCCATTAGAGCAGCCAGCAGCCTGCAAACATTTCGGAATCTGCGGCGGATGCCGTTACCAGAATCTTTCTTATGAACAGCAGCTTGACTTAAAGAAACGTCAAGTAGAAGAACTAATCGAAAAGAACGGTCTTTCTTTTGATATCGAAAATATCTACGGAAGCCCAATCACAGAAGGCTACCGTAACAAAATGGAATTCACATTTGGAGACGAAGAAAAAGATGGTCCACTTGCACTCGGAATGCATAAGAAAAACAGCTTCTATGATATCGTAACATTAGACGATTGCCGCATCGTAGACCCTGATTTCAACGTACTTCTTCAGGCAATCTTAAAATACTTCAAAGAAAAAGGCGAAACCTACTTCCACAAAATCCGCCACGAAGGATTTCTTCGTCATCTTGTAATGCGCCGCTCTGTAAAAACAGGAGACATTTTAATCAATCTTGTCACTACGACACAGAGCAGACTGGATGAATCTGAATTTGTCAATATGATTCTCTCCCAGAAAATTGATGGAAAAGTTGTTGGAATCTTGCATACATTAAACGACAACCTTGCAGATGTTGTACAGAGTGACGAGACAAAAACACTCTACGGACAGGACTATTTCTATGAATACCTTTACAATATGCGTTTCAAAATCTCCCCGTTTTCCTTCTTCCAGACAAACACATTAGGAGCAGAAGTCCTCTACGATAAAGTAAGGGAATACGTCGGCGAAACAAAAGACAAACTCATCTATGACCTCTACACCGGAACCGGAACCATTGCCCAGATGCTCGCCTCGGTAGCCAGCAAAGTAGTCGGAGTCGAAATCGTCGAAGAAGCCGTTGAAGCCGCTAAGAAAAACGCAGTGGACAATCACTTAGATAATTGTGAATTTATCGCTGGTGATGTCCTCAAGGTTGTGGATAACTTAACTAAGAAACCAGATATCCTTGTACTTGACCCTCCTCGTGATGGTATTCATCCGAAGGCTTTGACGAAGATTATTAACTTTAATGTTGATGAAATGGTGTATGTAAGCTGTAAGCCTACTAGCCTTATGCGTGATTTGCTTGTGTTTAGGGAAGCAGGGTATGAGGTGAAGAGAGCTTGTTTGGTGGATATGTTTCCTGGAACGGTGCATGTGGAGACGGTTTGCCTTTTGGGTAGGAAAATAGTCAACGATAAGAACGTTGAGTATGCTCATGTTGATTATGAGCCAAAAGATGCAGAGTATCTGAAAAGTGCTAAGGGTTCAGCGTCATACAGAGAAATCAAAGAGTGGATTAAGGAACAACATGATGTTTCTGTATCAAATCTATACATTGCTCAAGTAAAAGACAAATTAGGCTTTGAGAAGCGTGAAAATTATAACACAGGTGCCGAAGGTCATAGAGTACCGAACTGTCCAGCTGAGAAAGAAAAATTGATTCTGGAAGCGTTCAAGCATTTTAGAATGATATAAGAAAAAATCAGAATGAGAGAAAGTGGAGAACATCTGCTTTCTCTTTTTTTGATGTTCTGAAAAAAATTTTTTTGAGCTGGATACGTTGTCAGACAACACGTTTAAATGAAATTAGTGAAATACTGGGTAGGGAAAGTATTGAAATGCGAAAAAGAACCTGCTAAAATAAAAGAAATTGAAGATAAACACAAGGAAAATGGAGGTATATACAATGGCAAATGGAAAGTTTTTACCGCTTGGAGAACGTA
>OLNW01000103.1_pt1 | contig 103167 bp, 92 predicted proteins | sample 1672121 | NCBI WGS metagenome assembly OLNW01 (sample SAMEA3136648, study PRJEB25190) | human gut metagenome
AGTTTGCATAGTCTGTTTTTTCATTTTGCTGATGCTCTGAACTGTTAAACTATATAAAAGGATGGAAATGGAACCATGCAATTAAAACCTGAAGAAATATCCAAGGTCATCCGCAGCCAGATCAAATATTATGATAACGCCATCCACCAGAACGAGACCGGAACCATCCTGATGGTGGGCGATGGTATCGCCCGGGCCAGCGGTCTTATCAACTGTATGGCTGGCGAGCTTCTGGAATTTGAAGACGGAAGCTACGGCATGGCGCAGAACCTGGAAGAAAACAGCGTCTCCATCGTACTGTTCGGAGACGGTGAGAAGATCGGCGAAGGCCAGAGCGTCAAGAGAACCGGAAAAGTCGTTTCCGTTCCCGTCGGCGACGCCCTCATTGGCCGTGTCGTCAACGCACTGGGACAGCCCATCGACGGCGCAGGCCCCATCGTGGCAGACGAGTACCGCGCCATTGAAAGCCCGGCCCCGGGTATCTGTGAACGGCGTTCCGTTCATGAACCCCTCCAGACCGGTATCAAGGCCATCGACTCCATGATCCCCATCGGCCGCGGCCAGCGTGAGCTCATCATCGGCGACCGTCAGACCGGTAAAACCGCCATCGCTGCGGACACCATCATCAACCAGAAGGGCAAAGACGTGATCTGCATCTACGTCGCCATCGGCCAGAAACGTTCCACCGTGGCCGCCCTTGTGGAAAATCTCGCCAAAAACGGCGCCATGGACTACACCACCGTTGTAGCGGCTACTGCTTCCGAGGCCAGCCCTCTGCAGTACATTTCTCCCTACTCCGGCTGTGCCATGGGCGAATATTTCATGTATAAAGGAAAGAACGTGCTCATCATCTACGATGATCTGAGTAAGCATGCGGTGGCTTACCGTGCTCTTTCTCTTCTGATCCGCCGTCCGCCCGGCCGTGAGGCTTATCCGGGTGACGTTTTCTACCTTCATTCCAGACTGCTGGAGAGAGCTGCAAAACTGGATGACGCCCACGGCGGCGGCTCCATGACCGCTCTTCCCATCATCGAGACCCAGGCGGGAGACGTTTCCGCGTACATTCCCACCAACGTGATCTCCATCACCGACGGTCAGATCTTCCTGGAGACCGAGCTTTTCCACTCCGGCGTTATGCCTGCGGTAAACCCGGGTATCTCCGTTTCCCGAGTAGGCGGAAACGCCCAGATCAAGGCCATGAAGAAGGTAGCCGGAACCCTGAAGCTGATCTACTCCCAGTACCGCGAGCTGCAGAGCTTTGCACAGTTCGGTTCCGATCTGGATGCCGACACCAAGGCCCGTCTGGAACAGGGCGCCCGTATCGTGGAAGTCCTGAAGCAGAACCAGAACTCCCCGGTTCCCGTAGAAAAACAGGTAGCCATCTTCTATGCCGTCACGAAAGGAATCCTCTCCGCTGTGAAGGTTTCCGACGTTCACGACTATGAGATGGGCCTTTACACCTACCTCGACACTGACGCGGAGGGCGCTGCCGTGATGCAGACCATCCGTTCCACCGGAAAACTCGAGGAAGAGACGGAAAATCAGCTGAAAACGGTACTTGATACCTATACGAAGCAGTTCCTGGATTCGAAACCTGTATAACAGGGTCGAAAACTCAAAAAGCCGTTCGTGCTTGCACGGTAAGGCTTTTGAGCTTGAGACCCGCCAACGCGGAGCAGAGACCTTGCATGAGCTGCTTCGCAGCGAAGCAATTCGTAGCTATACATCAACCACTATACAGGAGGAATCACTTATGGCTGCAAATATGAAATCCGTAAAACTTCGGATCAAGAGTGTGGAAAGCACCATGCAGATCACCAAGGCCATGGAACTGGTGGCCTCCTCCAAACTCCGGAAAGCCAAGGACCGGGCAGACACCTGCCGCCCTTACTTCCGTGAACTCCATCAGACTCTGGTGGACATCGCAGAGGGCAACCTGGATTTTTCCTCCATTTACGCCCGGAAATCCTCCAGCGAAAAATACTGCTACATCGTCATCGCCGGAGACCGCGGCCTGGCTGGCGGCTATAACGTCAACCTTTTCAAATGCCTGGAGGAAGCCAGTGCCGGACAGGATTTCGTCGTTCTGCCCATCGGAAAAAAGGCTGTGGAATACGCCCACCGAAGGAAACTTCCGATCCTCACCGAGGAATTTGCCGAGATCGCGGAGATTTCCGTGGCGGACTGCTTTGAGATGGCGAGCCTTCTCTGCTCCGCCTTCAAAAAAGGAGAATTCGGCCACATCGAACTCTGCTTTACGAGCTTCGTCTCCATGCTCTCTCAGGTGCCGGAAGTCTTTTCCATGCTTCCCCTGACAGATCTCACCGATCATGAGAAATCTGCAGAGGGGAAAAAAATCCGGAATCTGATCTGGTATGAGCCCAACGAAGTGGAAGTCTTTAACGCCATCGTTCCGGAGTATCTGGCAGGCCTCATTTACGGCGGTGTCTGCGAAAGCGTTGCCAGCGAGCTGGCCGCCCGCCGTACCGCCATGGAAGCCGCCACCAGCAATGCGGAGGATATGATCGATAAACTGAATCTTTACTACAACAGAGCCCGTCAGGCCAGCATCACCCAGGAGATCACCGAGATCGTCGGCGGTGCGGAAGGACTCTAAAAAAGGAGATCAACAATGACTGAAAAACATGTTGGCGAGGTAGTGCAGGTCATCGGCCCGGTTCTGGATATCCGGTTCGCCCATGATGAACTGCCTGCCCTTCTCAACGCCATTGAGATTGATAATAACGGCTCCCGACTGGTAGCGGAGGTGGCCCAGCAGACCGGTGACAACACCGTGCGCTGCATCGCCATGAACTCCACCGACGGACTGGTCCGCGGAGCAAAAGCCCTGGATACCGGCGGCCCCATCAAGGTACCCGTGGGCGAGGAATGCCTGGGAAGAGTGTTCAACCTTCTGGGCGATCCCGTGGACAACATGCCCGCTCCCGAGGCAAAAGAGCACTGGGCCATCCATCGTCCGGCTCCCGCTTACGAGGAGCAGATGCCCGCAACGGAGATCCTGGAGACCGGTATCAAGGTCGTAGACCTGATCTGCCCCTACGCAAAGGGCGGTAAAATCGGTCTTTTCGGAGGCGCCGGCGTAGGAAAAACTGTCCTTATCATGGAGCTGATCCACAACGTAGCCACCGCCCACGGCGGACTGTCCGTATTTACCGGCGTTGGCGAGCGTACCCGTGAAGGAAACGATCTTTACAACGAGATGAAAGAAAGCGGCGTTATCGACAAGACCGCTCTGGTTTACGGTCAGATGAACGAGCCGCCCGGAGCCCGTATGCGCGTGGGCCTTTCCGGACTTACGATGGCAGAATATTTCCGTGATGTGAAAAATCAGGATGTGCTTCTCTTCATCGACAACATTTTCCGTTTTACCCAGGCAGGTTCCGAGGTGTCCGCTCTTCTGGGCCGTATGCCTTCTGCCGTTGGTTATCAGCCCACCCTAGCAACGGAGATGGGCGCTCTTCAGGAGCGTATCACTTCCACCAGAAAAGGCTCCATCACTTCCGTTCAGGCCGTCTATGTACCCGCCGATGACCTGACCGACCCGGCTCCGGCTACCACCTTCACCCATCTGGATGCCACCACGGTACTTTCCCGTGAGATTTCCAGCCAGGGTATTTACCCAGCCGTGGATCCTCTGGATTCCACCAGCCGTATCCTTTCCCCGGATATCGTGGGAACTGAGCATTACGAGACCGCCCGTGCGGTCCAGAGAGTGCTTCAGCGTTACAAAGAGCTTCAGGATATCATCGCCATCATGGGTATGGACGAGCTTTCCGAAGAGGACAAGCTCACCGTAAGCCGCGCCAGAAAGGTACAGCGTTTCCTGTCCCAGAGCTTCTCTGTGGCAGAGCAGTTTACCGGTATGGCCGGCCAGTACGTTCCCTTAAAGGAGACCCTCCGCGGCTTCCAGATGATCCTGAACGGCGAGTGCGACGACATCCCCGAGAGCTGCTTCCTCTTTGCAGGAACCATCGACGATGTTTTTGAAAAGGCCAAGAAGCTGTAAAGGAGGCCCGCTATGAAGACATTTCCATTGCATATCGGAACCCCCGACGGCCTTCTCTTTGAAGGAAACGTGGAAAAGGTCATCTGCCGCACCATCACCGGAGACCTGGCCATTCTGTCCGGCCACAGCAACTTCTGCACGGCTCTGGGAATGGGCGAATCCACCGTCGTTATGGAGGATGGAAGCCGCAGGGCGGCGGCCTGCATCGGCGGTATGCTTTCCGTCATGAACGGCACCTGCCGCCTTCTGGCCACCACCTGGGAATGGAAAGAGGACATCGACCAGCCCCGTGCGGAGAAAGCGAAGAAACACGCCGAAGAAATGCTGGCCAAAGGAGGCCTCACCGATAAAGAATACAAGATCGCCCAGGCGAAACTCCAGCGTGCGCTGGTGCGCCTGAGTGTGAAGGAATAACAGAATTTGGGCTGTCACATCAGCAAATATTTTTTGCCGGGTGACAGCCCTTTTCTTTTGATTTGTGCTGCAGGTCCAGCTATTCTCGTACTTCTCACTACTGCCGTGATGCTGCCTGCAGCTATCTCTTACTGAAGTTTCTCATTCTGCGCCTGATAATTCTCTCCCCAGGTCCACATGGCGTCCATGATGGGCTTCAGGCTGTAGCCAAGCTCCGTCAGGGTGTATTCCACCCGGGGCGGCACCTCCGCATCCAACAGCACCAAAGATGTGTACAAAGACATGCAGAAAAATCCGGAGATCGAGATTTCTGTGTCCAGCCCTTCTTACGCATGGATCCGTCTTCACGGCAAAGCTGTTTTCGAGAACAACATGGCTGTCAAAGAAATGTGCATCGCCAACCCCATCGTAAAAGGCCAGTACCAGACCGCCGACAACCCCATTCTCGAGGTCTTCTATCTGGAAAATGCCCACGGCCTCATCGCTGACTTCTCTGGAAACCCGCCCTACGAATTTTAATGCAACATCTCGGATTCAAAAATTCCGGCCGTTATCGACCAGAACCGCTGCCTGCACTGCGGCCGCTGCGTGGAAACCTGCCCAAAACAGGTCATCAAAAAGAGGTGTTCCCATGAATCAAAGTGAAAAAAGACAATTTCTCATCCATGAACTCTTAAAAGAAGCTCCTGAATTTCAGGGGCTTTCTGTGCCCTCAGATTCGGAGGGGCAAAAACAGCTCCTCCGGGGACTTATGAATATCCGACCGCCCAGAAAATGCTCCCGGGAATTTCTGGAGATCCAGGATTCCTATCTAACCGCGGAGACCGCCGCCAAAGGAATCACCGATTTCTCTGAACTGACTCCCCTAAAAGAAGCTCTCTATCTCTGGCAGGGCGACATCACGACCCTTCGCTGCGATGCCATCGTCAACGCAGCCAACAGCGGCATGAAAATCACACATTTTTATAAAGGAATCACTCATATGAAACTCCCATTTAAAATCCAACCACCCGAAGACCTCTCCACCCAGATCAAGCTTTTATCGGCTGCCCTTGATGAAGCAGACTGCATCATTGCCGGAGCCGGAGCAGGCCTTTCCACCTCCGCGGGCTTCCTCTATTCCGGTGAACGCTTCCGAAAATATTTCAGCGATTTCGAAGAAAAATATAACTTCCATGATATGTACTCCAGCGGCTTTTATCCCTACGACACCCTGGAAGAATACTGGGTCTTCTGGAGCCGCTATATCTGGATCAACCGCTACATGAACCCGCCGAAACCGGTCTACGAAAAACTACATACCATTTTAAAAGGGAAAGACTATTTCGTCCTCACCACCAACGTCGATCACTGCTTCCAGAAAGCCGGCTTTGATAAACACCGCCTCTTTTATACGCAGGGCGACTATGGCCTCTTCCAGTGCAGCCGCCCCTGCCAGCCTGTCACCTATGACAATGAGAAAATCATCCGCCAAATGGTGCTTTCCCAGGGCTTTAAGATTTTGGAAGACAATACCCTGCTGCCTCCCGCTTCTCCCAAAATGGCGATCCCCTCAAACCTGGTCCCCCGCTGTCCTCACTGCGGTAAGCCCCTGACCATGAATCTCCGGGCGGACAGCACCTTCGTGGAGGATGAGGGCTGGCACCAGGCCGCCGAACGCTACTCGGAATTTCTCCGACGCCACCAGCCCACCAAAGTCCTCTTTCTGGAACTTGGCACCGGCTACAACACCCCGGGCATCATCAAATATCCCTTCTGGAACATGACCGACCGCTGGCCCGACGCCCGTTACGCCTGCATCAACCTGAACGAAGCCCTCGCCCCTGAAGAGATTGCGAAAAAATCCATCTGTATCGAAGGCGATATCGGAGAAGTTCTGGCACAGCTCTGAAAAATCATGTCAGAATCGATTCAAAATCGTGTCAAATTTTACTTGACAAATCTGAATCGATTCATCAAAATAGAATTAAACAGAGGCAAAGGAGCTGATTGCATGATTTTCCAGGAAAGTGAAACGGTAGAATTGAAAGAAGTGATTCTCGATGATATCAAGAAAGAAATCATTGCTTTTGCAAATTGTAACGGTGGAAAATTGTATGTTGGTGTCCGGGATGACGGGACAGTGGCAGGTCTTGAAGATCCGGACAATGCTGCCTTACAGATCAGCAATATGGTGCGTGACACGATCAAACCAGATATAACGATGTTTTTACACTATGAAACGATTTATGAAAATGAGAAAAAAATTGTTGTCGTAGACATTCAACGTGGAACCGACCGTCCTTATTATATTGCTAAGAAAGGAATGCGACCAGAAGGCGTGTATGTCCGGCAGGGAGATTCTTCTGTTCCCGCTACCGATGCAGCAATCCGTCGCATGATTAAAGAAACAGATGGCGACCACTTTGAAGCCATGCGAAGTTTAAACCAGAATCTCACTTTTTATGCCACAACAGAAGAATTTCAGCTTCGGAATGTCGAGTTTGATCCCCAGCAGATGCGCTCTCTGAAGCTGATTGATTCTGACGGCCTTTACACCAATCTGGCTCTGCTTTTATCTGACCAGTGCGTCCACAGTATCAAAGCAGCCGTTTTTCAGGGAAAAGATCAGACCATTTTTAAGGACCGCCGGGAATTTTCCGGATCGCTGATGAAACAGATGCATGAAGTATATGATTTTATTGATTTCCGCAATCAGACCCGTGCAACCGTAGAAAAGCTGCTCCGGGTCGATGTGCGGGACTATCCTGAAATTGCCATCCGGGAGGCCCTGCTGAACCTCCTGGTACATCGGGACTATTCCTTCAGCGCCAGTGCGCTCATCAGCCTTTACAAAGACCGTATCGAGTTTGTATCTATTGGAGGCCTGATGCCTGAAATTGAGCTGGAGGATATCCTAGCCGGTATTTCAATCTGCCGGAATCCGGATCTTGCAAATATCTTTTACCGCCTTCAGCTGATCGAAGCTTACGGCACCGGAATCAGTAAAATCATGAAAGCTTACGAAGGTACAAACACAAGACCCAGAATTGAAACAACCAAAAACACCTTCAAAATCATACTTCCAAATGTCAATATCAATTCTGGCTCCACAATTACTTCCATTCCTGCAAAAGAAGAGGCCCCTGTCTTTATCCTGAACGACAATCCAGCTCTGAGCAGTCAGGAAAAACGTATTCTTGAATATGCCAGAAATTATAACCAGATCACCAAAAACAATGCAGCCTCTCTTCTTGAAGTAAGCGCCTCAACTGCTACAAGACTGATCAATGGATTGCTAAAACAGAATCTGCTTGTACGACATGGAAAAGCAAGGAACACTTATTATACAGCAAAGCAGTAAGCCGCATTTCCACTTCAATTTTTCCAAAAACAGCTCCGGAACACTTCCGGAGCCGTCTGAACTTACATATTTTCCGCAATCTTCCGATTGACTCTCTCCCGGACTGCCGTGAGATACTCCCGGTTTCTGGGGTACTCCTCGATGGTGAGAATTTCCTCTCCATCGGGTTCCAGGCAGGCGAGAACTGCTTCCCGGCCGCAGAGACCTTCGAGGAGGTTCATGGCGCAGAGGTCGGACATGGCCTCATCCATGAGCATGAGACGCTGACTCTCCTCCGGAGCGCCGTCTTTTCCCGGGTAGACGATGAAGGGATCGCCTGACGGGAAAGCTCCGTCCGCGTCTGTACAGCGGTAGGGATCAATGGGGTGCAGAGAAAAGGCTGAGTTGTAGAAGTTATAGCCCCACTGCAGGAAACCGGCCAGCTCATATTTGTACATCTGAGCCCCAAGAACTCTGGTACGGTAGCCCGGCTGCACAATGAAACGGTTTGTCACTTTTTCCGGCTGACCCACGCAGTAATAGCCCCAGAGCTTTTCCGGTCCTTTACCCTCCGCTCTGGCCTTCAGGAAAGGCGCGATGTGGTTCAGGCCGCAGACCGGCTGCTGAACCAGCCCCTGCTCATAGAAACCATAATCGGACAGGGCGTCAAACATTCCGTAGCCTTCGAGATCCTTCTCCACCGCTTTTTTCGCATCCCGATAGGAATCGATCTGCTCCATGGAAGGCTCGTCAGAAACATGAAAATAAGTTTCTTTCTCGATACCAAGTTTTGCAAGCTCCAGTTTCAGAGCAGTCAGGAAAGCATGCAGAAATGTCCGGTATTCTTCCCCGGAAGCATCAGTATCCCAGCCAAAAATCTGCTGACAGGTTCCGTCTTTTTCCGCCATAATCTTCGGCGCAGCGGTCGCTCCCCACTGGGTAAAGAGATGAGACAGCTCAAAGAAACGGATGCCGCAGCGTTTTCCCATTTCCACCCAGCGATCCAGTTTTTCAAAGCCAAACGCATAGCTTCCATCGGCCTGAACGGTCACATCCACCAGCTGGACGGTCCGCCGCTCTCCGCCCACAGCCGTATCAAGAGGCGGCGTAAAGATCGGGGTCAGAAGCATGTTGTAACGATGCTTCACCGCTGTCTTTACGAAATTTTCCACGATTCTCCAGTATTCCTCAGAGAAAACCTCCTCGCCATAATAATTAGCGAGACAGTCGCTGTGGAACCACTCCGTATGCGGAACCTTCATGGCCGGAAGCACAGCTCCGATGACCTCCAGAGAGACGTTTTTTTCCGTCAGAACCTCCCCTTTATGAATGAGGCGGATTGTCACCGGATACTCGCCTGCTTCCATATCCTCCGGAATCTCCACATCGATCCAGAGGCTTCTCCACTGGCCATGAATCAGAGGAACGTCTTTATAAACATCTTTTTCTTCGTCAGAGACTTTTTCCAGCACTTCCAGCCGGTCCGGATAAAGCCCCGGCGCAGTTGTGAGATAGTCCTCATCCACAATAGGGCCGCAGGGATATTCACAGGGAACCAGCGCTACCTTCCGAAGCTTTACATTTGCCCGAATCGGTGAAACCACTTCCGCTTCTGCTCTCGCAAAGCCCTGGGATTCCGCATAGTAGGCGAGCTGAAAAGAGACGATCTCCCCTCTTAAGCCGCTGAGTTTCTCTCTTGCTCCCTCCTCGGACGGGGCCGCCGTTGGAAATACTTTTTCCATAGGTGATACGTTTACCGCTTTAAAATTCATTTTCATCCTCCATTTCCGCACAATTACTGCCGTAGTTGATACCCGCATCATACCATCCCGCTGCCATGCTTGTCTATAAAACATCCATCACTTTTTGTGTCTGATTGGCGGTCGTCACAACCAAAAACGGACGGCAGAAGTTCTCACTTCCACCGCCCGAAATTCAGTTTATTTTTCCAAAATCCCTAAACTCTCGGCTTCGTTTTTCAGCTCCTCGTTTCGCCGGTTCATCGTGCCGAAACCGGAAACCGCCAGAATCACTTTTTTGCAGCTTCGCATCAGCTCTCTGGCCTCCTGATAGCGCTCCTCCGAGATCTCCTCAAAGGGCTTTTCCGTCACGACCTTCGCTGCCAGCGCCTTCGCTACCTGATAGTCCACGTCATTTTCCTGAAGGACACCCGCAGCAAAAGGAACTCCCTGACGCTGGAGCTTTCGAAATACCGGGATTCCGCTGCCGCCACCGGCGATCACAAAGACCTCCGGCTTTCCTTTGGCAGGCTCCATTTCCAGGCAGCCAAAGGATGCGTTATAGCTTCCCGCCGTCACCCCGTAAAGGTGACGGATATACTCATCGGTAAAGATCTCCTCTGGAACGCCGCAGCGCTCAATTCGGTCTCCGTGAACGCAGATCACCAGATCTGACACCTTCTGGGCCAGATCCAGCTCATGCAAAGACATGAGCACCGCCATATGTTTTTCCCGGACCATCTCCTTTAAAATAGAGAGAAGTTCCAGCTTGTGGCGGATATCCAGGAAAGAAGTCGGCTCGTCCAGAACGATGACCTCCGGCTCCTGACAGATGGCCCGGGCCAGAAGGATTCGCTGGCGCTGGCCATCGCTGACCGCCGAAAAATCCCGGTCCTTCAAATCCCAGGCATGAACCAGCTCCATGGCTGCGCGCACTTTTTCGTGATCTTCCGCAGAAAGAATGCCAAGAACACCCGTATAGGGGTAACGTCCCGTTCCCACAATATCCTCGCAGGTCATAAGTTCCGGCTGCATCCGGCCCGTCATAACTACCGCAAGCTTCCTGGAAATCTCCTTATCCGTCATTTTTTCCATGGATTTCTGATCTAGAAAAACGGCTCCATCCACCAGCTTCAGCTGACGGATAATACTCTTCAAAATCGTGGATTTTCCCGCGCCGTTGGGGCCGATGAGCGTTAGGATCTGGCCTTTCTCCAGCGAAAGCCGGATATCCCGGATGAGCGCTTTTCCATCGTAACCCACGGTCATATTTTCCGTATAAATAAAATTTTTCTCCATGGCTTACCCCCGCTTCCGGTTTATCATGACATAGATCACCACCGGTGCTCCGAAGACTGCCGTCACCGAACTGATACTGAGCTCCGTGGGCGCAAAAACGGTTCTGGCAATGAGATCACAGAAGAGGCAGAACACTGCTCCGCCCAGGAAACAGGCCGGAATCACCAGAATTGGTTTCGCCGTTTTCAGAAGACTCTTCATCAGCTGCGGCACTGCAATTCCCACAAAGGAGATCGGACCTGCAAAAGCCGTCACGCAGGCGGAAAGCACGCTGGAAAGCAGGATCAGTTCCACCCGGAACCGACTGATATTCACGCCCATATTTCTCGCGTAAGCCTCCCCCAGCTGGTAAGCGCTCATGGGTTTGGAAAGGAAAAATGCCAGCCCCAGCGCCACAAAAACCACCACAGCCATGAGAGCCACATTGTCCCAGTTCATACCGGAAAAGCTTCCCTGAGACCAGTTATGCAGGTTGATGATGTTGGAATCGTCAGCGAACGTTACGACAAAATCCGTCACAGCGGAGCAGATATAGCCGATCATAACGCCGCAGATGACCAGCATCGACATATTCCGGACCTTTCTGGAGACCAGAAGCACAAATCCCATGGAAATCAGCGAACCCACGAAAGCCGCCATAATCATCACCGCGGAACCCGCGGTCAGGCCTTTTCCCAGAAGAAAGATCATCGTCAGGGCGACCGTCAGCTTGGCTCCCGACGAGATTCCCAGGACAAACGGCCCCGCAATAGGGTTGTTGAAGAAGGTCTGGAGCAGGAAACCTGATACGGACAGAGCTCCACCCAGGACCAGCGCCGCCAGGATTCTCGGAAGACGGATGGACCAGATGATATTTCTGGCCGTCTCATCTCCTCCCTTCTGAAAAAGGATAGAGAAGACCTCACCCAGACTCACGGAGACACTGCCGGCGTTGATATTCCAGAAAATCAGTGCTCCTAAAAGCACTGTCAGGGTAACAAATGAAAAAATATAACGGATTTTTCCTCTTTTTTCCATATTACTCCAATCGATACAGGTAGGTGAGCCCTTCGGGATCGTCCTCCGTCAGCATCCGGTGGATATCCATGATGACATCACCGAGACAGGTCGTTTCCTGAAACATACTCTTGGTCAGGCACCAGACGTTTCCCTCTTTGACCGCCTTGAAATCCTTGAGAAGCGTACTCTTTTTCAGCAGCTCATCCAGAGAACCCAGCTCGCCGTCAATGGTACTGTTATAAATGATATAATCCGCATCCTTGGCTCCCGCATAGAAATCTTCCATTCCCATGTTCATCGTGGAAAGGCCTTCCTCATCGGTGCCCAGATCGTTGAAAATATACTTTCCACCGGCCAGCTCGATCATTTTCGACACATAATCATTGGATTTCCGCACGTTGGCAGAGCCCATGGAATTGATATAGAAAAAGGCCACGGTTTTTCCCGTGTTCTCGCTGTCTTTGATAGAGTTGAGCTTCTCTGCCTGCTCCTCAAAAACCGCCTCTGCTTCCTCTTCTTTATCCAGCAGGACGCCGTAAAGTTTCACCCACTCGGTCCGGCCTAAGGGGTGACTCTCATAACTGGAATGTTCCACCAGAACCGGAATGCCAAACTCTTCGAGTTTTTCTTTTACTTCGGGATTATGGTAGATCATCGTGGATTCCAAAGCCAGATCACAGTTTTTTGACAGGATCAGCTCATAATCCGGCGCACTGTATTTTCCGGCGAAAACAATGGAACCATCCTCCAGAGCCTGCTTCGCCTCGTCGATATACCAGCCATCCGCTTTCGTTCCGGAAAGACTGATGCTGCCAAGTCCGTCCAGAGCTCGGAAAAAGTCCATCGTGGAAGTTGCCACCAGGTAGATATTTTCCAGGGGCTGATGGATCACGGTGATATCCGCATCCAGACCGTCCGGCGCTTCTTTTCCCTCAGGCACCAGAAGAAACTGGTCGCCGCCTTCAATCGTAATCAGGGCATAATCGCCCTCATAATAATCCACGGCAAACTGATCCGCATACTGAAGCTCCAGACTGTGGTCATATTCGAGTCCTGCCAGATCCTCCTTCGCAGTGTCAGCTCCGGCCGTCTCACTGGTTTCTTCGGCTGCGAAGCTCCGGATGGGAACCAGCGCTGCCGAAGAAGAAAAGATCACAGAAAAACCCAGGACTGCGTTCAGAAGCCATCCTGTTCTTTTTTTCATTTTTATTCTGCCTTTTCCATAGTAGAAGAATCAAACTGCAGGGTGTACTCGATCTCGTGAGGCTCGCTCATAGCTACGGTATCTCCAACGACTTCCATCGGATAATCGAAGCCATCTACCGGGATCTCAAAAGTAGAATTTCCCTCGGTGTTTACCGGCTCGTATTTCTCACCGTCTACCAGCATATAATCATAGTTCGGGCTGCTCCATACGATGGTTGCAGTTGCCTCGCCGTCTTTGATCGTAATGGCTGCCGGAGAATCTACGGTTGCTCTGCCGCTTCCGCCCTCCAGAGTTACCTCTGTCGTGTAATCGCCATCCTCCAGATTCAGATCAGCAACGGTCTTTTTCTCTGCGCCGTCCTCTTTCACCGGATTCTTGACGCTGACTTTGTGGTCGTACCATTTGCCTTTTTTACCGATGGCTGCCACGGTAAACTCTTCATCAATGGCCGGCACCGGGATATCGAAGCCATAAACCTCCTCAGAAGTTCCGTCTTTATAGGTTACGGTATCTGTGGTCGGCTCCAGAAGCTCTGCGCCGTCTTTTTTCGCATCCTCGGAGGTTCCCATGAAAAGATTCAGGAAGCCTTTGCCGCTTAAAGATATGTGAATGGTCATCTCACCGTCCTTTACAGTCAGAACGCCTTTCCCTTCATTTGCCTCGTTGACATGGAACATGGAGCTGTCCGTATCAAACTCTGCGGTGTAGGTGCCATCCTCCAGAACGCCCTCTGCCTCGGTTTCGGTCTCGCTGCCGGTCTCCGTCTCAGCCTCGGATACCATCTCGGTAACAGCTGTCTCGGTTTCGGTCTCTGCTGCCATTGCCACAGGAGCTGCCATCATGGCAGTAGCACAGATCAGTGATAAAAAGAATGTCATGGAACGTTTCATAATCAATTTCCTCCTCTTTTACAACAACTGCCCGGATGTCTTTGAAAACATTCCGGGCAGCTGAGATTTATCCTTTTGTTTGAACGCAGTCACAAAAGCGGATTGCGAATGTCCGCTTTATTGATTATTTTGCGATAGAATCAATAGCTTCTTTTGTATGCTCTACATAAATCTGCTCAACAGCATCGATTCTTCCCAGTCCTTCGATCTGGCAGTCAACGCTGTCAAATGCTCCGGAAGCCTCGAACTGGCTCTTCCAGGAATCCTCATCATCGCCTGCCATATCGTTGTTAGCGTGGTCACCAGCTACAACCATCAGCGGACGAAGAACAACTTTCTTGAAGCCTGCATCCTGAGCCTTCTTGATAACCTCTTCACAAGCGGTATCTTCCGGCTTACCCTCTACCGTACCGATGAAAGCATTGGTGAATCCAAGCTCTTCCATCTGGGTCTGCATCTGATCATAGGTTACATTTGCAGTATGGGAAGTACCATGACCCATAAATACAAATGCAGTTCCATCCTCAGCTGCTGCTTCCATGCTGTCATAACCGGCTGCTTTTACAGCTTCATCGGTGATCGCCTGGGCAACTGCCTTCTTGTCGTCATTGATAACGGTAGCGTCGTCGCCTACCTCGCCCAGCATCGGCTCTGCGATGGCTACGGACTCAAATTTATCTTTATAACCGTCGATCGCTTCTACCATCTCATCGTACTCAGCGCCGTGCATCAGATGAGTCGGCTGTACAACCAGGTTCTTAACGCCATTGTCAACGGCACGCTGAAGAGCCTGATCCATATTATCGATCTTCTCGTCATCTCTTGCCTGTACATGGTTGATAATGATCTGAGCGGTGAATGCTCTTCTTACAGACCAGTCCGGATATGCTTCCTGCAGAGCATCCTCGATGCCCTTGATATCCTCTGCACGGCTGTCGTTGAAGGAGGTACCAAAGCTTACTACCAGAAGCTCGTTGTCACCGATCTCATCGCCGTTGCGGGGATCGTCTTTGGAAGCGTCGCCGGTGTCACGTCCGAAATACTCCGGGCTTGCCTCTTCACCTTCAACCAGCTCTTTCTGAGCGTCGGTCAGCTGATCCCATGCTTCTTTGGCTGCGGTACAGTCTGCATCGGTGGTATCGGTTCTCTCCTGAACATAGATCTTATCGATCAGAGCTGCTACATTATCAGCTGCTGCCTGATCGTCGCTCTCAGAGCCTGCCTCAGTGGCATCCTCAGATGCTGCTTCGGTTGCTGCTTCTGTTACAGCCTCGGTTGCTGTCTCTGTTACAGCCTCGGTTGCTGTCTCTGTTACAGCCTCAGTGGCTGTCTCGGTCTCAGTCTCGGAAGCATATACGCTTGCGGAACCCATCATTGTGATGGTGGATACACTCATCATGATTGCCAGAGCTTTTACCATTTTGTTTTTCATGTTACTTCTCCTCCTTGATCCAGACACAGATCTTTATGGTCTGACGTCCTGATGTATATAAATTTTTGCATCAGCGAAAATCACAGGATACGGAGACAAGAAAAATTTCCGGTTTTTCTGGAAAATCACAGAAAAAAACCTCTTACATCAATATGTAAAAGGATCGCGGGAAAAGATGATCGGTACAATCAATTACTCGTGACCCGGGATAATATCCCCGTACCAACATAAGGCAGGTTTCCTGGCTTACAGATCATTGTCTTTGCCGCCTTCCCGGTTTCCCAGTGGCACTTTTGGCTCTGACTCCCTGTTTACAGTGACGAGATCGCGCAGGACTTTCACCTGCTTCTCTTTTACCCGTTTATCGACAACTTCTTCTGTCAAAAACGGCACCTCATGCTTTCTTATTTCATTTTCAACTGTTCGGAGCGGCTATGGATTCTTCACGCTCTTAGTCGTATCATAGCACACTCCGATTCAAAGTACAAGCTGTTTTTCGGTCATTCTGCCCTTGCTTTTTGTAAAGTGGACATTCGCAGGCAGCTGATGTATGGACAGATCAGAAGCCCAGTGTATCATTGACCAGGATCACATGGATCCTGTCTGCATGGCGGGAATATCTGGTGATCAGAAACTGACAGCAGATCGTGTCCGGTGATTTACAGTCAAAGCATTTTCCGGTCTCCTTACAGGGAGTCTTAATGTCAAAACGCTGTGCATTTGCCGGTGCTGCCACATTTCTCGCACGTTTCATCGCTTCATCAAGATCGGAACAGACTTTGTTCATTCCGACAATAAATACTACTTTTTTCGGTCCCTGTGCGATGCAGGAGACACGGTTGGCATTTCCGTCAATGTTGACCATAATACCGTCGTTTGTAATGGCATTGGCGCTGGAAAGAAAAATATCAGCATCATAAGCAGCCAGAAGACCTTCTCTTGGTGCAAGCTTCGCCCGGTCAATATAGTTGTAATTGCCGTCTTCCAGTACCTGGATGAGACCGATCTCCTGTGCACTCATACAGCCGCCCATCGCAATGCTGCTTCCTTCCGGGATCAGTTCCATAGCGAGCTTTACCGCCTCTTCCTTATCTGCCGCATAATAACCGGACATGTTGCGGGATTTCAGACCCTTGATCACGGTCTGGGCAAGCAATTCGTTTCTTTTTCTCATGTTTTTATCCATAGGTGAGTTCCTCCTTTTTCTGCATATATTTTATCAAAAATGGTGCAGAAAAAACAGTATGCTTCTTATTATTTTTTTCATAGTAAAACCTCCGCACGGGAGCTATAACCTGTGCGGAGGCAAAAAGGTTTACACCAGAATCTTCCTCAGCCCACCATCGACTTCTTCGATAAACTCCCTTGAATACCCCAGATTCGCCAGGGTCTCCCTCAGGGGGTACTCTCTGGTAAAGCTCAGAAGATAATCCAGATCATGGATCTTTGTGCAAAGGTAAGCCTGAATCTCCGGCTCTGCCACAAGTTCTTTCAGCTTATTGTCCACGGAAAGAGCTCTTGCCAGCGGGCGCTCTGTCTCATAAAAAAACTCCTGACTTTCGCCTGTCAAAAACACCCGTTTTCTCTCCGGATGAAGAGGAAGTACCACTTCCGCCTCACAGCCCTTCGGAACTTCCACACGAAGACAGATATGTGAAAGATCCCTGATTTCCCATAAAATCCTGTAAACACCGGCCGGTGATGGAAAGCGGGCAGTCACAGATTTCAACTTCCAGTTCACATGCGGTACAATCTGTGCCTTTCGGAAACCGGGAGCCTCTTCACAGGGCCGGATTCCTGCCACGCTTCCCCAGAGCCACTCGGTAATGGAACCATAGGCATAATGATTCAGGCTGTTCATCCCTGTTCCCGAAATCTTTCCGTCAGCTTCCAGAGAATTCCAGCGCTCCCAGACCGTAGTGGCGCCCAGATTTACCTCATAAAGCCACCCGGGATATTCTTCGTTGAAAAGAAGGTGGAAGGCTTTCTCCTCCATCCCGAAATCAGTCAGCACCGGGCAGAGAAGCGGTGTTCCAACAAAACCCGTTGTCAGCCTGTCCTCTCTGTTTTCCAGAAGTGTCTGAAGCTGCTCCAGCGCCCGATCTTCTCTGTGAAGCCCCTCCCGCAGCGTCAGAAGTGCCGCCGTCTGTGTATGGATACAGCATCTTCCCGTGGCGGAATAATACTCCTTCTGAATCTCTTCCAGAAGCTGTTCCGCCTGCTGTTCAAAAATTCCGGCATCCTTAGTTTTTCCCAGAATCCGCGCTGTCTTAGCCGTGATCAGCAGACTTTTCCGATGATAAACATCGGCAATAAAGCCCTCATCTGTACCGCCCCGGCTCTGACCTTCCCCGGGATAAGGGGAATCCAGTGCCAGCCAATCCCCATACTGGAAGGCCCTTCGCCAGCCATGGTCGCTGCCGTCCACCCGTTCCACATAAGAGAGCCAGCTTTTCATGCTCTCATACTGTTCCTCCAGAATCGACCGGTCTCCATAAAAAAGATAAAGATTCCAGGGAATGATGCAGGCGGCATCTCCCCAGACTGCAGTTCCTCTCTCATAGCCAAAGGACGGAACAATATCCGGTACCATTCCCTTCTTTGCATGTTGTTCCTTTGACATATCGTATAAATATTTCCGATAGAATGCATAAGTATCCGCCAGATAGCAGGCCGTCCGGGAAAAAGCCTGGGCATCCCCTGTCCAGCCCTTCCGCTCATCCCGCTGAGGACAGTCCGTGGGCATATCCACAAAATTACTTTTCATTCCCCAGATCGTATTTGAGATCAAGCAGTTGATTTTCTCATTTCCTGTTTTCAGAACATCTTTCATGGGGAGATCTGAATAAATGGCAAACGCATCAAAATCTTCCGTTGAAAACCTTGTAAAGCCCTCAAGTTTCACATAACGAAAACCATAATAAGTAAAATGTGGTCTTATGATCCGTTCTTTTCCATCCGAAACATAAACAAATTCCTGCTTCGCACTCCGGAGATTTCCCCGGTAAAAATTCCCATCCTGCAGTACCTCGCCAAACTGCAGACGAAGCCGGGTTCCAGCAGGTTCATGCACACGCAGAGAAAAAAGTCCCGCCAGATTCTGCCCGATATCCAGGACTTTTTCCCCGGCCGGAGTGAGCAGAAGCTTCGGAGCAAAATGTTCCTGTGCCCGCACCGGAAGGCTTAAATTATCCACCAGCGGTGGCAGTTTTTCCCCCGTCAGAACTTTCACCGGTTCCAGTGAAAGCTCATCCAGTGTATCATCCTGAATTTCTCCGTCAAAAATACCGGAAAAAAGAATTTTGCTCCGACGGACCTTCCAACTCTCATTTGTGCCGACAACCGTTTCACTCCCATCTTCATATACAAGGTGAAGTTCCGCCAGCAAATGGTAACGCGTCCCGTAGACACCTCTCTCCTCCGGTCCAAAGGCAAATCGCCCCATGTACCAGCCTTCTCCCAGAAGAACAGAAAGTTTTCCTCCCTTTTTCAGTGCCGCCGTAAGATCCAAGGTCTGCACCTGAAGCCAGTCCTTATAATCCCAGCAGCCGGGAGCCAGAAAAGCATCCCCGACCTTTTCTCCGTTGACAGACACTTCATAGAGCCCCAGTCCACAGATATAAAGCCTGGCTTCTTTCAAAATTTTCCCTGGGTTCAGAAATATCTCTTTCTGAAATTCCGGCAGCCTTCTGATCCGTTCTTCCTGACTTTCATCCTGTCCGTCTGCACTCTCACAGGTAAGCCATTCTGCCTGCCAGTTTTCCCCCATCTTGCCCGTTTCAAAAAACTGGTCTTCTGAAACAAAGAGACAGTTGTCTGCCGTTTCTGTCTCTACCCGCCATCCATACCTGGTCCGGGGTTTTAAAGGAAGTATGAGCTCTTCAGCCAGAGGATTCAGCTTTTTAAAGCCCGTATCTCCAATGACTTCTCTGCTCTCTTCCTCCCAGGCCAGAATCCGCTGGGTCTTCACCTGCTCCAAATCCTCGATCCAGGAAAACACAGTCTTTTCCATCCGGTATCCCAGAGAATTTTTCAGATGATTGACCCGGCAGCCACTTATTTTTCTCTCCATTTCTTCCTCTTTTCTATTTTTCCGTCATGGTATAGCTGTATTCCCGGAAGCGTGACGGCGTCACCCCATAAAACTTCTTAAATGCCGTCGTAAAATAGGTGCTGTTGTTATAACCCACCTCTTCCGCCACCTGGGCGATGCTTTTATCCGGTTCTCCGAGAAGGAGCTCCTGCGCTTTTTCCATGCGGACCTTTAAAATATAATCCAGCGTTTTTGTTCCTGTAAATTCATTAAAAAGTTTTCCAAAATAAGCTGTGCTGATGCCCAGCCGTTCTGCCAGAAGATTGACTCCCAGATTGCTGTCGCCGTAATTGCTCCGGATATAATCCACGGCTTCCTCCATCATCACTGCCGTTGAACGGCCGGAGCCTTTGCTGATCTGGATGGCCGCCTCGTCAAAAAGAGATTCCAGCCAGAGATAGAGCTCATCCCGGCTTCCGAAGGACTCGATAGTTTCCTTCAGATTATCCCGGGAGACCTTTCCGGTCTTGAGAATTGTTCCTGCCAGCCATTCGATCTCATTCACAGCCTGCGGATATCCGGTCTCGCTCAGAGAATCCAGAAAGTTTCCCACTTCTGCAAGATATTCCTTTTTTTCACGGTTTTTCAGCGCGTCAATCAGGCCGTCCGGTTTCCACCTGCCCTGTTTTTCCACCTGAGCCGGGAGCACCAGCGGCTCCTCCAGTTCCAGAAGATGGCGGGTCTTCAGACAGTCGTTCAGCTCTTTGAAATAACCGATACAGCCTGCTCCGTCGTCGGAAAGGCTCTCCGACAAAATACAGTAGCACTTCGCAGTGGAAAACCGCTGAATCTTCTCTCCCGCGCTTTTGGCCGCTTCCGTCAGCTCTTCCTTTTTCCCGGAGACAAAGAAAAGAATCCTCCGAAGGCCCAGCTCCAGGCTGCTGCAAAAACCATAGCTTTCAAAAACAGCCGTGTAAATATTGCTGACCATCGTACGGAGCATATCATATTCCTGCATGCCAAAGGGTTCTGCTCCCTCTTCATTTTCCACATACACCAGGACCATGGTATAGGGAAGTCCCTCCCGGATGATGCCTTTATCTTTCAGAAGATTCAGGGTCTCCTGCTGCTGATTTCCCAGAAGAAGATTTTTTACGATAAAATCCGACTCCTTCTTTTCTTTCAGGCTTTCCAGGCGGCTGTACATTCCCTGGTAAACCTGCTCCAGAAAGCCCACTTCATCCTGTTCCGTCTCCTGGGCAGCGGAGAGTTCTCCTGCAAGCTGGGACTGTTTCAGGTCGCCCACCATGGAATCAAAAGGCCGGAAGACTCTTTTTGACACCAGAAAAAGCATCAGCACGATAACAATGACTGCCACAGTCACTGCAGCTACCACTATAAGAAGCACATTGATATTCAGAATTTGGGCCATATAATCTGACTGGGCCACCAGATAAAAGCCTTTTTTATCCGCTTTTTGTGAACGAAATTCCCAGCGGCCCTCCTCGTCCTTCATGACAAAAGAGGACTCTCCGTTTAAGATTCTCTGCACCCAGTCTTTTCCGGACCAGTCCTCGCCGATATGACTGCTGATGCTGTGGCTCATGACCACACCACCGGGATCCAGAATCATCAGCCGGAACCGGTTATTCTCCTGATCGCCGAAAAGAAACTTCTGAAACTGGTTCAGATCGATATTCAGAACCGCCATTCCATTGAAATTTTCCGAGGAAAACAGAGATTCCGCCACCGGAATGGAAAGAATCGGAATTTCGGACTCATTTTTGTAACGATTGGGAGCCAGCCAGATGAAGGGCTGATATTTCTCCTCCATCTGCTCCAGCTGTTCCAGCAGAAGTTCTGAAAGCCGATCTGGATAAGAGGTGTTGGAACCGACATTCAGCGCTACCTTTTTTTCCACGTTTATGATGCAGAAGGACTGCATATAGGAAGAGTTGTCCAGGGTAGCCCGGACCTTATTGATGAAATCCATGTGCTGGATATAGTCCGCCTCCGGATTCAGCCGGAGACTTGCCCCAGCCGCCGATGAAAACCACTCCGCCGTCATATTCTGGTCTTCCGATATGCTTTTGCTGAATGAAGCGTCCGTATTTCCAAGGGCGGTCTCCGTCAGCTCCCGATAGCCTCCTGTCATCTCATTCCGGAACCAGACCAGCAGAAAAAGCGACAGGAGAAGAAGCACCGACAGGGAAACCACCAGAGAAGCCAGAAAAGCCCGAAGGCCCAGCGATTTTCTTTTAATCCGCAGTTTTTTCATACCCTCTTCCTCCTAAAATCCGTGATTTTTCAGAAAAATTATACCACGAACTTCTTTTCTGTTACCAGCCTTTCTGCGCTCCTTCCGCTTTTTCTCCATGCTCCAGCTGTATTTTCAGCGTAAAGGGCGCTTCCCCGGTCCGCGTTTCTGCCGCAAAGCGGACCGGCCGGAGCTTTCCGCCGGTTCTCAGTTCCATGGAAAGTTTCACTTCCCTGGCAATCACCTGAGGCAGGGGAAGCTCCACCAGATGCATACGGCCGCCAAAGCAGGAACCGTTTACAGCTACGGTACTCTTCTTTCCTTCCATCTCCGCTGTCAGAAGAATTTCTCCAGGCGGATTTGCCACGCCGTCGTTTACCATCCCGAGAATCAGGCATTTTTTCCCGTCTGTCCTCTCGCCTTTCCAGACAATGGAAGGACGCAGGCGATAACCCAGCCGGTTCTTGAAGGGTTCAAAAAGTTCCGGCATCAGATGATCTGCATAGAGGGTATCCAGCGGATTGAAACCTGCCACGCCGTAGGCCGGGCCGTAATCGCACATCCGATCCGGCGTCCGCCGGAAGCTTCTACGAAATGCCGGATCCTCGCTGTCTTCCTCCAGGACTCCCGGCATCACCGTCTCAAAGATCATGGCCGCATCTCCACGGCGCTCCAGTCCCCAGCCCGCTTCGGAAGCTTCAAACCACTTGTCGTAGCTGTCTCTCCTGACCCAGCAGCCCTCCCGGATGGCTTTCTGACCGGCCTCGTATCTGGAAAGAACCAGATTCAGAACCATAGGCGTCAGCGGAAAAGCGGACCGATGGCTCTCAATCAGCCGACTTACCACTTCTTCCGTCCGCTCCGGGCTGTCCGTCTCCACATCCACCACAGGGCCTCCCGGTTCCACCGGTGTTCCGTGATGCCCCTCTCCCCATAGCCCAAAACCAGAGAGATCGCCGTATTCCAGCGCCAGATCATCGTCATATTTTTCTCCCAGAAGATGAAGCATTTCATCCCAGTATTTCAGATATTCCTCTGTATAAAGAGGAAATTTCCGGGGCTGTGGCCCATAGCCGCAGCCATCATAAAAGGGAAACATAGGCAGTTTGTCTGCCAGAAAGTCTGGCACAGTATGCTCCGTGGGATTGCTGGGAGAACACTGCATAATCCGGAACCCCCAGCTTTTTCCGGTTCTTCGTGCGGTCTCCACCGCCAGCTCAAATTCCCGGCTAAGGCAAAGCTTTCCCTGCTCCTTCTGCACATCATTCCAGCCCACCCGGATGTAGAGATTGTCGATATAGGGCAGAGCCGCCACCTCGTCCAGCATCTTCTGAGTCAGAACAAAGGGCTTTCTGGCATCACCCTGAATCCTCGCTTCTTTCGTGTAACCGGTTATCATGTGATCGCTCACAGCCATGGACACAATCCCCATACCCGGATTATGAATATGACCATGATAAGCGTCAAAATAGGCAATCTGCTCCGTCTTTCCTTTCAGCATCTTTTTTCCTCCTGAAAAAAACGGCCCGCCCCTGTACTGTCCGCAAGATCGGCACTTCAGAGACGAGCCGGATTTCAACTATGGTCGATCAGTGATTGGCTGCATAAAATTCAGAATACTGTTTCTGAACCTCTTCCAGATAAGTATCAAGACCGGCGGCTTTCATGTCGGAAATAACGCCCTCGATATTCTCATCATAATCCAGGAAACCCAGAGTCATGGGAAGCAGTTTCTCATTATAAATGGAAGTCAGCATAGCCAGCTCACTTGCCACCGGCGTGGTGTCAAAGGAGAAACCGGAAAGCTTGGAGAGTTTGGAACCCTTGTCAAAGGTCATGTATTTCTCTATTGTCTCCTCAGAGAAGGACGGATCAAAGCTTTCGTAAGGAATGGCCTCCATGAACCAGCTGTCGATGAAAGAATCATTAACGAGTTTCTCGATGGTACCGTCCTCGTTTTTCTGGTAATCGGTACCTTCTACACCGTAAACACAGAGATCATAGTGTTCCTGATCCTGATACATCCAGTTGAAGAGCTGGAGCCAGCGGTCTACTTTATCCTGATCTGCTGCGGAAATAGCGATACCCCAGTCGTAATCCTTCGTCTTCACATTGATCTGATCGCCAATCTTAATCAGCGTCTCATAAGCATTCGGCGTAGCAGTCTTTAATGAAGTAGAAAGAAGGGCGGAAGGCATACCGTTTCTTGCAAAGCAGTTACCGGAAGTCCAGTCCATCTCACCCTGAGAAGGATTGGTCAGAAGGTCTTTATCCAGAAAGCCTTCCTCAGCCCATCTCGCTGTGATACCACAGAGATTCTTAAAGCCATCGGATTCAAAGAAGCTATAGGTCTGATCGCTGTCCTCTTCCTCATTTACATAAAAGAAATCATTTCTTTCATTCAGAGATCTGGTTCCTTCTCCGCAATAGCCCCACAATGCATAGGGAAGGAAATCGGGATTGGTCAGGATACGCATACTCGGATACTTTTCCTGTACCTGACGGAAAAGATCTTCCAGCTGATCCAGAGTCGTGATATCCTCCGGATTTACACCCAGTTCATCCAGAATATCGCCTCTTACGTCAAAATACTGCATGGAACCTGCATAAGGCTTGTTTCCAAAAGGAATCGCGTAGATATCTCCGTTATACTTCACACAGTCAAAACCGTTGGTCTCTCCTCTCGCTTCCTTGAGCTGAGGCAGATACTGGTCGATCAGCTCCTCATCGATGGTTGCCAGATAACCCTTCGTATGCCAGTCATAGTTGGAAACAATATACTCGATGGCGAAATTCTCGCCGGAGGCCAGCATGGTGGAAACGTTTGTATCAGACCCCCAGGGCAGGAACTCCACCGTCAGATCGATGTTCAGGTCGTTGAGAACCGCATCGTGGAACTCATTTTTGAAAAATTCATCCCTTCTTGAGGAGGCATCTCCGTAAAAGATCAGCCGGAGATCCACAACCTCCTGATCGCTCTCTGCTGCTTTGGCCGGTACGCTTCCTCCAAAGATGGAAGCTGCCATCATCATACTCATTGCTGCTGCCAGTACTCGTTTTTTCATAAATTTATCCTTCCTTTCTCCCGGTTTTACCGGATGCTGCGGTCGATCAACAGCGCCGCTCTGTTTATTCACTCAGCCTTTCACCGCACCTACGGTGATTCCCTTGATAAAATATTTCTGTGCGAAGGGATAGAAGACAGCCACCGGCACCACCGTAAACATGGTCATCGCCATCCTCGCCGTGTTGGTGGGAAGTACGATATGCTCTTTGGCGGAAGCCAGATTGGAATTGGTCATCAGTGCCGAAATATTTGACATCATGTTATAAAGAAGCTTCTGCAGGGTGTAGAGATCCGTTTTCGTGATCAGATACAGGGACAGATAAAAATCGTTCCAGAACTGCAGGGCCATAAACAGGATCACACTCACCAGTCCTACCTTTGCCAGCGGCAGGGCAATGCTGAAAAACACTCTCGCATCGGAAGCGCCGTCGATTTTTGCCGCCTCCACCAACTCCTCCGGTATGGCTTTGAAATTGCTTTTCAGCACAAACATGTAGAAAACGTTCATTCCGTATGGAAGCACCAGCGCCCAGATATTGTTCTGCAACCCATAATACTTCGTGCAGAGGATATACCAGGGAAGCAGTCCGCCGGAAAAAATCATCGTAAACCAGCCGAAGAAAGACAGAGCTCCCGCGAAGCGGAAATTCTCTTTTTTCTGGGCCGTGGCATAAGCGAAGAGGCTCATGACTGCTGTGGAATAAACAGTTCCGATGATCGTTGCGGAAAAGGACATTCCGTAAGCCCGTAGAAGCATGACTCCTTTATTTTCCAAAATATATTTGTAAGTGTCCAGAGTAAAATTTCTCGGCCAGAGAGAAAAGCCTTTCTCAATAACTGCCGCCTCATCCGACACGGATGCCACGAAGGCGATCCACAGGGGAAGAAAACAGCTCAGCGCCACCAGGCCTACGATGATATAGCAGATCGGGCTTTCTTTCACCTTTCTGGAAGGTGCATCCTGCATTTTTGCCTCACGATTTTTTCTCATTGTTCCACCCCTCCTTTAGAATAATGCGTAATCCGGATCCAGTTTCTTTACCAGAAGATTGGCTCCCAGCACCAGAATGAAACCGAATACCGACTGATACAGGGTAATAGCCGAAGCCGACTCAAACTGACCGTTGACGATGGCAGACCGGTAAACGAAGGTCGCAATCGTGTCCGTTTTTTCCAGAAGGAACGGATTCAGGTTCGTCATACCCATGATCTGATCCACACTGCCGGAGAGGATTCCTCCGATATTCAATAGAAACATTGTCATGATCGTCGGTTTCAGAAGGGGAATCGTGATCTTCGTGATCCGTTTCCACCGGCCCGCTCCGTCGATTTCCGCCGCCTCATAAAGGCTCTGGTCGAAACCGGAAAGAGCACAGTAATAAATGATGGAGCCGTATCCGGCGCCCTTCCAGACCGTAGTAAAGATCATGATCGCCCACCAGTAATCCGCATTGGAATACCACTCCACCGCTTCTCCGCCGAAATGGACCAGCATGGAGTTGATCATGCCTGTATCCTCATCGAAGAGGGCCAGCGCCACCATGCCGACGATGATCCAGGAGATAAAGTAGGGAAACAACATGACGGTCTGGGTTACTTTTTTGAAGACTTTGGAATTGATCTCATTGATCAGAATTGCCAGTCCCACATTTACAACAACGCCCAGCACAATACTGAAACCATTGATCACCAGTGTGTTTTTCGTAGCCCGGAGGGCATTGCTCATATTCATAAAGAAAAATTTGAAATTCTGCAGCCCTACGAACTCGCTTCCGAAGAGGCCGCCCTGATAGGTATACCGCTCAAAAACCACATACAGTCCTGCCATGGGCATGTAGGAAAACAGAAGCAGGCAGATGATTCCAGGTATGGGAATCAGATAGAAGAACCATTTCTTCCGAATCTCCTCTCCCAGACTGATCTTTTTCACCGGCCCGCCGGTTCCCGAAATTACTTTTTGTTTCTTCATGGCGTTTCCTCCTTTTCTGCTGCCGCCCTTGCTCTGACCACAGCCTATCATGAAAAAACACCATTCTCAATCTCAAAAACTCCGCTTTTACCTTCAAAAAACGAATAAAATCATGGATTTCAAATTTTTTATGTTTATTTTTTTGAAGTTTGCACGTTGTATTTGTGCATTGCTTGTGAATTTCCTCTTTTGGGTCCGACAATATCCTGTTCTTTTTTCCTATCCATCCCCATGCAGAAAATCACCGCCACCCCAGTGCTCGCCGCCGTTGCCAGAATGGCCGGGAATGTGATGGCGGAGGGGTTCACGCTTCCGTACTGGCTGCGGTAGGCGATCATGGTGACAGGGATCAGCTGAAGAGAGGAAATATTCATGATTAGGAAGGTACACATTTCCCGGCTGGCGGTCCCGGGCGGCACCGGTTTGCTGTCCGGAAGTCTGCCGCTCCGCCGCTTTTCTTCCAGACTTTCCAGATCCTTCATGGCTTTTAAGCCCGCCGGGGTGGCCGCCATGCCAAGACCAAGGAAATTAGCGATAAAATTCATGGAGATCGACTCATAAGCCGGATGGTCCGCCGGGATCTTTGGAAAAAGAAAACGGATCAGAGGCCGGATCTTCCGGCAGAGCTGTTCTGTAAGCCCTGCATCCTTCGCAACTTCCATCAGTCCCTGCCAGAAGGCAAGGATTCCCGTCATTGTCATACAGAGTGTCACTGCCTCCCGGGAGGCACTTAAAACAGCATCTGTGATTTCCTGCATCCGCCCGTTAATTGCCCCGTATAAGATTCCAATAAGCAGCATACCGCCCCAGAGAAGATTCATAGAAAAAACCTCCGCACAGGATTTTTATATCCTATGCGGAGGTTTGATAAAATATGGTTTCAGTCACCTGCCAGAATTATCTTGCAAGTCTTTTCTTCTGCTTTTCCCAAAGCTCTTGGTAAGCAGGACTTGATTCCAGCAATTGAGAATGCGTTCCTCTTGCGCTTATCTGACCATCCTCGATCATAAGGATCTGATCCGCTCCCATTACTGCCGAAAGCTTGTGTGCGATCACAACAAGTGTTTTTCCCTTTACCATTTCGGTTATCGCCTGTTGGATATAAGCCTCATTATCAGGGTCAATGCTGGCAGTTGCTTCGTCGAGCAGAACTATGGGCGCATCCTTAAGGATCGCTCTTGCAATGGATATTCTCTGCTTTTCTCCTCCCGAGAGAGTCGAACCGCCTTCGCCTATCACTGTGTCATAGCCATTTTCGAGCGCAGATATAAACTCGTGGCAGCGGGCCTTTTTGCAGGCTGCGATAACATCTTCTTTCGTTGCGCCCTTTTTTCCGAAAGCGACATTGTTAAAGACGGTATCGTTAAAAAGATATACATTCTGAAAAACCACACTTATATTTTCAAGAAGGCTTTCCGTTGTCATTGCTTTTATATCCGTTCCGCCAATGCTTACCGTACCCGAATCGGTATCCCAAAAGCGGGCAATCAGGTTTACAACGGTGCTTTTTCCACAACCGCTTTTTCCGACAAGCGCAGTCATGCTGTGCTGCGGTATATGAAAACTCATATTTTTGATAACAGCTGATTCATTGTAGCCGAATGTAACGTTCTTAAAATCAATATCAAAGCTATTGAGTCTGACCGGTTTTCCACTGTCATCCATCATCTCCGTCTGCCTTACTCTGTCATAACGGTCAAGAGATGCATCTGCAACTCTGAACGCAGTTATATTTATAAGTGCAAGCATCGGAGCGGCAAGCTCAAAAGCAAATACTGACATGGCAATAACAAAAGGCAGCTCCATTCCGCCATCAAGTCCAACATATCCGCAGATAAAAATAACTGCTGAAATGCAGAGTCCTGTCATACACTGCGATACGATAATGGGAGTTGAAAAACGTTTTTCAAATTTTATCTGAGCTTCGGTAAGATTCCAGAAATCCTCCGAAGTCGCTTTGTGGCTTTTTCCCGCAAGGTTGAACGCCTTCACAACAGGCATTCCTTTTATGTATTCAATGACTGTTCCGACAAGCTTGTTCTGTGCCTCCTGCTGATTTACCGCCTCTTCTGAAGCAACCCTGTGAGCCGCGGCGAATGCAGCAAAAAACAATGCCGTTGTAATTGCCATGGCCAACGCCACCCACACATTGAGTGCAAGAAGAAAAACGAAGGATATACCAATGCCGATAACGGAAGTTGTTATCTTACCAAGGGTATCCATTCCGTGTTCTTCCACAAAAGAAATGTCATTTGTGATGACGGAAGTAACATTTCCGATATTACCCTCGGAGAAAAATCCCATTGGGAAACGCTTTATCCTGTCGCCGAAAGTCATACGCTCACGGGCGAATATCTCATATCCCACACCTGACTGGTTGATGTCTGTCAGGTAACGGAATATCATTCTGAGAATAACACCGGCAAAGATACCGGCAAAAGCAATGATAATCGTATTTTTACCAAAACTACCGTTTATTATGGTCATAAGCACATACAGCAGTATACAGATCGGAACATTCGATGCAAGGCTTTCAAAAAATGAAAGCACATAAGCACGGTTAAGTTTTTTGTGATATTCTCCCGAAAGCCCCATGATTCTCTTTATGAACTTAAACATTTTCAGCCCCCTCCTTTACGGCAATGTTCCAGCTGCCTGCTTCCAGGCTCATCTGCCACAGCCTGCGGTAAATACTGCTGTTTTCCATAAGCTCATCATGCGTGCCGTTTGCCGAGACTCTGCCGCTGTCAAGCACGACTATGTTATCGGCATCTGCGATCGTCCCGAGTCTGTGAGCTATCATAATGACTGTTCTGCCCTTTGTCAGTTCATTCAGAGCGTTTGTTATAAGCTCCTCATTTTCCGCATCGGTGTATGCAGTGGCCTCATCAAGGATAATTATAGGTGCATTTTTCAATATCGCTCTTGCAATGGTTATACGCTGACGCTCACCGCCAGAAAGCTTTCCGCCAAGAACGCCTACCTCCGTATCATAACCGTGAGGAAGTTTTGAAATGAAGTCGTGGCAGGCAGCAGCCTTTGCCGCTGCTGTCATTTCAGCCATGGTTGCGTCTTTTTTTCCCATGCGGAGATTATCAGCAATCGTACCTCTGAAAAGGAAATTATCCTGGGCAACATAGGCTGTCATACTCATAAGCGTATCAAAAGTATATTCACGAATGTCACGTCCCCCTATGGTTATGCTTCCGCCGGAAACGTCCCAGTAATGAACAGCCAGTCTTGCTGCTGTAGATTTTCCGCTGCCCGATTCACCAACAAGAGCTGTCTTTTTCCCCTGCTCCGCTTTAAAGCTCACATTTTTAAGAACGTCCCTGTCCTTATATGCAAATGTAACATTTTTAAATTCCACATCATAGCTTTCCGGCCGCTCGGAAATATTTCCCGAATGAACATCCTCCGCGCTGTAAAGAGCTTCCAGCTGCTTTACGGTGTAATCCACCTGCGGAAACATCGGAAAGAAATTTATCACTCTCGTAAGCGGTCCGCTCATGCTGAGATCAAGCATAAGAACAAAGATCCATGTATTAAGATCAAGGCTGCCATTGTAATACAGGATTGCACCGACAGGCAGTGTAAGCAGAACCGTACAGGGCATTCCCGCATAAACCAGCGACATAGAACGCCAGCTCTCCCTGAACCAGTCAAGGGTAAACGTCTTATAATTCTCCACTGTATCGGAGTATTTTTTGAATGAGCTTGTGGTCTGGCCAAAGATCTTTATTACTTCCATTCCTGAAACATACTCAACAACAGCATTGTTGAGCTTTGCTCCTGCTTCGTAATAAAACGGCATTTTCTTCATTCCTGATTTCATCATCATTCCCATTCCAATGATCCCGAATGGCAGCGATGCAAGCGAAAGCAGCCCCATTCTCCAGTCTGTCGCAAAGATCACCGCCAGCACAATAAACGGCATAATAAGATTGGGGATTCCCTCGGGAAGCATATGTGCAAGCATAAGTTCAATGCGTCCTATCTCTTCCACAAAGCTTTTCTTGTATTTTCCCGTTCCGCCGTCTGCGACCTCGCCCAATGGCTGATGCATAAGCTCGTCTGCAAGCTTCACACGCATATTGTAAAGTGTTCCGAAAGCTCCCTCGTGGGAAAGATTGAGCCCCTCTCCGTAAAGAATATACTTTACCGTAAAGCAAATCAATATAAGCACAGATGTCCTTACAACATCTGCCATTACGGCAGCTTCACTGATGTATTTCCCGATAAGACCGCTTATAAGAAAATACGGCACAACCCCTATGGGGACGCTTATCGAGATAAGTACAAGTGCTGTAAAAATGTGTCGTCTGTACTTTCCCGCATACTTTAATATAGATGACATTTCGCTCCTCCTCTTATTAGCATTGGCTAACTAATATAAAATAAAAAAGGCACACTTACTGTGTACCTCTTAATATTACAGATTTCATACATCTTTTTTCTACTCCGGAAAGCGTTTTTTTTGCTCCGAAGCATTATTTTTCATTCGCCGGCGATATTCAAGCGGGGGATAGCCGTAAACCGCACGGAATGCCGAAGCAAACTTGCTTTGATTGCCGTATCCGACAAGATGAGCAACATCTCCGACGCTCATTTCCGTGCGTCCCGAAAGGAGTTCAGCCGCATATCGGAGCTTTTTAGCTCTGATATAAGCGCCCACAGGCTGACCGTAAAGGCGCTTGAAGCAACTGCTGAGATTTGTCTCGGAAATGCAGAATTTCAATGCAAGTTCGCTTATGGTGATCTCATCAATAAAATGAAGATTTATGTAGGCATATACTTCCTTTACCGCCTCTGCAACCGCATGGGAAAAGCTCGGCAGACGCTCCTGACATTCATATCCGCCTGCATTTATAAAGCACAAAAGCTCCAGTGTTTTCAGCACCATATAAGGCCTGCGTATCTTTTCATCAACATGATACAGCTCTGAGAAAATATGCTCAAGAGCAGGTTTGGCTCTTATAAAAAAGGTCGGTGAATTGCTGAATAAACGCTCTGAAATGCGTTTGAGATCTATTTCTGCTTCAGGTATCCGCTTGTCTATGACAGGCTGTGCCTTTTCAATATTGATCATAATAGAAATTCCTCTGTATTTGCCGTAAGGAATATGTGAAGATACGAACTGTGAGCCGTTTGTATCGCTTATTGCAAGATCTCCGCTGCTTAAGAAACCGATTTCACCTGTTTCAAGCTCAAATTCAAAGCAGCCCTCGTTACAGTAGTTTATCTGAATAAACCCCGGAACGGGCGGAGTGTCCTGCCAGCATGACTTCATATCAAGAACATCATAGGACATAAGTATCCCGGGCATGACTTCATAAACATGCATGATTCCTTTTCCGCTTCCATCTGAATCAGAAAGATAATAGATCGTGCAGTTCTTTCCGTCCTCTTCACCTGCAAATTTGTAGTTTCTCCATGTTTCGGGGCTTATTTTTTTCATAAATCCTCCTTAAATACAAATACGCTGCACATCTGTTATTTCTGACAGATGTGCAGCTGATAACTTTATTTAAGATCGATTCCGCTTACTTCAACATACTGGCTGTCCGGGCAGAATTTATAGCTGTTTATCTTATCGCTGTTCCATGCGGCAAGTTCAACTGTGTTTGCAAAAGGAACGCAGAGAGCTTCATCAGGAATAGTCGTGAGGATTGTGTTGTATATCTCCTTTATACGGTTCTCATCGGAGGAGCAGTTAAGCTCGGAAACAATTCCCTCAGGCAGGAATGCGGCAAACTGCACTGCAACGGGATCTGCGCTGACTGCGGGATCCATATTGGTAATGGGCGTGAAGGGGTCAAACGAACCGCCATAGGTGCGATAGTGGATAATATCATATTCACCGTTCATCGAAGCTTCGTAGTAGGTCATCATATCCATCTCAGAGACATCCACCTTGAAACCGACCTTGCCGAGCTGAGAAGCGATGGCAAGCATACCGTCGCCGATGCTTCCGTAATCGCTTGTGTAAAGCATAGTCATCTCAAGCGGAACTCCATCCTTATCCCTGATGCCGTCTCCATCAGAATCCGTCCAGCCAGCTTCCTCGAGAAGCTGTGCAGCCTTATCCGGATCATAGCTGTAAACAGTAGCATCAACATCACAGTACGGCTTTGATTTACTGAAAAGAGTCTCGGCAGGTGTCATTGTTCCCTGGAAAACATCGTTTGATATGGAATCCCTGTCAATAGCATATTCAACGGCAAGACGCACATTTTTATCATCAAAGGGAGCTTTTGCCATATTGAAACCTATATAATTTGTAAGAGTAGGTTCATCATTGATTGCTGTGCCGAAAGAGTTGTCTGCAGAAAGTTCCGTGTAAGCATCTGCACTGAGTCTTGCTGCACCTGTTATGGCATCGATCTCGCCGCTTCTGAGTGCGAGCACCTTTGCATCGTTATCGGAGATAACCTTTATCTTGAATGTATCTGCCTCGGGAGCTTCACCCCAGTAATATGGATTGCGGACAAAAGTATAAACACTTCCGTCGAAGTCTCCCTGATACATATATGGCCCTGTTCCCATCGTCATTGTCTGGAAATCATCGGCTTTATATGTAAGGTCATCGTTAAAGCCGTTCGGGTTTACGATACCGAGAGGATTACAGGTGGAAAGGTCGTTGAGAGTACCATAGTAAGGCTGGGTGAGCTTTATAACAACCGTGGATTCATCGGGAGCCTCAATCGTGTCGATGACTGTCATGAGTTTTCCGTATGAACCGATATACGCTCCAAGGTTCACTGCTGCAGCTTCAAGACTCTTTTTTACCGCTGCCGCATCACAGGGAGTTCCATCGGAGAATTTGATGCCGTCCCTGAGGGTGAAGGTGTATTCCTTTCCATCCTCGCTCACATCCCATTTTTCTGCAAGACTGCCCTTATATTCACCATCCTCATAGGCAACAAGGGTATCGTAAAAATTATGTTCCCAGTAGGATATGCCGTAATTTGAGGACATTCCGCCATGAACGACAGCATAAAAGCCTGCATCAAAGGTCCAGCTCTCGCAGAGAGTTACGTTTTTGTTTTCCTCTGATTGATTGTCAGCTGCTCTGCTCGTGCTGCCGCAGACAGCCATATTTGCGCAAAGCGAAAGTACCGTAGCCGCAGCAAAAAACTTTTTCATTTTCATATTATCTTCCCTTTCTGTAGAAATTTGCTGTATATTAACCGCTTTTGGCGGAAATATCCTGTTTTTTTATTCCTGATAACGAGGAGTTTATAAGTGTTTTGGCGTATTCACTTTCAAATACCTTTATATCCCCTGAATATTTTACAGTTTCAAGTATCCTGCCGCTTTTCATAACGGCGATCCTCTGTGATGTGTAAAGAGCGGCATCTATATCATGAGTGATAAGCAGGAAGCCTTTTCCTGAGTTTTTCTGTATCCTTATAAGCAGATCAAGGACACTTTTTCTCACCGCAGCATCCAGTCCGCTGACAGCTTCATCAAAAATTATGTAATCCGGATCTGCCGCAAGAGCCCGGGCAATACAGATTCTCTTCTGCTGTCCTCCCGAAAGCTCTCCCGAACGCCGCGAAAGAATATTTTGCGGAAGCTCCATCTGTTCCATAAGCTTCTCAACCGTTTTTCTTTCTTCTTCACCTGAACATTTTTTCAGATTTTTTATCGGTTCTGCAATGGTTTCATATACGGAAAAGCAGGGGTCAAGAGCAGCTCTGCTGTTTTGAAGAACAAGCTGAAGTTTTGCACAGAGCGCCTTGTTTTTTCTTCGCAGCCTGGGAGTCAGGATTTCTCCGTCACACATGACAGTTCCGCTGTCAGGAGAAATAAGTCCCGAAATTATCTTCACAAGAGTGGTCTTTCCCGATCCGCTTTCTCCTACAAGAGAGCAGAACTCGCTTTTATCCAGAAAGAAACTCTCATGATTGACTGCAGCAAATTTTTTTCCATCCGTGACAAAATATTTGGTAATATCAGTTGCCGTTAAAATATGTCTCACCTCATATCAGCAGAGCGGCATCCAGCAGCTCCTTTGTATATTCATTTTCGGGAGAGGAGATCATTTTCTTTATATCGCCCTGCTCCACAAAAACGCCATTCTTCATTATATAAGCATGCCCGCCGAAGCGGCCTGCCACAGCAAAATCGTGAGTTACCATTATGACAGCTGCACTGCCGCACAGACTTTTAAGCATATCCGTGACTGCTATTCTGTGCTCTGCGTCAAGGGCGGTGGTAGGCTCATCTGCAATGATCAGCCTGGGACGGTTCATAATCGCTGCCGCCACAGCTGCCCTTTGCAGCATTCCGCCTGAAAGCATGTATGGATAGCTTGACCACACCGCTTTGCAGTCTTCCAATCCTGCCCTTTGCATCGCTTCAAGAACAGCATTTCGGGCTGCTTTGGCACTGCTTTTATTATGAAGTCTGTATGTTTCCGCAAGTTGATTCCCAATTTTGCAGGAAGGGTCAAAGGCTGTCATCGGATTTTGAGGGATAAGCGCGATATCGCTTCCGTAAAGTTTCCTTCGTTTCTTTGCATCTGCCGACAGAATATCTTCTCCTTCAAAAACTATCTGTCCCGATACGTCGAAATCATATCTGTCCGTGAGGCCAAACAGCGCACGGCATATCATTGTCTTTCCGCTGCCTGACTGGCCAAGTATCAGAAGCGGTTCGCCTGCATCAACAGAAAGATCAATTCCGTCAACAGCTTTTAATCCGCTGCTTTTTACTCTCACGGAAAGCTTTTTTATTTCAAGCAGCATCTATATTCCTCCCTCAGAGGTCAGTGCATCACGCAGAGCTTCGCCGAAAAGATTAAAGCCACCTGCAGTGATAAGAATGCAGATTCCGGGATAAACAAGCATCTCGGGGTGACTGTAAAGCCCCGTTCTCGCTTCATCCATCATAGCACCCCATTCGGCAGTGCCCAGGGGAAGCCCAAGTCCCAGAAATGAAAAGCTCGATATAATGATGATCGCAGAAGCAACTCCCGTACTCATATAAACGATACACTGCGGAAGAATATTCGGTATCAGGTGTCTGAATATCAGGCCTGCCGTGCCGCAGCCGCTTATTCTTGCAGCTGTAATATACTCTTTGCCCATCTCTGTTACCGCATATGAACGGACCGTTCTTGCAAACCACGCCCACATAGAGATCACAACAGCAACAGCGATATTCTGTATGCCGTTTCCGAGGATACTTATCACAGCAATGGCTGTTATGAGCGACGGAAAGGAAATAAAAACATCACAGATAAATGTGATTATCCTGTCGACCTTTTCGCCTGCACAGGCACTGAAGGTTCCTATAATAAGCCCCAACACTCCGAGTATCAGCATCATGGGAACACTCATTCCAATGGAATATCTCGCACCGTAAATAAGGCGTGAAAGCTCGCATCTTCCGAGCTGATCCGTTCCAAGAGGATAATTGGCATCCGCCTCATGGTATTTGAGCAATGGATCTATCTGGTCCGGCGGATTTGGTGCTATTACAGGTGCAAATATCGCACATATAATTACGATTGTAATAAGTATAAGTCCTATGACCGCCTGTGGTTTTGAAAAAATTTTCTTAGTCATTTATCTCCCTCACCATCCATGGGCATATCAACCTGTTTATCACATCCGCTGCAAGATTTGCAGTCACAAACACTACCGCAATTATCACAATGCAGGCGGCCGTAGCAGGAGAATCTCCGCTCACAACACAGGAAATAAGATAGGTTCCTACCCCGTTCAGTGAAAAAACCTTTTCTGCAACAGCGCTTCCTGCAAGCATATATCCAAGATACTGACCGAAAAGAGTTATCACAGGCGGCAATGAATTTTTAAATCCGTGCTTTACGATTATCTGCCATTCGGACAGCCCTCTTGTCCGTGCGTATGCTGCATAATCCGAGCTTATTTCTGAAAGCAGGGATGAACGCATTACCCTGATTGCTCCGCAGGCTGACGGAAACGCCAGGGCAAACGACGGAAGTATATATCCTTTTATTCCCGCCTTCGGAGCAACGCTGAATATCTGCAGTCTGACTGCAAACAGCAGCAGAAGCATAAATCCGAGCCAGAAAACCGGCAGGCAGATCCCGCCTATAGTCAGCAGCCTCACAATATGATCAAACATTTTATTATGAAACCTTGCACACAGCATGGATATGGGAAAAACAATAAGTATCATCCAGCCCATTGCCATAATAACAAGTCGGAATGTTACAGGAAAAAAACTCTTTATATCATCCGTTATGCTGTGATAGGTAACTACCGATTTTCCCATATCACCTGTAAGCAAGCCTTTCAGCCACAGGAAATAGCGTGCAGGCAGCGGCTCATCAAGTCCCATTTCTTCACGCAGGGAAGCTATGAGTGCCGTATCGCCTGCCGAATTGCTTCGCATCGCAACAGCCAGGGCAGGATCTTTTCCCGAAGCTGTCATAAGAATAAAGCACAACACCGTCACCCCTATAAGAACGGGAAGCATGCCCGCAATCCTTTTTATTAAATATTTTTTCAAGTGGATCTCCTTAAAAGTAAGTTTGCGCTAACTATTTGTTTTGCGATTTTTATGATAGCACATCTTAGGACAATTTCCACTCCAAAATCACATTCTTTCGCTCCGAAAAATCAATCCCGTTTTCATCATGATGTTTTCATTTCTGAAGATCAGGCTTCATCCCATCCACCCGAAACTCCTCCATCCGCTCCTTCAAAAACATAAGAAACTTCTCCGCGGCAGGTACAAGATCCGGCAGGGACGCAATGCCAAACTCTACCGTCTGCGGCGGATCGAGCGGCAGAATGCGGACCTTTCCCGACCATGCGCGCCCATTGATGGCATTGTTCATACTCACTCCCAGACCGGCTTCCACCATGGAGTAAGTGGCAAGAGAATCCATCGTGGAAAATTTAAGGTTCGGCGTAATGCCGCAGCGGGCAAATACGCGCGCATTATCAATATCCCTGCCGGGGTACGTCTCAATGTACGGCTCGCTGGCAAAGGCTGCAACCGGAAACGCCCGAAGCTCAGCCATCGGATGAGACTGCGGGAGCCATGCCGTTAATTCATCCTGCATGAGAGGCAGCCAGTTGTGTTCTCCCTCCCGCTCCATCGGCTTTATGCTGGGCACTCATAACGGCACGTCTTACGAAAATGCCTGCCATTACATGCAGCTCGTTGCGCTCTTCTATACATTTTGCTTTACCGGCAACACCTTTGCCGGTTATTTCAACGGAATCGGCCATGTTTCCATCCCATTTATCGGCGCTGCGAGTCATATTGCTCTGCGGGTAATTCTCTCCTGGCTGCTGATTGAAAAAATGGGACTGCCGGCAGTCGCGCTTGCGACGGGAATCGGATGGATGCTGGTAAATACCTTCTGGGCGGTTATCCGGCATCATTTGGGCAGGCGTCCATAAAAAAAGATCCGGAGACCTGCAGTTTTATCCTGCAAGTATCCGGATCTTCAAAATTCCATCTTCATACCCCGCCGTAATCTTCCCGCCCATCTGCTCCATCAGCGTTCTTGCGATGGAGAGGCCGAGGCGGTGGAGCCCCGGGCGGTTTCCACGGTGAAAAAGCGGTCGAAGAGCTTTCCCACCTGAACCTCATTCAGGTCTCTGGCGTGATTGGAAAAGGTGAACTCGCCGTTTTCCTTCAACTCCACCTTCAGGTCGTCGTCGCTGTACTTGAGGACATTGCTCAGAATATTTCCGAACACCCGGGCCAGAAGCTCCCTCAGTTCAAAAGGCTTCGTGAGATAATCCGCAGCCCTGCCCAGGAGCATGTTTACCTTGTCGTCGATGCCCACTTTCGCGCTGACCACGATCACGGGAATTTCGCCATTTTCTTTTACCTCACTCTTATTGATTGATTTTATCATCTAAAGACTTTTTCATTCCCTTTTGTAAACGGTATAATGTCAGTAAGAATTTAACACAGAGGAGGAGAGTTTTGATGAAAAAGATTCATTTTGATACGGAAAAAGATGGCTTTTACGGCGCATACTGGAAATGCGCGGCCGGTTCGGACTGCGCGATGATCACCATGCTGGGGGATGACCCCGAGGACTACATGGCCCGCTCGGCGGTCAAATATCTCCTGAGTCTCGGCATCAACGTCCTGACCATGTCCCCTGCGAAAAAAGACTACGGCCATCACAATTATCCTCTCGAGCGGATTGAACGGGCCATCAAATGGTTGAAAAAAACCGGAAACCGCCGGCTTGCCATCGCAGGAGCCTCCACCACCGGAACGCTGGCTCTGACCGCGGCTTCTTATTTTCCCGAGCTGACCCTCACCATCGCCATGACGCCCAGCGATTTCATCTGGCAGGGCTTCATGCAGGGCAAAAAAGACGGCTGCAAGGAATGGCCCATCGAAGGAGAATCCCTCTTTTCCTACCACGGCAAGCCGCTCCCCTACATGCCCTTCTTCTATCAGCATCCCAAATATTGGCAGATCATCGCCGCAGAGTCCAAGCGCACCGGAGATATGCTCAACTCCAGAAAACTCTTCGACGATTCCGAGACCGCTCATCCCATCACGGAAGCCGAGACAATCAAGGTTGAGAACATCCACGGAAAACTGCTTCTCATCGGCGCTGAGGACGACGTTCTCTGGGACACCGCCAAATATATCCGCCGCATGGAAAAACGTCTCTCCGAACGCCCCCACGCCTGCGAGGTGGAAGCCGTCATCTACAAGCACGGCACCCATTTCGTCTTCCCGGAAGGAATGCTGAAAACCATGTTGCCCATCGGCTCCGGTCTTTTCGTAAAACTCGCTTTTAAAGCAGCGAAAAAATACCCGGAAGAATGCAGAAAGACCCGCATGGATATTGAAGTCCTCATGACGAGAGCCATCGCAGAGTGGAAAGGAGTCCGAAAATGAAGTATATGGGAATGCCCATGGCTTTGTGGGCGATTTTTACAAGATCTTTCCGCAAAAACCTTGAAACCTGCTTCGGTTTGAATGCCACTGAGGCAAAGGAAGTCACGCGAAAAGCGAAAGTACGGTACAAGAAGATCATCCGCGAACTGCCGGAGTTTGAAAAAGAGGATCGCTTTAAGATGAATATCGTCAGCTGTGCCATGATCGGCGCTTTCGTCCTCTCCATGCCAAAACGGCCGGATGTGAAAACCCTGACAAACTACTATCGGGATTCCAGCATGACTCCCCTCGTGAGCTGGTTCTTCCGCCAGAGCGGAAAGTTGAAATTTTCCGAAAAAGACAGACAGCAGATGCAGAAAACGGCCCGGCTCAAAGCCGCCGACCGCAATCCTTTTTCCTGGAATATGGACTACTTCGAATATCCTGACGGCAGCGGCTACGAGGCCCGTTTTTACAAGTGCGGCATCTGCGCCCTCATGAAAAAACTCGGCCTCTACGACCTGACTCCCGCCCTCTGCCACCTGGACTATGATATGAGCGAAGCCACCGGAGCCTCCGTCTTTGTGCGGGAATACACCCTGGCTTCCGGGGGACCCTATTGCGATTGCGGGTATAAGAAAAAATAGAGTAGAGCCACCGGAGCTTTAAGGCCGGTGGCTCTCTTATTACTGTCAGGATTCTTTTCCAATCCTTACTTCTTTTCCTTCAAAATATCATTTCTCCGGGTCAATCGTAATCCAGAATCTCTTGATTTCTTCTCCGTTTCCATCAACGATCTTGTCAAAGACACCGCCATTTGCAAGAATCGTCTTCTCACTGGCGAGATTTCCGACTTTGCAGGTGATAAGAAATTTCTGGATTCCCAGGGCTCCGGCCTTGGGAAGAAGCTGGCGGAGCATCTCTTTTGCATAGCCATGGCCGCGCTCGGAGGGTCGCACAGAGTAACCGCTGTGACCGCCCCAGGTTCCGAGGATCGGGTGATTGATGTGGTGTCTCAGGTCAATCAGGCCAACGATCCGGTTATCCGCTTTCCGGACTGCCAGATACATATGGGACGGCACCTTGCCATCCTTGCAGTTTTCCTCACTCTCACCAAGCTTCATACGCTCGATCCATTCCTCCGCTGAGGTACAGTTTTCAAGTCCCCCGCAGCCTGCGAACTGATCCTTGTTTCCAGCATCCTTCTCAAGGATTTCCTGCCGGAACTGCCAGATGTCGGCGGCGTATTCAGGGGACGGGGCTTTTAATTCTATGATGTCCATTTGATTATTTTTCTCCTTTCATTTTTTGCAACCAAGAAATTTATTTTTATAAAATATAAATATGTTTTTCGTTGGATTTTGTCATTTAAGCTGTTATAATCAATACGAGTACTGCCATAACGGTAGGCGGTTAGTCCTGTTATTATGCGGAGGATTGCAGAGTGTTTTTACACTCAGTTTTCGAAAAAACCAATGCAAAATACGGACTGTGATCCTCCGAATACATAGACACCCTTCCGGGAAACTAATGGAAAGGAGGACTGAGCCAATGAGTATTTTAAATTTTATCGCAATAGTCAGCTTTGGTTTGACCTGCTTCAGTATCGGATACACATTCGGTAAAGATAATAATAAAACACAAAAATAGCCGCCCCAGCCCGAAAAACTAGACGACTATTTTGCAAAATAATATATCAGGCTAACCGTCTATCGGCAGTACCTTCTTTTTGTATTTACTCTACCACACTTTTTCTTAAATGTCAAAAATTTTCTTTCACTAATACTTACATGTTTTGCACATGACTACTTTTCAGCCATGTATATTTGTAAATGGCTGGATGGAAAGAGGTAGGTAGTTAGTGATGCCAGGGGATTACGCCACCCCAACCAAACGGCATAGAAAAGCAAAATTGAGAGGGCGCGCTCCGAGTCGCGGGCCCCCTCAAATATATTTCCTCCAGCTTTCCTCAAAGCTGCATCACAATCTCAGTTACAAGTCGCTCAAACGTCGTCTTCACGCGGTCAGCGACCTCCTGCACCTCCTTATGGTTCAGCGGCTGATCCAAGATCCCCGCTGCCATATTCGTAATGCACGAGATCCCGCACACTTTCATCCCCATATGATTCGCAGCAATGGCCTCGCATACGGTACTCATGCCGACAGCATCCACTCCCATTCCACGGAAAGCGCGGATTTCCGCCGGCGTCTCATAATTCGGCCCCGAGCACTGAACATAAATTCCCTCTTTCAAAGGTACATTCAGCTTCTTCGCCGCCTTCCGGATCACCTCGCAGAGCTCCGGGTTATACACATGACTCATATCCGGGAAACGGGTCCCAAGTTCATCCAGATTCTCCCCCCGAAGCGGACTCGGCACGAAAGTCGAAATATGATCCGTAATCATCATCAGATCCCCCGGCTGGAAATCCAGGTTCACGCCGCCGGCCGCATTCGTCAGAATCACTTTTTTCGCCCCCAGCATTCCCATGATCCGGATCGGCATCACCACATCCGTCATATCGTACCCTTCGTAGTAATGAACTCTTCCCTTCATAATGACCATCGGAACCTTCTCCACATAGCCGAAAAGGAAGCGGCCGTCATGGCCTGCCACGGTGGAGACCGGAAAGCCCTCGATCTCAGAATAGGGAACCTCCGCCTTTACATCCATGTTCCGGGCATATTCCCCCAGACCGGAACCGAGGATCAGAGCCACCTCCGGGACAAAATCGGTTTTCTCACGGATGATGGAAACACATTTCTGAAGTTTTTCATACATTTTACTCATAGTCAATCCCCCTGCTTTCAAAGAATTTTTTGAGCAGGCCGGAGAAGGCCTGGATGCAGGGTCCCGCGGTGATGGCCGTCAGGATCGTAATCACACCCAGTTTTCCTCCCAGCACAAAGCCCAGTACCATCATGCACAGGTCGAAGATTACCTTGATTTTCCGGTACTCCATGTGGAGCCTGTCCCGAAGGACGAGCACCACGCCGGTGAAGGGATCCACACCCATGTCCATGGTGATAAACATTGCCACACCCACATATAAGAGAAGACAGCCGATGAAAGCGCCCAGGATCTGGAACGGCAGCGTCTGGGCCGGAATCAGGGCCTGATAGAGCTTTCCGCCCAGGTCCACGGCAAATCCGTAGGGAATCAGATAGATAAAAGTTCCCAGATTCACATAATGTCGGTCTGCCAGAAATACCAGTACCAGAAGAACGATGTTTACGATATTGGATGTCATACCAAGCTGCTCTGCCGTAAGGTTCGCCGCGTTCCGGACGCCGTCATAGATAATGCCGATGGGATCGTTTCCCAGGGCCGCCCTGGCGTTGAAAGCCACGCCGGTTCCCACCAGAAGGATACCCACTGCCGCAAAAATCACCTTCCAAAGTTTTATCTGTCGCAGCTGTTCTCTCATTTGTTTTATCCTCCCTTATCCGAATGCCCGGATTTCTTTCAGAATCCGGTCCTTCACGCTGTCCCCTGCAAAGGACACCCGCACGGCGTTTTCCATCATGAGCTTCAGCTCGTCGTCCCGGATACCGTAGGTTTCCTGGATGAAGCCCAGCTCCCTGGAAATGCTGGTGTTACTCACGGTACGGTTGTCCGTGTTCACCGTCACGAGAAGGCCGTTATCCAGAAATTCCCGCATGGGATAGTCCTCCGGCCCTTCCACAGCCTTGGTCTGCAGGTTGCTGATAGGGCACATCTCCACGCCGGTTCTGGTATCCTTCACCAGCTTGATAATGTCCGGATGGCCTTTCATCGCGATGCCGTGGCCGATCCTTCTGGCCCCGCACTCCACGGCCTCCCGGATGTTTTCCGCACTGCCGCACTCCCCTGCATGGATCACAAAAGGCAGGCCCAGTTGTTTCGCCTCCTCGAAGAGATAGACAAAATTCTTCATCGGCCAGGCCGCCTCGTCTCCTGCCAGATCTCCGCAGCAGACGCCCTCGCCCAGGAAATTTCTGGCCGCCCTGAACATGGCCAGGTTGTCCTCCTCGGACTGATGACGCATCGCGCAGACGATGATGTTGGACTCGGTGCCAAAATCTTTCCGCCCGTCTTCCAGGCCGTTGAGCAGGGCTTCGATGACCTGCTCTGTGGAAAATCCTTCATGGGCGGAAAAGAGCGGTGCAAAACGCACTTCCACATATTTCATATTTTCCGCCGCCACGCTCCGGATAAAATCATATCCGGCTTTTCTCATGCTTTTCTCCGACTGAAGGCACTGCACCGGAAGGTCAAATTTTTCCAGATACTCCTTCAGACTGCGGCATCCATAAGCCACCTGGAGCTCGGTAGGATCTACCTCTCTACCGAGCTCCTGACTGATGAATGAGCGAGAAAGCGAACCGTCCAGGTGGCAGTGAAGCTCCACCTTCGGCATTGATTTCAGCTTCTCTTTTTCCATTCTTTTACCTCTTATTTGGATTTCACATATGGTTTTCCGTTGGCTGCCGGAACTCTGGATTTTCCTACAAAGAATATCAGGGCCAGGATCGTCACTACGTAAGGGATCATGGAGATCAGATACGGAGAAACTATGTTGTTGGCTCCGAGAAGGGATTTCAGACCGTTGCAGAAACCGAACAGCAGACAGGCCTTAAGGGTTCCCTGCGGAGTAAACTTACCAAAGATCACAGCAGAGATCGCGATAAAGCCCTGTCCTACGATAACGTTGGGGCGGAACTGGCTTACCGTGGCCAGAGTCACATAGGCTCCGCCCAGACCTGCCAGAAAGCCGGAAAGGATCACGCAGATGTAACGGATCCGGAATACGTTGATTCCAAGAGTCTCACAGGCCTTCGGATGCTCACCGACAGCACGCAGCCTCATGCCGAAACGGGTCTTGTAGAAGACAAACCAGATCACCAGGACAAGCAGAAAGCTTAAGTAGGCTGCAGAATAGGTGGAAAGAACATTGTAGCCAAAAGAACCTGCCGGGAAAATGCCGTTGAACATTTTCGGCAGTTTACTCGCCGTTTCAAGAGCCGGTGAGTCAGAGGAGTTATCAAACATCGCCTTACACAGGAAGATTGCAAGACCCGGTGCGATGAAGTTCACCGCTGTGCCGGAAATCGTCTGGTCTGCCCCGAAGCTGACACAGGCCACCGCGTGAAGTACGCCAAAGGCAGCTCCCGCAAGCCCTCCGCAGAAAAAGCCGAACCAGCCGTTTCCCGTGTAATAAGCGACAACAGAGCCGACAAAAGCCCCTATCGTCATCATCCCCTCAATTCCGATGTTTACCACACCGCTCCGTTCTGAAAAGCAGGAACCAAGTGCTGCCAGAAGAAGAGGAGGCGTAGCGATCAGCATTGCATTAATCAGAAGACCAAGATCCTTAATGATGATACCCATTTTTATTTCCCTCCTTTTTTCCGGTTGAAGATCACTTTGAACATATGAGCAATGGCAATAAAGAAGATGATGATACCCATAATGATATCAACCACCTCTGCCGGTGCTTTTACCAGACTTAATTTACCGCCGCCGTATTTCATGGCTCCATAGAAAAGACCTGCGAAGATACAGCCAACCGGATTGGAAGATCCGATCAGAGCAACCGTGATCCCCTGGAAACCGTACTGCTCCTGGCTGGCGAACTGGCTCACACGGCCTGCCATGCCGAGAGTCTGGACAGCGCCGCCAAGTCCTGCCAGTGCCCCGGAGATCGCCATGGCGGTCAGGAACATTTTGTTGGTGTTGATCCCGCCATACTCCGCTGCCGTTTTGCTGAAGCCTACGGCACGAAGCTGATAACCGAGCGTTGTCTTACTGATGACAAACCATACCAGAACGGCCGCCGCAACGGCAATGACGATCCCCCAGTTGGCTGCGGTACAACGGGTAAGCTTCGTGATAAATTCCGGTGCAAGGATGCGGGCACTGTCTGCCACATCTTTACTTGCCTCTCCGCCGCCAGTTCTGTGGATGGCTGACAGGTTTACAATATAGTTGGACAGGTAAAAGGCGATCCAGTTAAACATGATATAGGAAAGCACTTCATTGATCCCCCGTTTTACCTTCAGGAAACCGACAATGATGCCCCAGACTGCCCCCGCTGCCACTGCTGCTGCAATACAGAGAAGGATATGAATGGGAGCCGGAAGATCAAAAAGGATACCAACGGTACAGGCTGCAATGGAGCCCACTACAAACTGCCCCTCTGCCCCGATATTGAAGACGCCGGTCCGGAAGGAAAAGGCCACGCTCAGTCCTGTGAGGATCAGCGGCGCTGCGTACACAATGCTCCAGGTAATGTATTTCACCTGGCCGAAAACACCATTTAAAAGTTTTCCGTAAGCAAGTCCCGGGTTGATCCCGGCAACTGCCAGGAGCACGGCTCCTGCAACAAAGCCGATGATTATGGCAATGAATGTATAGAGTGCATTCCCGTTTAAAATCTTATCTTTCCTGCTCATGTTTTGTACCTCCTGCCATCATGAAGCCCAGCTGGTTTTCATCTGCATCCCTGCCCGCTACACTTCCGACGATCTGTCCGTCGAAAATGACCTCGATCCGGTCGGAAAGGCTCATGATCTCATCCAGTTCAAAGGACACCAGCAGCACTGCCTTGTTTTTATTCCGCTGTTCTACAATGTATTTATGCACAAATTCGATCGCTCCCACATCCAGTCCGCGGGTCGGATTCATGGCGATAAGAAGCTCTCCGTCATTCGTTACCTCACGGGCAATGATGACCTTCTGCTGGTTTCCGCCGGAAAGCTCACCTGCCAGACGGTTTTCGCAGCCGCTGGGACGGATATCGAATTTTTCGATCAGCTTTGTGGCATGTTTCCGGATCAGATCTTTTTTCAGGATCCCTTTTTTGGAATAAGGTTCTTTACCGAAATTCTGGAGGATCAGGTTCTCTGCCACCGTAAAATCAAGAACCAGTCCGTGTTTCTGGCGGTCCTCCGGGATACTGGTCACGCCCTTTTCAAAAAATTTCCGCGGCGTACTCCCGAAAAGATCCTCTCCCAGAATCTCCACCTGCCCGGAGATTCCTTTTCTCAGTCCTGTAAGGATCTCCACCAGCTCACTCTGCCCGTTTCCATCCACGCCTGCCAGACCGACGATCTCTCCACGGCGTACCTTCAGGTTCAGACCCTTGAGGATTTCCACGTCACGGTAATCCTTCGCATGCAGGTCTTTTACCTCCAGGACGGTCTCTCCCGGCTTCATTTCCTTTTTGGCCACCTGGAATTCCACATCACGGCCTACCATCATGGAAGCCAGCTGGTTTTCATTGACCTCATCCACATCCACCGTATTGATGTATTTACCCTGGCGGATAATGGTACAGTAGTCGGCGGCAGCTTTGATCTCCTTCAGCTTGTGGGTGATAAGGATCACGCTCTTGCCATCGGCAGTCAGGTTATGGATGATCTCGATCAGCTCTGTGATCTCCTGCGGTGTCAGGGACGCCGTCGGCTCATCCAGGATCAGATGCCTGGCTCCGCGATACAGAACCTTCAGGATTTCCACACGCTGCTGCATCCCCACGGAGATGTCCTCGATCTTCGCATCCGGGTCCACCTTCAGGTTGTAACGCCCGGAAAGATCCAGGATCCGGTTTCTCGCAGACTTGATATCCACCGCAATTCCTTTTTTTGGCTCCATGCCAAGGACAATATTTTCCGTTACGGTAAATGGCTGGATCAGCATGAAATGCTGATGTACCATACCGATCCCCAGGTCGATCGCCTTCTGCGGGCTGTCGATAACCACCTCTTCCCCATTGACAGTGATGGTTCCTTCCGTGGGCTGGTACAGACCATACAGAATATTCATCAACGTACTTTTTCCGGCACCGTTTTCGCCTAAGATCGCATGGACTTCTCCCTTGTGGACAGTCAGATTGATGTGGTCATTTGCGGTGAAATCGCCAAATTTCTTGACGATCCCTGTCATCTGAATGGCCACCGTATGTTTATCAACGTTGCTCACCAATATTCCTCCTTCTCTTCCGTCTGACCGGATACCTTCCGTGGTCAGCAGTTTTTCTTTGATTCCGGTGCTGCCGCATTGGGCGCCTTACCGGTCAGACCATGTTCCTTTTCCGTATCAGACAACGAGTACATCCGTCATTCCCTCCCGGCGGGTCAGCTCTGCCAGGTGATCCAGAAATGCCTGATCAGGCACATGGTAATGCGAATAAGCTTCCCGGACCCCCATGGGGCGGTAAGCAATGATCTTATAACGGATATTTCCCCTGCCAAGATAAGATGCCGCCAGACGTGCGGTCTCACGGACGGTCTTTTCACAGTCGAAAAGCTCCGGTACCACTACGGTGCGCACTTCGAAAAGCCTGCCCGAAGCTGCCAGATACTCTAAATTTTTAAGCACCCTCTCATTGGCTGCCCCCGTGACGCGCAGATGATCCTCCAGATCCCAGCTCTTGATATCCAGCATAACGCCGTCCGTCACGGCAAGAAGCTGCGGATACTTCTCAAAATCCAGGGTTCCGTTGCTGTCGATAAGGGTTCCAAGACCGGCTCCCCTTGCCAGGACAAAAAGCTTTTCAAGAAAATCCGGATAAAGGGTACATTCCCCGCCTGACACCGTAATGCCCCGGATATAAGGCTGCTGCTTCTTTACCTCGGCAAAGACCTCTTCCGCACACATCATGCGGATCCTGGGACTGCAGCCAAAGGGACAGACATGGATACAGGTATCGCAGCCACAGCATTTTTCCGGACAGAACCGTACTTTGCCGTCTTCATCCGTAAACAGGGCTCCTTTCGGGCATTTTCCCACACAGCTCCCGCAATTCCGGCAGAGGTTCCTGGTCTCCGGATTGTGACAGTAACGGCAGTCAAAGTTGCAGCCCTGCAGAAAAACTGCAGTCCGGTTTCCGGGACCATCCACTGCGCTGAAAGGAATGATCTTATTTACCGGTACCCGGCCGCAGCCCGGATCTGCTGCCGCCAGGACCTTTTCCTTCTTTTCCATGGTTTTACCGTACTTTTCTCTGGAAGACCCGGCTGTTGTGCTTGGCTCCCATGCCAAGTGCCGTGGTATCCTGAAGGACATTTTCTCCTCGTTCCAGCTTCTCGATCTCGGATCTTTTCACCAGATAACCCGTGATGCGGACTACATCACTGTCTGCCGCATAGAAGGAAAGATAACGGATTCCCTCGCGGAAAGAGCCTTTGATGACGTCCAGAAGGAAGTCATGGTTTTTATGCACCGTCGTATCGATAGGAAAAATATCTCCGGTCCCGGACGGGAAGTATCTGTGAAACTTCTCGCAGTGACGCAGATGATCGATAAGCTCCTCCGGCTCCTCCCCGATGGGGATACGGGTTCCCGGAGAAATTCCCATGTCACTGTCGATGCCTACCTGCGCATGAAGGAGGAAATGGCCGTCTGTCGCCTCACAGTAAGGATTGACATGGGCTTTGTTGAACGCATCGATCTCATCCATGATCTCTACTCCCAGAGCGTCTGCCTCTTCATCATGGCCATAACGGCCGGTCTTTCCCTGAAGCTCCATCAGATGGTTGACGCACTCAGCCAAGCCGACCATACCAAACATGGCAGTAAAGCGGTCTCTTCTGATAAAGCCCTCTTTTGCCAGAAAGTTATTTTCAAAGAAACCACTCTCTTCCACCTCAAAACGGATCCGCGCGTCCATATAGTCAGCCATCACCCGGCAGACATAGGGAAGCTGGTTCTTCTTGAAATCTTCCACACTGGAAGCGCGTTTTGCGATGTTGCCAAGGAGCAGACGGCAGAGCGTATAGGAACCGCCGCCGAGCTTCAACCCGTTGTAACAGCTGGCAATGACATAGTCCTCACCCAGCTCGCTTTTGAACATCTTATGATTTGCAAAGCTTGGTTTCGCACTGTGAAGTGTGGTATTGATCCCCATAAGGGCAAATTCATCCGATGTGATATCCTCATCATATTTCATCGTGATGTTCGGTACAGCCTGTTCCAGTTCTGCTTCCACCTCCAGGATGATCCTTCCTGCCTTGGTATCTCTCGGTCCCACATTGGCATGGGAAAAAGAATCCAGAACCGTGCGGTCTACATGGATCAAGAACAGGCGGATCATCTTTTTCGCCAGTTCTTCATCCATATCCTGTACAAATGGATCCAGAAGCTCATCCAGCGCACCCAGATATACGGGGAAATTCGTCACGCTGGGAACATGCTTGTAAAAGATCAGAAGGGAATTCAACGCCTCAAAAAGATCCTTTGGCGGATCCAGCTGGAGAAATTTACTTCCTTCTCTCATAAATTTCTTATAATCCGGGATGATATACCTGGGGCGAAGCGGTGCATGACCCTCTGCCAGGTCGCAAATGCATTTGGAGTCGATTGGCTGATCCATCAGGTCATGAAGCCCTTCCGGAAGATCCACTACCTCCAGCAGGGAATCTGCCAGGTTTGCCATTGCGGCTACCTTCTGTTCATGCGTCAGCACAGGACTTTTTACCGTTTCCAGCATTTTCTCTCTCGTCCCGTTTACCCGTTCCATATCAATATCTCTCATCAAAAATCCTCTCCTGTCACGGAAAAGGGGCAGAGTATGGCACAAAAGCCTCTCTGCCCGGATCCGTTTCTTCTATTTAAAAAACATCAGTCATCCAGCTGGTAAACATCACCATATTTTGCATCGAAGGACTCTTTATCTGTCGGTACTTCGATCTCGCCGGAAATGATCTTTTCTTTTACTTCGTCTACCTTCTTCAGGACTTCCGGATCAATGTTGTCGGTGGTCGGAGCGATATCCACGCCGCCGTCAGCCAGTGTGAAGGTCTGGATACCCTGGGTAAAGCCGCCCTCCAGGATCTCTTTTGCTTCATCGTAGCAGGCATTGTCCACACGCTTCATGGCAGAAGTCAGAATGGTATCCGGAGCTACCACGCTCTGGTCAGAGTCAACACCGATTGCCCAGATACCGGCTTCCTTGCAGGCATCGATCGCACCAAGGCCGGTTGCGCCTGCTGCATGGAAAATAACATCTGCGCCATCAGCGATCATGTTGTTTGCAGCGGTCTTTCCTGCTGCGGTATCGCCAAAGCTGTTGGCATTGTTCTGAAGAATCTTGACATCCGGATTTGCATCCAGTGCACCTGCACAGTATCCATAGCCGAACTGGTTCATGACACCGGTAGACATACCCAGAACGAAACCGATGGTATTGCTCTTGGTCGTCAGACCTGCCACATAACCTACCAGATAGGAAGCCTGTGCCTGCTCAAACATCAGGCAGGTAACGTTGTCCAAATCTGCACAGGTTGCATCATCAACAATGGCGAATTTCTGATCCGGATTTGCCTCTGCCTCTTCACGCATCGCATCAGCCAGCTGGTATCCGATACAGATGATCAGATCATACTCTTCATCGATGAAGGTCTCCAGGTTCGGAATATAATCGGAATCGGTATGGGATTCCAGATAGTTGGTGGTGATGCCCAGTTCCTCATTCGCTCTTGTAAGACCTTCCCATGCAGACTGGTTGAAGGAGCCGTCATTTACGCCGCCGACGTCAGTGATAACTCCAACCTTTACTTCTGACGGATCCTTTGTCTCGTCAGCCATAGCGACTACTCCTGTGGAAAGGATCATGGACAGAGATAAAACTGCTGCTAATACCTTTTTTTTCATTTTTTAAATTCCTCCTTTTTGTTTATAAACAATCCGGCATCTCGCCGGCCGTTACCATTATAAGTCTGCCGTCCGTTTCAGATGGCTGTTGATATGGTTCTGGAGCATCTCCATGGCAGTCTTATTATAACCACCTTCCGGAATAATAATATTCGCGTTTTTCTTGCTGGGCTCCACAAACTGCTCATGCATCGGTTTCACCGTATTCATATACTGGTTGATGACGGATTCCAGGCTTCTGGCCCGCTCGAGAACGTCTCTCTGGAGACGGCGGATCAGACGGATATCGGAATCGGTGTCCACGAAGACACGCACATCCATCATATCACAGAGCTCTTTATTTTCAAAGATCAGGATTCCTTCCACGATGATCACTTTGCTGGGCGCTACGGTGATCGTGTCCTTGCTCCTGTTGTGGACTTTGTAATCATAGACCGGACACTGAACCGGACGTCCTGCCCTCAGTTCCTTCAGATGCTCAATCATCAGCTCGGTATCAAAAGCGTTCGGATGATCGTAGTTCAGATTTTTCCGCTCCTCAAAGGTCATATCGTCATGAGCCTTGTAGTAGTTGTCATGTTTCAAAACCGTCACATGTTCCTGGAACAGTGACGCGATCTGATTCGTCAGAGTTGTCTTGCCGCTTCCTGAGCCGCCGGCAATTCCGATAATCAGTACATCGTTCATAGCTTTCCCCTTTCCCGGCCGTAACCGGACATTGATCTCACTATAGCTTATTGTAACATCCTTTTGGGGATTAGAAAATATGTTTTTTTCAAAAAAGTCAAGTACACCGACAAAATGCCTCGCATTTTGTCGGTGTGGCGTACCCGCCAAATAGATTTTCAGTCAAAAGTGTTCGTTCATGCAAGCATGACTCACACTTTTGTCAGAAAATCTGCCTGACTCTGAACGAAAACAAAAAAACTACCGCAAAATCGACTTTCGTCAACTTTGCGGCAGCTTTGCCTCGGAAACCGATCAGGCTTCCACACAGGCCGGCATATTTGCGGTAATGCTCCGGACCTTCTGGCCGTCTGCGGTGATGCCGCAGGCTGCCAGTCCTGTGCGGATGATCTGATTCCATTTTTCTTCATTCAGTTCAATGACTGTGTTGTCCTCCAGTTCAATGGTGCAGGCATTTTCCTTTCTGCATTCCGGACTGCAGTCAACTCTGTACATGTTCTTTCTGCTGATCGCTCCGATCTCCTCCAGGGTATTGATCATTCGATACACGGTGGCAGAGCCGATCTTGTCGTCCTTCTGGGAGGCCTTATAATAGATCTCCTTACAGCAGGAGCAGTCCTCCTCCAGAATGATATCCAGAAGGATAAGCCTCTGCTTGGTGATGCGAAGTCCCTGTTCCTTCAGCTTCTGGATGATCAGATCCTTCTGCATCTGTGTTCTCTTGTAATCTCCCTGATCTTTCAGTTTCCTTGTTCCGGAATTCTTTGGCAATTTCTCACACCTCCAAAGGCTGCGTTTTTTATTTTCCGCAGTGGCCTCCGCAGTTCTTGCATTCTCCACCGCATTGCAGGGACTTACCGCTCTTCTTGTCGCGGACCATATTCCGGATAATCAGAGCTACAATGCCTACTAATATTACACCAACAACTACTGTTCCCATTTTACAGGACACCTCACTTTCGGACCCTGATAATTTTTATTTTGTCGCTTTTACGCCAACGTTAAGAGTTGTGCTCTCTTTGTACGGTCTAACCAGCAGATAGATGAAGCCGATCACAAGAAGGATGGCTACAACCGTGCCGATGCCGAATCCGCCGCCGGTGAACAGAGTACCGAGCTGGTAGATGCAAAGGGAAACCACATAAGCCAGACCACACTGATAACCGATTGCTGTCCAGAACCATCTGGTATTGTTCATCTCACGTTTGATAGCTCCCATTGCTGCGAAGCAGGGAGCACACAGCAGGTTGAATACCAGGAAGGAATAAGCTGCAATCTGAGTCATGCTGCCTGCCAGCTGGCCCCATACTTCGTTACCGTCTTCAGCAACCTCTGCGAAGCCAAAGAGAACACCAAAGGTACCTACTACGTTTTCTTTTGCGATCAGACCGGTAACTGCTGCAACTGCCATCTTCCAGTCGCCCCATCCAAGCGGGGTGAAGATCGGTGCGATGAAGCTACCAATTTTGGAAAGGATACTGTCATTCAGCTGCTCAGCCTCCAGCATTCCGAAGGAACCGTCAACCCAACCGAAGTTCATCAGGAACCACAGAACGATGGTGGAAAGAAGGATGATGGTGCCGGCCTTTTTGATGAAGGACCATGCACGCTCCCACATGCTTCTCAGCACGTTGCTGACTGTGGGCATATGGTATGCCGGAAGCTCCATAACGAAGGGAGCCGGATCTCCAGCGAAGAGTTTTGTTTTCTTTAAGATGATACCGGAGCAGATGATTGCTGCGATACCTACAAAATATGCACTCGGAGCCACCCAGGAGGCGCCGTTAAACAGAGCGCCTGCAATCAGTGCGATGATCGGCAGTTTTGCGCCACAGGGGATAAAGGTGGTGGTCATGATCGTCATCTTACGGTCTCTGTCGTTCTCGATCGTACGGGAAGCCATGACACCCGGGACTCCACAACCGGTACCGATCAGCATCGGGATGAAGGATTTACCGGAAAGACCAAATTTACGGAAGATACGGTCCATGATAAATGCGACACGGGCCATGTAACCGCAGGCCTCAAGGAAGGCCAGGAAAATAAACAGTACCAGCATCTGCGGAACGAAACCTAAAACAGCTCCGACACCGGCTACGATACCGTCAAGGATCAGCCCCTTCAGCCAGCCAGCACAGCCGATGGCATCCAGTCCGCTCTCAATGATAACCGGAACACCCGGTACCCATACGCCGTACTCAGCGGGATCCGGCTCTCCAGCCTCAACGACCTTTTCTGCGTCTGCTACAACGCTGTCGCTGATCTTTACAGTCTCGATGACTTTATCTTCGTCATCAACAATATCTACAGATGTTACATTGCCGTCTTCATCAACAGCTGCTACGATCTGGTCTGCACGGCTGTAATCAGCTGCTGCATCTTCGTAGGAGGAAGTTCCGATTCCGAAGAGGTGCCAGCCATCACCGAACACTCCATCGTTTGCCCAGTCAGTTGCCCAGCCGCCGACGGTAGTTACAGATACATAGTAAACCAGCCACATAACTACTGCGAAGATCGGAAGTGCCAGCCAACGGTTGGTAACCACGCGGTCGATCTTATCGGAAGTGGTCAGCTTCTTGGTTTTATTCTTGGTGCAGCAAACGCCGATGATGGAGGAAATATAAACATAACGCTCATTGGTGATAATACTCTCGGTATCATCATCAAATTTGTCCTCCAGTGCTTTGATCTCTCTGGAAACATCCGGAACGTTGGTCATCTGCTCGATGATCTTGTCGTCCTTCTCCAGAAGTTTGATTGCGAAGAAACGTTTCTGGGATTCCGGAACGGAAGAACCAAGGCGCTCCTCTACTGCGTGGATAGCAGCTTCCACATCTTCCTGGAACTCATGAACCGGAGTTACATTCTTTTTGGACTCAGCCAGGGTAACTGCTTTCTCAGCTGCTTTCTGAATGCCGGTTCCTTTCAGTGCGGAGATCTCTACAACCTCGCAGCCCAGTTTCTTTTTCAGTTTGTCGATATGTATCTTATCGCCGGATTTCTCAACCAGGTCCATCATGTTGATGGCCATGATTACGGGGATACCAAGCTCCATAATCTGTGTGGACAGATACAGGTTACGCTCAATGTTGGTACCATCAACGATGTTGATGATAGCATCCGGTCTCTCGTTAATCAGATAGTTTCTGGCTACAACTTCCTCAAGGGTGTAGGGAGAGAGGGAATAGATTCCCGGAAGGTCCATGATGATGACATCTTTATGACCTTTCAGTTTACCTTCTTTTTTCTCTACGGTTACGCCGGGCCAGTTACCAACAAACTGGTTGGATCCTGTCAGCGCATTAAATAATGTGGTTTTACCGCAGTTCGGGTTACCTGCCAATGCAATCTTTACTGACATTTTTTCGCTCCTTTTCTTTTTATTCGCCTTTGCTAACTTTTGTTAGAATCATCTAACACGCAGGCAAAAAAATTTACTCTACCTCAATCATTTCAGCATCTGCTTTTCTTAAGGACAGCTCGTATCCTCTTACAGTTACTTCAACCGGGTCTCCAAGGGGCGCCACTTTTCTGACGTAAATCTCCACACCTTTGGTGATTCCCATGTCCATGATCCGTCTCTTCACGGGACCTTCACCGGTCAGTTTTTTGACGGTGACTGTCTGCCCTACGGCAACATTTTTCAGGGTTTTCATAGTTTTTCTCCTCTTTTCTATTTGATTTTTTATAGCGGCTCCACGGGATTGTGCAGTATCTCACGGATTTGCTATGAATCAAACCATAATTTTGTTGGCCATATCTTTGCCGATCGCTACGCGGGACTCCTTTACATTGACGATAAGGTTTCCATTGATCTCAGATACGACGGTAACTGTGCCGCCTGCCACAAAGCCGAGATTTTCCAGAAACTGTCTCGTCTCATCTTTTCCGCCTACCTTTTTGATAACGACGGGTTCGCCTTCTTTTGCCATGGATAACGGCATCATTTTTACCTCTTTTCTTTGTTTTTTTGCGTTGTTGATAAGGATTATCTTTTACAGAGGTTAGTATATTCTAACCTCTGTTAGTTGTCAAGAACTATTTTTGAGAAATTTTATCATTTCCATTTGGGGCCATTGGGGACGGTGTTTTTTGGTCTTTTGTCTGGCCCCATTGGCTTTGGGAAAGCGTGACGGGGTAAACTTGAGGGGGCCCGCTCCGAGTCAGCGAGCCCGCAGGCCCCCTCAAACTCCCCCATCTGGGCCCGTTTTAGAAAATAAGGGGCTTACGTCATACAAGGACTGCATGAAATGACGGGAGATTCGTTTCTCATGGTGATATGGATGTGTGTCACATTCTTTGGCAGATTGTGACGGATACTATAGTTTTCTGCATGTATAGCTGCTCATCTTCCACTATGGGACACCATTTATCCGTTATTTCGCGCAATAGTAGTATGACGTAAGCCCTTTTCTTCCACTATGAGACACCAGTCATCCGGCATTTCACGCAGTTCCTGTATAACGTAAGCACCCTTCTTCCACTATAAGACACCATTCATCTGTCATTTCACACAATAGTAGTCTGACGTAAGCCCCTTCTTCCACCATGAGACATCAACCATCCGTCATTTCACACACATCTTGTATGACGTAAGCACCCTATTTTCTAGCGTGTCCTAGAAAGGGGGTGCAGGGGGAAAACCAGGACTAGCGCAACTCCGATGGTTTTCCCCCTGCAATTCCCATGGTGGCTTCCAAAGCCCCCATATTATCAAAGATTACTTTCTTTCTGATTAAGTTCCTTCTGAAGAAACTGCCCCACCTCCGTCATAGCCATAAGTGTCACAACCAGGAACCCTCCTGGAACAATTATCATCCACCAGGATCCGGTCAGCAGCGCCTTCTCCGCCAGCGACAGCATGCTGCCCCAGGACACCGTCTCCAGGGGCAGCCCCATGCCCATGAAACTCAGTGTGGACTCCGCCACGATCGCGCTCCTCACATTCATAACCACCATAAACTGGATCGCCGGCAGAAAGTTCGGAGTCAGGTGTCGCCCCAGCACATGGAAAAAGCCGCCTCCCATGCAGCGGGAAGCCGTCACATAATCGCTGCTCCGGATCTGGCGCACCTCGGTCCGGACTACTTTTGCAATGCTGGCCCAGCTCGTGACGCCGATGACCAGCGAAACGGAAAGCACATTTGGCTTTCCAAGGATCGCCTGGAGAAGGATCACCAGCAAAAGATTCGGAATGCTTAAGAAAATTTCCGTAAACCGCATGAGCAGCGTATCTGCCCACTGAGGTGCGATACCGCTTAAGCCCCCGAAGAGAATTGCAATCACCGTGGAGATCAGCGTGGAAACACAGCCAATAAACAGTGAAATCCGTCCTCCGGACCAGATCATCGTGAAAATATCCCGACCCATCGTGTCCGTTCCAAACAAAAACTGCCGGCTCGGCGCCTGGTTCGCGTTCATGAGATCCATATAAGAAGGATCTTTTCCTATTACAAAAGGCAGAATCAGACAGCCCGCCACAATCAGCCCTAAAATCACGAGGGAAATCACCGGCATTTTTGCTCCCTTTTTCCTGGCAGAGACGGGACTCTCTTCCATTTTTCTCATGCCGACAATCTCAAAAGCATCTGCCTCACGCATTCTCTTCATCCTCCTTTGTATCCTTCATCGCCTCTTCCGCCCGGATCCGGGGATCGATGCGCTCGTTGATGGTCTGGGCAATCATATTGCAGAAGATCACCAGGATTCCGGAGAAAATGCACAGCACCATGAGAAGATTATAATCCCCGTACCGCGCACTTTCGTAGGAAAGAGTTCCGATGCCCGGATAGGAAAACACCGACTCGATAATGTAAGTTCCGCCCAGCACATGGGGCACAGAGATTGCCATAAGGCTCAGATAAGTGGGAATCACATTCCGAAGACAATGCCCGAAAAGAATCTTTTTCCGGTTCAGGCCCTTGGATTTGGCCAGGAGCACATAATCCGTCCGCACTTCCTCCAGGATTTTATTTCTTATCATATAGGCGTAATACCAGAGATGATCCAGCACCACAATGCTCATGGGAAGGATGAGATGCAGGATCCGATCCCCGATATCGTTCTTTTTTCCAATGGTGTAAGCGCCGCTGCTGGGCAGCCAGTGAAGCTCCACAGCGAAAATCAGGATCAGCATGAGGGAAAGCCAGAACTCCGGAATACAGCTCGTGATCGTTCCCACCCGGCAGATCAGCCGGTCACAGAGGCTCCCCTCCTTCCAGGCGCAGAAAATCCCCAAAAGCAGAGCCAGCACAAAGGTCAGTACAAAACCGATGCCGCCAAGAAGCAGCGTATTTCCCAGGCGGCCCTCGATGACTTCGAGAACGTCCGTCTTATATTTCCAGGAAATGCCGAAATCCCCGTGGGCCGCCCGCTTCAGCCACTTCACATACTGGACGGAAATCGGCTCCTTGAGGCCTAATTTCTCCTCTGCCTGATCCCTTTCCTCCGGGCTCATTTTTTCAACCCGGTCCCCGTAGTAGGAAACCAGCGGATCTCCCGGGGCTAGCCGGGCAATGTAAAAAGTAATCAGGGAAAGCAGAAAAATACTGAGTAGAAAAATAACCAGTTTTCTTCCTATATAAATGCATGTCTTTTTCATGCCCCCACCTCTTTTCTGCACCGCACAAAATGCTCCGGCAGCACTTCGATCCACTCTGTCTTTTCATCCGCCTGACAAAGCATGCTCTCCCCGCCTGCTTTCATCCCGCTCTCTTTCGTTTTCAGCCCGTATTTTCCCGGGTCCGGCACTGCGGAAAGAAGCCGTTTCGTATAAGGATGCAGCGGATTGTCGTAGAGTTCCCGGCGGGGCGCCAGCTCCACCAGCTGTCCCTGATACATGACGCCCACGCGGTCGCATAAGAATTCCACCATCGAAAGGTCGTGGGCGATAAATAAGAAGGAAAAGCCGTGCTCCCTCTGCAGATGACGGAATAGATTGACGATCTGAGCCTGAATGGAAACGTCCAGAGAGGCAATGGGCTCATCCGCTACCACCAGCTCCGGATCCATGATCAGCGCCCGCGCAATGGCCACCCGCTGTCTCTGTCCTCCGGAGAGCTCCGATGGGTATCGGTCCAGGAAACTGCTGTCCAGACCCACATATTTCAGCTGGAACTCCGCCTCTTTCCGGTAAGTTCCCCGTTTGGGCTTCCTTCGGCTGAGTTTCAAGGGCTCCAGAACGATCTCCTCCACCCGCATCCGCTGATTCAGGCTGGAAGCGGAATCCTGAAAGATCATCTGGCGCTCGGCCTGGAGGGCTTTCCGGTTTTTCCGGAACTGCTTTTTATCCAGAATGTCGATTCCCCTGTAAAAAATCTGCCCTTCCGGCGACTGGCTGATATTCATGATACAGCGGGCCGTCGTGGATTTTCCGGAACCGGACTCGCCCACCAGCCCCAGGATCTCGCCTTTCCGAAGCTCAAAGGAGACGTCGTCCACCGCCCGAAGCACTCTTTTTCCGGTCATGGAAAAGAGCTGGGTCAGGTGTTTTACCTCCATAAGCACTTCTTTTCCCGGCGCTTTCCGGTCAAATTCCGGGTGATATTTGATCTCCTCCAGCGTTCCATCCAGCTCCTTTCCCTGGGTCATTTCGGCTTCGATCTGTTCCCTGGCCTTCGCCGCCCGCTCGTCCAGAAGCCAGGTTGCCGCATAGTGCGTGTCCGTCACGCGGAACATAGGCGGCTGTTTCTCATAATCGATGGCCAGGGCATAAGGATTTCGACAGGCGAAGGCATCCCCAACCGGGGGATGGATCAGTTTCGGCGGCATGCCCGGGAGACAGTAGAGCTCCTTTTTTCCCCGGGAAAGGGCCGGCAGAGAGCGGAGAAGGCCTCTGGTATAAGGATGTTTTGCGTCCTCGAAAATTTCCCCCACAGTCCCGGTCTCGCAGATTTTTCCCGCATACATGACAGCGACCCGGTCTGCAGCCGCAGCTACCACGCCGAGATCATGGGAAACCAGCACGATCGCCGTCCCCAGTTTTCTCTGGATCTCCCGAAACAAAGCCAAAATCTGGGCCTGGATTGTCACATCAAGGGCCGTAGTCGGCTCATCCGCCAGAAGCACCGCCGGCTCCGAGGCCAGGGCAATGGCAAGCACGCTCCTCTGCCTCATTCCCCCTGAAAAATTCCAGGGATACTGGGCGGCCCGCTCCTTCGGATGGTCGATACCCACCAGCTCCATGAGCTCCCAGACCCGGCAGCGCACTTCTTCGCGGGAGAACTCCGGCCGATGGATGATGACAGCCTCCGCGATCTGCGCCCCCACCGTCATAGCCGGATTCAGCGTCGTCATGGGGTCCTGAAACACCATGGAAAAAGAGTTTCCCCGAAGCTTCTGCATCTCCTTTTCCGTCAGGCCGGTGATCTCTTTTCCATCAAGCAGAACGCTCCCGCTCTTGATCCGCGCCGTTTTCGGGAGCAGCTTCATAATAGACCGGCACAGAACGCTTTTTCCGCAGCCGGACTCGCCCACGATCGCCAGCGTTTCCCCTTTTTTTACAAAAAAACTCACGTCCCGCACGGCTTCCGCTTCGCCGTCGGGCGTGTCAAAACTGACAGACAGATTTTTTACCTCCAGTAATTCCGCCATCTTGCTTCCTTTCTTTAACGCAAACAGCTCCCTCCGGTCTGTCGGAGGGAGCATTTAACCTCATTCTTTACTCTTCGATCGTCCACTCGGTAATGTTCCAGAAAATTCCCACGCCATGGTGGCCCATGATCGTCTCCTCATCGATTCCCTGAATGGAGGATTTTGCCACATAGTTCGCGTCAATATAGCAGATGAAGGCATACGCCGGATCCTTTGCCAGCTCTTCCTGGAATTTCGCATAGGCTTCTTTCCGCACCTCCGGGTCGTCGGACTGACGGGCCTCGATGAGGTACTGATCCACAAGCGCGTTGGAATAACCGGAATAGTTGGCGCCTTTGTCTGTTCCAAATACTTTGTAGGTGTGGTCGTCCGCATCAAAGGGGCTTCCCCAGCCGATGAGGTAAGCCATCTGTCCGCCCCAGTCCACCTGAGCCGGGACCTCGACTGTCACATCGATGCCGATCTCTTTGAGCTGCTGGGCTGCCGCCTGAGCGATATCCACACGAACCTGGTCTCCCGCGCCGACGCTGATGACAAAGCCCAGTTTTTCGCCGTTTCTGTAGTAGAAACCGTCGTCTCCCATCGTACACCCTACGCTCTCAAGGATTTCTTTGGCTTTCTCCGGATTGTAATCGTAGTGCTCCACATTTTCATCGTTGTAAATGTTCCGCTGCAGGGGGCCGTAAGCCGGCATTCCCTCGCCTAAGAGCACCGCCTGAACGATAGCCTCCCGGTCGATGCCGTAGCAGATCGCCGGAATGATGTCTTTGTTCTCGGTCCAGTAGTCGTTGTTGAAATTGAAGAGGATTCCTCGGTAATCGGAGGTCTTCATATCATAACAGGTATAACCCTCTTTATCGGTAAAATTCTGGGCATCCTTCGGTGTGAGGAGCGCCAGATCCAGCTCGCCGGAATCCATCTGAAGAGCTTTCGCGTTATCATCGGTGACAATCTTGAAAATAACTTCGTCAATGTTCGGCTCGCCCTTGAAGTAATCTTCGTTTTTATCTAGGATAATGGCCTGTCCCTCGTCCCACTCGGTCAGCTTGTAGGGGCCGGTTCCGATCGGATGACGGAAGAAGTCGGATTCCTGCATGTCCTCCCCTTCCAGGAGATGTTCCGGAAGAACTGCCATGGTCATGTAGTCCAGGAAGGCCACGTTCGGGGCATCCAGCTTGAAGGAAATCGTGTAATCGTCGATGACATTGATCTCTTCCACATCCTCGTAGTTCGGAGCGTTCTCGGAACCGTTGTCCGGATCCATGATGGCCTCGATCGTGAATTTCACGTCATTGGCTGTGAAATCCTCGCCGTCGTGCCATTTGACTCCTTCTTCCAGATGAAACGTATAAGTACAGGTATCCTCGTCAAACTCCCAGCTCTTCGCCAGGCCCGGAACTACCTGATTGTCTCCGTCATGAGCAGTCAGTCCGTTAAAGATCAGAATGTTGATTTCCCCATGCTCATCCATGGCCGGATTGATCCTTGTATAATCATTGCTTCCATATACCAGAGTGGAAGCGTCCGCATTCACAGAAGCGCCCCCCAGCACGCAGGCCAGAGCCGCCCCTAAAAGTAAACCTTTTTTCAAAGTTCCGTTCTCCTTTTTTGTTTTCATAATATGTCTGTGTCACAGTGACGTTATTATAACAGGCAAGCAAAGAAATTATAAGCCACGGTGGGGGATGTTTTTTTTAAAAGATCTGAAAAGTTCACTCTTTCTGTAACAGAGCAGAAAAGAGAACATTGCTAGCAGCCAGGTCATCGGATATACCATTGCTACCATGGACAGGAAGATCTTTTTTAAGCCTCTTACCACACTCCCTGTCAATTCCATAATGGAATAAATAAAGTAAAAAAGGAAATGTGATATGAATAATCTGGCAGGCAACAGAAATGACATCTGGATCCTTACAAAAAATGCCCGTGAATTTCCGGTCAATACAAAGGAGCAGAGCCGCCAGCCCTCCGGCGCCGTTAGCAACTCTTTTCTGAGTTTGTCTATGATTTTTTTCAGATATTTTTGCTCTTCCACGAGCATGTGATATAAACCTTGCAATTTTTCATTCCTCTCTTTCTATAGAATTGGCTTATTTGGATTTTTTCAGATATGCAGTCATGCATTTTACAAGTTTTTATTGACCGCATCTCGTGTTTTTAGCGTTTGCAGTCAACTCAACCTTTCATTTTCCTTGACCTATTTTGATATTTTGCGATATGCAGTCAATTTACTTCTCAATATGGGTGACTTAGATTTAGAAAAATAGATTTGCAGTCATTACCTGCCAGATATGAAAACAAGAAAACTCAGAAATCAAGCAACTTCTGTCAAAATAAAGGCTCGAAAGATATATTTGTAAGAGAAATCTATCATTTTTGCTGCTTCCATTATAACTGTACTTTATATAAATGCCAAGTTTAATTTTGCTTTATCCTGTTTTTCAGGATGAATCGCTCTTCCAGATTCCTTTTTCAGCACTGTTTTACTGGTGCAGAAGCAGCTCTCACAATTCTAATCAGAAAAGCGCGGGCCACAGCTCTAAAAAGCCACGGCCCACGCCTTCTCGATTCAGTGTGTTCCATCGACCACTTCAATGCCTTCTTCTTCCAGCATCTCCATGATCCTTGCCACGTTCTTGCAGCGCACACCTTCTTTGTTTTTCGTGCAGAGTCCCACATGGACGGTCTCCACGCCTTCCTGTTTCATGCGTTCTACTTTTTCTTTCATGCCGTCGTCTTCGTCGGGATCGTTTCCGCAGCCGTTGCAGCGCATAAAGGCTGCTACTTCCACATCCATTCCTTTGTATCTTTCAAAGCTTCTGATCCGCTTATTGAACGCGGTAAAACAGGCTGCCCCCGCACAGACTTTATTGGAATTGAGGCAATTTAACATAGCAATTTTTTTCATTATGTATCCCTAACCTTTCTTTTTTGCAGACAAGTCAATATTGCGGTTACTTAATATTCACTGTACAAGGCGCCTTTTCCAAAAAAAGCGCCCTCCTAATATCACCTATGAATTGCTCCGCTGCTACGCAGCTCCCGCAATCCGCCAAACATTCGAAATCCGCTGATTTACTGCGTAAATCGCTACTATCTACACTCCGTTTCGGTCGGTGCAAAACAAACATTCACTGGATGTTCTGCATCTCATATTTGGCGAGGCCCAAGCTCAAAAGTCTTATCGTGCAAGCACGAACGACTTTTCGAGCTTTTGCCCCTGGTATCAATAGAATAAAATATGCATATTTCCCTTACTGTCCTCCACGATATCGCTCTCCACCTCGTAGATCTCCCGGATCAGTTCCCGGGTCAGGATCTCCCGTGGGGTACCCTGAGCGACGATCTCACCATTTTTCAGCACATAGATCCGGTCGCAGAACATGGCCGCAATATTGAGGTCATGGATGGCGGAAATTACCGTGGCATCCAGTTTTTTCACGATCTTCAAAAGCTGAAGCTGATGGGTAATGTCCAGATGGTTCGTGGGCTCGTCCAGAATGAGGCAGGGGGTCTGCTGGGCCAGGGCCCGGGCAAGAATCACCCTCTGCTGCTCACCGCCGGAGAGCGTCGAAAAGCTCCGGTCCGCAAACTCAGCCATTCCAACGGTCTTTAAGGCTTCCGCCACAATCGCGTAATCCTCGGCATTATCCCGCTCCAGCGCTTTCTTGTGCGGGGAACGGCCCATGAGGACCACTTCCCGCACAGAAAAATCAAAATTGTAATAGTTGTGCTGGGCTACCACGCCCAGGCTTCTGGCGGAAGTCTTGTAATTCATATCCTTCAAAGGCTTTCCATCCAGAAAAACGGCTCCCTTGTCCGGGGAGAGCACGCGGTAAACGCATTTCAAAAGCGTGGATTTTCCGCTTCCGTTGGGGCCGATCAGGCCCACAAATTCCCGGTTTCCAGCCTCCATCGAAACACCTTTCAGGATTGCTTCCGCTCCGTAGGACAGTTTGATGTCTTCTGCTTTTACATTCATCCTCTGCCACCTCCGAATCCGTAAGACCGACGTACCATCAGATAGATAAAGCAGGGCGCACCGATGATGGAAACCAGGATACCGATGGGCATCTCAGAATTTTTCAGGATGACACGACAGCCTACATCCGCCCAGATGAGGAAAATAGCTCCCACCAGAGCGCAGAGGGGCACCAGTCTTCTGTGGTCCGTTCCGAAAATCATCCGCACCGCATGGGGCACGATCAGGCCCACGAAACCGATGGTTCCCGCCGCATAAACGGCAAAACCAACCATCAGGGAGGACAGGATCATATAGAGGTTTCTCGCCCGGTGAAGGTCCGTTCCCAGTGTGATGGAGGCCTCATCTCCCAGAAGCATCAGGTTCAGATTCCGGAACTGGGACCAGAAAATCAGCGTTCCGATGAACACCACCGGAAGAAGCACGCCCACCCGCTGCCATTTGGCTCCGGCCAGGCTTCCCATCGTCCAGAACATGATTTCTGAAGTGGCGTTTTTATTATTTACAATATAAATGGCAAAATTTCCGATCGCAGAGCAGACGGAGCTCACAGCCATTCCGGCCAGGATCAGCTTGCCCGCATTGGATCTTCCGCCGATATTTGCGATAAAAAGAACCAGGAAAGACGTTCCCATCGCTCCCAGGAACGCCATTACACCCACGGAATTGGCTCCAAAAAGGGCTCCGAAGCCAAAAAGGACGCCGATCGTGGCTCCCAGAGAAGCGCCGGAAGAGATTCCCAAAACATAAGGATCTGCCAGCGGGTTTTTCACCACGGCCTGCATGACCACGCCGCAGACTGCCAGTCCCATACCCACACAAAGGGCAAGGATCACCCGGGGAAACCGGATGATCCATACCACGTCATGGACAGCTCCTTCTGCAAAATCTGAAAATTTTCGAATATGAAAAAGTTCATAGGCAACGACGCTGTAGACTTCCTTCACAGAAAGATCGGCATTTCCGAAGGTGATCGAAGCCAGAACGGAAAACACTAGCAGCGCCAGCAGTACGATGAGGACTGTGGTAAAACCGACGGTGGAAAGGCCCACCCGTCTACCGTGTCCGCTGTCACTTTTTTTCACTTTTTAACTCCTTACTCGATACCCAGATCGATATCCGGATACAGACCCTCTGCAAAGTTCACGATTCCGTCTTTGGTGCGGGTTGCGCTGGCATACATCTCACTGAGCATGATCGGAACCACACGGCCGTTCTTTACGGCATCCAGGCTCTGATAAGCTTCATCCTTGAGGAGCACATCCAGTTTCTCCTGCTTTACGGTCTCCGGATCATCTCCGGAATAAGGCATATAAACGACGAAGATTACATCCGGATTTGCTGCGATCACATCTTCTTTTCCTACGCTGGAAGCATCCGGGTTTGCCAGCTCGCCGCCCAGCTGAGTCAGCATATCGCCGCCCAGAGTTGCACTTCCGTAATTGGTAAAGGTATCATCCCAGGATTCCAGGATCAGGGCAGTCGGCTTCTCTTCGATGGATGCAGTTGCCTCTGTTACCTTTGCAATGGTATCTTTCATATCATTTACGATTGCTTCTGCCTTGTCCTGTACATCAAAGATCGTTCCGATGTTCAGGATATCTGTATACTCATTTTCGAGTGTGCGGGCATACTTTACATCACCGGTACCGGGACGGGTATTCGTATTGATGTAGGTATTGGTTCCTTTTTCCACCCAGCCTGCTGCATCACCCAGCGTCTTGTCTCCGAAAAGAGAGCCCCAGGAGAAGATCATATCCGGCTCAAGCATGGTCACGGTCTCAAGAGACGGTGTGAACTCATCCAGATAATCTGTTTTGGAAAATGCTGCTTTCTGATCTTCGGGAACCTCATTGTCCAGTCCTGCGGTTGCCACGATATGATCCTCCAGGCCCAATGCCAGAAGGGTTTCGATACAGCCCTGGTAGACTGCCAGCACCTTCTCCGGTGCTTTTTCATAAGTGGTCTCAAGTTCCAGTCCGTCACTTCCATAGGTCGTAATGGTAACCGGATACTCTGTCTTTTTCTGTGAGTCTGAAGCCTCTGCTGCTTCGGTCTCACCCTCGCTCACTGCTTCCGTTGCCTGATTCTCCTCTTTGATGGCCTCTGCATCTTTTCTCTCAGCTGCGAAAGATACACTTCCGAAGGTCATTCCTGCTGCCAGGATCAGGGCTGTCATTTTTGCTGCGACTACTTTTCTTTTCATGTTGCTGCTCCTTTTCTTTTGTTGCAGATGACACAGAAAATGTTTACCGGCAGCCGCCGTCTCTTTTCCGTTCATCTGTTTTTTGATCGTGCGGACCGGAACGCCCCATCCGCCATGTTTTTTCGAGAACGGCAATCGAAAAGTATCCTTCTTATAGACAGAAGACCACTGTTACGGGAGTTCGCTTCTGTCGGATCTGAGCAGGTTTCCTGACTCTGAGTATCTTCACCTGGATCCCGTCTTCTCACGGTAAGACCGCAATGACATCCGTAGGATCCAGCTCCTCTCTTACAGTGACCAGTTCGTTCAGGATTTCCACCTGATTCCCTCTCCCTGCCGGAATGTTCTCGATATCCGGCAGTCACTCAAATCCCCTGTTCCATTGTCCTAATAAACTTAACATAAACAAGGAAGGTTTGCAATGAGTTTTTCATATGGAAATCCGCTTTGATCTGCCGCTTGCTTTCTCTTTTCGACTCATGTAAACTATGATCGTGGAGATCCGCTATTCTTCCATAAACCCATATGCATCAACAGAAAAGAGAGGTATTTTCCATGACAGATACATCCGCTCCCCATACCGATCCCGGTCTTGAGGGAAATGAAAAAATCGAGGCAGCCATTCTGGCCCTCCAGCAGGAAGCCAGCCAGGAGCTTCTGGCCCATGCACTGACCGTACTTCGCCGCCGCATGCGGGAGAACGGTCAGCTGATCCTGGCTGTAGAGCCGTCTGCGGGAAAAGAGCAGCTCGCTCTGAAAACCATTCAGACACCGGATGGCAATCTCTGGTGGGTGGCTTTTACCAGTTTTGAAGAACAGAACCGGGGCGGCGGCAGCGTCATGTCCGGTTTTCTCGCAGATATGGATCAGCTCTTCCCCTCCGCCATCCCCACCGATGGCATCCATGGCATCATCCTCAATCCCTGGAACCGTACCCTGATGTTGGACAAAACACTGCTCCAGATCATTCTGGGAAGTAATTAAAAAAGGAGGTTTTTCTCATGAGTATTTCCTTAGATCCTGAAAAAACACTGAAACTTGTCCGTTATGATTATCTGAACAGAACCGTGGTTCCCGGTCAGATCCTTTTTGCCGGATCCAGCCTGATGGAGCAGTTTCCCGTCCACGAATTTCAGCTGGGCGCCGGTCTTTCTTCTCTGATCTATAATCGCGGCATCGGCGGTTTCACCACAGCAGAAATGTTGGAACATATGGAAACCTGCGTCTATGCACTCCGACCCGCCCGGATTTTCCTTAATATCGGCACCAATGACATGAATCCCGACGATTATCGGAAGGAAGAACTGATGGAGCGCTATGAAAAAATGGTGAAAGAAATCCTCGCTCATCTTCCCGGCGTTCAGCTCACCCTTCTGGCATATTATCCCGTCAATCATGAAGCTGCCTGCGATGACAGCTGGTTCTTTTACCGGACCAACGAACGGATCTGCGAAGCCAACGAAGCGGTAAAAGCTCTGTCTCAAAAATATAGCCTGGGTTTTCTCGACCTCAATGCTCCTCTCATGGATGAAAAAGGCAGGCTGAAAGCAGAATTTACCATCGATGGTGTCCATATGTATCCCAATGGCTACCAGGAGGTATGGAAACAGCTGGCTGGTATTTTACAGTAAAAGTCAAAATTGTGTAACTTTTCATCAAAATATCGGTAGAACTTTCCAAAGGAAAATATTATACTGCAAAAAAAGGTGACTGTTCAGAACCACCTCCAAAATGCTGTGCATTTCGTCGGTGTGGCGTATCCGCCAAATAGATTTCCATGCAAAAGTGTTTATTCATGCAAGCATGATTCACACTTTTGCATGAAAATCTGCTTGGCTCTGAACAGTTACAGAAAAAGGAGGTTTATACATTATGATTTCAAGATTTTCCTATGGCCATGTCATCGAGACGGAGGCCATTCTTCAGAAACCTGCCGCAGATAACGGGGTACTCCCTCTCCTGTCAGTGGATGAAGCTTCTCTTTCCTTCACTTATTCCATGGTTGATGACGACAAGGTCTACGGTCTGGGTGAAAATGTCCGCGGGATCAACAAACGCGGCTGGATCTACCAGAGTAAATGTTCAGATGAGCCGGAGCATCTGGAAGACCGCCGCTCCCTTTACGGTGCCCACAATTTCTTTGTGGTAAGCGGCAAAGAGACTTTCGGTATTTTCATCGATTATCCTGGAATCCTCACCTTCGACATCGGATATACCCGTTACAGCGAACTGAAAATCACCGCTTCCGACTGGAACCTCGACGTCTATGTCATTACCGGCACCGATGTAAAGGATATCGTTCACCAGTTCCGCCAGCTCATCGGCAGAAGCTTCGTGGTTCCCAAATGGGCCTTCGGTTACGGCCAGAGCCGCTGGAGCTATATGTCCGAGGACGAAATCCGGGACGTGGTAAAAAAACACCGCGAACTTCAGATCCCGCTGGACAGCGTTTACCTCGATATCGACTATATGGAGCGCTACAAGGATTTCACTCTGAATAACGAAACTTTCCCGGATTTTGCTGATTTTAATAAGGAAATGAAAGATGAGCACATCCATCTGGTGCCCATCATCGATGCCGGCGTCAAACAGGAAGAAGGCTATCCCGTTTACGAAGAAGGACTGAAAAAAGGCTATTTCTGTACAAAAGAGGACGGAACCCCTTTTGTAGCTGCCGTATGGCCGGGCAAAGCACTTTTCCCGGATATGCTCAATAAAGAGGCGAGAGACTGGTTCGGCGAACAGTACAAATTCCTGCTAGATCAGGGCGTGGAAGGCTTCTGGAACGATATGAACGAGCCTGCCATTTTTTACACGGAAGATCGTCTGAAAGAAGTTCTGGACAAAATAGATGACTATAAAGACCGAAACCTAGATATGAATGAATTCGGGGAAATGACTGCTCTGGTGGGAAGTCTCAGCAACAACACAGAGGATTATACCCGTTTCTATCACAACATCCAGGGAGAAAAGGTATCACACGACCGGGTACACAACCTGTTCGGCTACAATATGACCCGGGCCGCCGGAGAAGCCTTCGAGCGTTTAGAGCCGGATAAAAGGATCCTGATGTTCTCCCGTTCTTCCTATATCGGCATGCACCGTTACGGCGGTATCTGGATGGGTGACAACAAATCCTGGTGGTCTCATATCCTTCTGAACCTTCATATGCTTCCATCCCTGAACATGTGCGGTTTCCTGTATACCGGTGCTGATCTTGGCGGCTTCGGCGCAGATACCACAGAGGATCTCATGCTCCGCTGGCTGGCTCTCGGCATTTTCACCCCGCTGATGAGAAACCATTCCGCCATGGGAACCCGCCGTCAGGAGGCTTATCAGTTTGAAAACATGGATGGTTTCCGTCACATCATCGGGCTCCGTTACCGACTGCTGCCCTACCTTTACAGTGAGTATATGAAAGCGGTCTTAAACGATGAAATGATGTTCCGTCCTCTCGCTTTTGATTATCCGGACGACAGACACGCCAAAGCGGTAGAAGACCAGCTTCTTCTTGGAGACGGCATGATGATCGCCCCTGTTTACGAGCAGAATGCTGACGGCCGTTATGTTTATCTGCCGGAATCCATGAAACAGGTGCGTTTCTCTGCAGACGGCACAGTAGAAGAGACCATTCTTCCGGCAGGCCACCATTTTGTGGAGATCCCGCTTACCGATGTAGTCCTCTTCATCCGTCCGAACCATCTGATCCCCCTTTCCAAAGGCGGTCAGTGTGTTGATGAGGTTGATTTCGAAGCGCTCACTTTCCTTTCCTATGTTACAGAGGGAAACGAAGCTGTTTACACCTATTATCACGATGACGGTTACGAAAAAGATTACGAGAATCCGGCCCATCTGAGTGAGATCCGTATTTCCTCCGACGGTACCGTAACCAAATAAGAAACACGCTCAAAAAAATATCCTGCACAGGTTTTCTCACAGCCTGTACAGGATATTTTTTTAACCGTAACTATTCAGTATCTTCACAGGAATAGTGGCTGCTGAATAGTTACTTTTAACCTTCCTTTCCGAAAAAAGCCACCGCCACAGCGTTTGGCCCTACATGGGTTCCGATTGTGGCCCCGATCGTACAGATCGGAAGCTCCTCCGTGTAATCCTTCCAGAGCACCTCGCTGTCCTGGATGTATTTCTGGAGAAGGGCATCGTTGATTCCTGTATAACCAAGCCAGAAGGGCAGGGAAAAATCGATGCCGCCGGCATTCTGAATCTCTTTTACCAGGAGATTGTTTCCGTTTTTGGAGCCCCGGGCTTTTCCGAGGACTGCCACCACGCCGTCCTCCACAGTGACAACGGGCTTGATGGAAAGCATGCCGCCGATCATGGCCACAGATTTGGAGATCCGGCCGCCTTTTTTCAGATATTCCAGAGTGTCCAGAAGGGCGATCACATGAACCTTTTTCTTCGCAGTCTCCAGTTCTTCCGCGATCTCCGCCGCTGTTTTTCCCTGATCCTTCAGCCGCAGGGCGTAATCCACGAGGATTCGCTCACCCACAGCCACGCTCTCGGAATCCACCACAGTCACATTGTCGTAGTCTGCAGCCGCCACCATGGCGCTCTGGTAAGTGCCCGAAAGCTTCGCGGAAAGGACAATAACCACCACCTGCTCCCCGGCCTTCTCCGCCTTTTCAAACTCATCGGCGAAGGTGCCCGGCGAGATCAGGCTGGTCTTCGGCAGCTCGTCGCTCTCAATAAGCATGTTGTAAAATTCCCGGTGGCTTAAGTCCACCCCGTCCAGATATTCTTTTTCCCCGAAAGTAATATGCATCGGGAGCACCGTCACATCCTCCCGCTCTGGTGTTCCCATATCAGAAGCCGACTCTGTAATAATCCTGATTTTTTCCATTCTAAAATGATTCCTTTCCAACTCTATTCTGTAAACCATTGATTTTTTCTATCTGCAAAACAACGTATACTTTAATTCAATTTTGTTGATTTGTCAACGTTTTTATTACCAAACTTTTTTTGTCACCATGCGATTCTGCCTGAAAAGCTTTTTGTGTGACAGGTATTTCCACCGAATTTTCCTGTTATACAAAAAAATCAGAGACCCTTTCGAGTCTCCGAAATCATTTACATCTTTATAACACCGTATAATACCACAGATTCACGATCTGATTTTTTAATCGCTCAAAACTCCAGGTCTCACCGCTCCGGACAAGACTGTTGGGATCGTTCACCGTGAAGGAGCCATTCGCATAACCCGTCAGCACGATAAAATGCCCGCTGGAAGTGAAATCCCCCGCCCCCATGCTGGCAATAATAGGATGACCTGCCGCCAGCTGATTGGCCATAGCCGCCTCGTCAAGCCCAAGCTCCGTTCCGGTGATCCCGTATTCTTCAGCCCCGTAGGTCATGAGATCCCAGGAGGTATCCCGGCTCTCCGTAAGAAAACCGTTGTTTGCACTGTAGGAAGCCACCTTCGCCGGAGTAATGTCATTTCTTCCGGTCAGACCACAGGCCACCATGGCAATGCAGGTGGGGCCGCAGCCACTCACCGCCACGATCGTACTGTTTCCATAAGGCGCATAACCCCAGCGCCTGTCCCACTGAATCAGAAGTGGAACCACGCCTTTTGTCACATCTCCCACCGTAGACGCCGGTTCCGAATCCTTTTTCTCCGGGTAATCCACTGCAAAATTCAGCGTCTCCTCATTCTGGCAGACCATCCGGAGCACATTGTCCGGATATTCCTCCGCCCGGTCCAGGATCGTCTGGTACCGCTCATCAGAAGAAGCCAACGCCTGCAACTTATTCAGATACTCTGTCCGCGCTTCCGGATCTGAAGCCGTCTGTCCGTCTGCCGCCTGGTTATCCCCGCTCAAATCATTTTCCGCCTCGTAATCCTGCCAGGCCTCCTCCGCCCGCCGGTTCTGCTGCCAACGAAACAGCCCTATCCCTAAGATCAGCACCAGAAAACCGCCAAAAACCCCCCGTCTCAGCCGCTGTTTCGCCCGTTCCACCTGGCGCACCCGCTCCAGCTGCTTTCTCTTTCTCCGTTCTCTTGCCATTTTTTCTTTATCCGATGTCAGATCGCCTGTCATATTTTGTCCCCTTTTCCGCAGAAAGTCTGCTCTGACACCATTATAAAGAATCTCTCCCACCAAAATCCTCGCTGAAATGTAATCCTTTTGTAAACAAAAACAGGGACCCTTTCGAGTCCCTGTCAATCATTCCTCCTCCAGCAGCGCCTGATAAATCTCTCTTTTTCCCACGCCCCGGTCTTTTGCCACCTGCTTCATGGCTGCCTTTTTATCCATTCCCTGAGACAGATAGTGCTCCATATGCTCCGGGATCGTCAGGCTCTCCCAGGATTCCTGCTGCTCCTTCCGGATCGCATCAAAGCTTTTTCCCTCGATGACCAGCACACATTCTCCTTTGGGTTCCTGCTCCTGATAGAAAGCCAGCGCCCTGGAAAAAGTCGTCGCAAAAGCGGTCTCATGCTTTTTCGTCAGCTCCCGGCAGATCGTCAGCCGCCGGTCTCCCAGCGTTTCCTGAAGCTCCGCAAGAGTCCGCACGAGCCGGTGCGGCGCCTCGTAAACAATCATGGTCCGGGTTTCTTCCTTCAGCTCCGCCAGCACCAGCTGCCGGTCCTTTTTCTCCGTCGGAAGAAAAGCCTCAAAGCAGAAACGGCGGGTCGGAAGTCCGGAGAGCGTCAGCGCTGTAACGCAGGCGCAGGCCCCGGGAAGGGAAGTCACCGACACGCCCTCCTCCTGGCAGATCCGCACCAGATCCTCCCCCGGATCGGAAATTCCCGGCGTCCCTGCGTCGGTGATCAGGGCGATATTCTGCCCTTCTTTCAGTTTTTCCACAAGCACATGGGCTTTTTCGATCCGGTTGTATTCGTGATAGCTGGTCATCGGCGTATGAATATCGAAATGGTTCAAAAGCTTGATGCTGTTTCTCGTATCCTCCGCCGCGATCAGGTCCACCTCTTTTAAGGTCCGCACCACCCGGAAAGTCATATCCTCCAGATTCCCGATGGGCGTGGCACAAAGATATAAGGTTCCTGTCATCCTTTTCCTCCTGATTATAAAAACTGCCCCTCGATTCCTTCAAGCGACAGTTCTCAGTTTAATATCCGTAAATGTCATAAATTTCCTTATTATAAACGCCCGGCTCGTCATAAACAATCAGCGGTTTTTCCACAGTCATCCTGGGGTTGCCGCCGCGCACAGCCTCGATGAGCACCATGTTCGGCTCCCGGTCCACATAAGGGTAGACCAGCTGCATCCGTTTGGGCTCCAGATGATGCTGGGAAAGTTTCACCAGAATCTCCGCCAGCCGGAAGGGCCGATGCACCATGAAAAATTTTCCGCCGGACTTCAGAAGCTTCTCCGCCGTGCCGATGACATCCTCCAGTGTGCAGAGAATCTCGTGGCGGGCGATGGCCTTCGGAAGCTCCGGATTGGTCAGACCGTGATTTCCCGTCATATAGGGCGGATTGGAGGTGATGACATCAAAGGAAGCCAGATCAAACAGCTGTCCCGCCTCTTTAATATCGCCTTCCACGATGGAAACCCGGTCCTCCAGGTGGTTATAGAGCACGCTTCGCCTTGCCATATCCGCGCTCTCCTCCTGGATCTCCAGGCCCGTGAGATGACCAGCCTTCGTTTTTCCGGCCAGAAGAATCGGAATGATGCCGGTTCCCGTCCCCAGATCCAGTACCTTTTCTCCTGGCTTCACCTTTGCAAAACCAGAGAGCAACACCGCATCCATCCCGAAACAGAACTTGCCGGGATTCTGAATGATTTTAAAGCCGTTTCTCTGGAGATCATCCAGCCGTTCCTCCGGTTTCAGCTCAATTGTCATCTAGCTTTGATTTCCCTTCATCTTTTTCCAGAGCCTTCAGTTCCTTCAGCTCCTTGTCGTTCAGGTTCAGCTTCTCCTTTTTCCGGCGGGGCTTGAATTTCAGCTGCTCCACCTTGTACTCGCGGAGCTCTTTTTCGTCCTGCACGTCCACAAGAACCTTCACGAGCTGACGCAGAACGTTGACGCTCTGCACCTCGCCCTTGAGACCATCATCCGCAATCACCCGGTCGCCGATACCCGGCAGACGGCTGTTCAGATACTCGTAAGTGTCCTCCTCGTTTTTCAGGCAGCACATGAGACGGCCGCAGACACCGGAGATCTTGGTCGGATTCAGAGACAGATTCTGCTCTTTCGCCATTTTAATGGAAACCGGTGCAAACTCGGACAGGAACGTATGGCAGCAAAGCTCTCTTCCGCAGATTCCCACGCCGCCGACGACCTTTGTCTCGTCGCGGACACCGATCTGGCGAAGCTCGATTCTGGTCTTGAAAACGGAGGCCAGGTCTTTTACCAGCTCACGGAAATCGATTCGTCCGTCAGCCGTGAAATAAAAGAGCACCTTGTTATTGTCAAAGGTGTATTCCGTGTCGATGAGCTTCATCTCCAGCTTGTGCTTGCGAATTTTTTCCAGGCAGATACGGAAGGCTTCTTTTTCCTTCTCCTTGTTTCTCTGGGCTCTCGCGTTGTCATCGGCGTTGGCGATACGGATGACGGGCTTTAAGGGCTGTACCACCTGATCGTCCGTCACCTCTCTGGCATCCGCCACCACGCTTCCGTACTCAATTCCCCGGGCCGTCTCCACGATGACGTGGTCGCCCTTTTTGATGGGGAGCTTTTTCGGATCGAAATAATAGATTTTTCCGGCATTGCGAAACCGGACTCCAATAATTTTAATCATTCTGTGATGTTCTCCTTTATGGTCAGGAACAACAGCTCCATCGTGAGGTCAAAATTCACGTTGGCGTTGAGCCGCTCCTTTGCTTTTCTTAAAGCTTCCAGAATGTCCTCCACTCCCTCGTAGCTGCAGTTGTTGGTCTGCTCCTGAATGGAAGCGAGCTGATCCCGGAAAATGATACCGTCCGCGTCCCGGGTCGCCTTAAAATACAGCACATCCCGGTACCAGACCGCGAAGATATCCAGATAGTCCTGAATATCCACTTTATATTCAGAAACGCCCTTCACCGCCGCGCTGATCTCGCTGATATCCATCCGCGGGGCATTTTTCAAAATATGAAGGGCTGCATTCTTGATCTCGTTAAAATACTCGGAAGTAGCCAATTTGACGGCTTTTCCGATGTTTCCCTGGGCAAAAGCCACAGCAATATCCGCCTGGTAATCCGGCACTTCCACATGTTCCATCAGATATTTCCGCACTTCCTGATCCGGCACGGGCTTTATATTCAGCACCACGCACCTTGACAGAATCGTCGGCAGGAAAGAAGACGCATTCGTCGTCAGAAAAAGGATCACCGCATAGGCCGGCGGCTCCTCGATCGTTTTCAACAGCGCATTCTGCGCCTGCACGTTCATCTTCTCCGCATCCGGAACGATGTAAATTTTATATTTGCTCTGATAGGGTTTGATCTGAACGTCGCCTACCAGCTGCTCCCGGATATCGTCCACGCTGATAGTGTTCGGTTTTTCGTGGGTGATCCGGATAATATCCGGGTGGTTTCCGCTCTCCGCCTGCCGGCAGGAACGGCATTTTCCGCAGGGCTTTTCTCCCTCACCCTCGCACTGCAGAAGCTCTGCAAAACGACTGGCCAGAAGTTTTTTCCCCGAGCTTTTTTCTCCGCTGAATATATAAGCATGAGAAACCTTATTCAATTTCTCCGCATTTTTCAAATGCTCTATGATCTGTTTATGTCCGACAATGTCCTGAAATCCTGACATATGTGACACCCCCTTTTCCCTCTCGTTGCTAACACTCATCCTTAAACTCTTCTCGCTAACGCTCATTCCATTATACCATAACTCCTTCAGAATACCTATGAAAAATTAGTGAAGCCTTTCTTCTCTTTTATAAACTGCCGGATTTCAGTCAGGCATTCCTCCAGTGTCCCCGCATTGGAAAATCTCCTGGAAATACCTGCTTTTTCCAGATTCTCCTCAGAAAAATCCTCGCTGTCCGCCAAAAAACGGCGGCACATCTCCTCATAGGCCGGTTTTTCCTGCTTTTTCTCCCGGTCGATGGCCCGGATGAGGCGGATATCATCGGGAACCTCCACATAGATCGGCAGCACCCGCTCTTCCCCGTAATAAGCCCTCATTTTCTCATAGGAAACCAGGGTTCCGATGGCCAGATAGTCCTTCCGCTTAAGATCCATGTGCTCGTCGTCCACGGTAAAATACTTCCAGACGCCCATCACGGTATTGTAGCAGCGAAGCTCGATGACCTTTTCCTCCTTCTGGAAGCGGCGCAGCACCTCGTCATCGACGAAATGATAGTCCACGCCATCCTTCTCCCCCGCCCGGATCGGCCGGGTCGTATAAAGAACGATCTCCTGAAGCCCCAGCGTTTCATCTTTCATCAGTTCCCGGAAAATCGTATCCTTTCCCGAAGAACTTTTTCCCATCACATAAAAAATCTTTCCCATTTATCTGCCCTTTTTCAACACATCTATAAATTCCGCCCTGTAGTCCCGAAGCCCCTGGATTGAAAGCCCTTCCCCCTGGAAAAAAGCCACCCTCCCCAGCACGTCCCGGCTGATCCGCTCTCCCGGCATCAGAAGCGGGATTCCGGGCGGATAGAGGTAGAGAAATTCGCCGGAAATCCGTCCCTCACTCTCTTTCAGAGGCACAGTCTCTTTTTCCCCATCATAGGCCTCCCGAAGCGAGACCACAATCTCGTTATGGACGACTCCGTCATAACCGACACTTCTGCTCCGCCGATCCAGGGCACTTTCTACGCCTGCCCCAACCCTGCCGACACAAGCCGCTTCTTCGTCAGCAAGTTCTCCATCGATCCGGTTCAGCGCCTTCCTCAGCCGTTCAAAGCCTTCCTCCGTGTCCATAACGGAAGTCAAGGCCAGCCCATAGCCTCCTGCTGCCATCTCAAGCTCCAGATGGTCTTTTTTCCGGAGTTCCTCAGCGAGCCATTCCCCGCCGTGCGCGTCCGGAACCAGCAGGATTTTTGAGCGATCGAAATCAAATATACCATAATCTCCCCGGATTTCATAGCCCGGAATCCGGATTCTCTCAAGTCCCCGGATAAAGGCATAGAAGTCCTCCAGCCTGGCTGCAAAAGCCTCAAACCGCTCTTTTCCCTCGTTTTTCAGAAACTCCACACACCGGTCCATGGCCGCCATGAAAATATAAGACGGGCTACTGCTCTGATAAATCCCCAAAAATCGCCGAATCCGGTCCTCATCCACCCGGGCGCTCTTGCTCACATGAAGCACTGCCGTCTGTGTAAAAGAAGGCAGTGTCTTATGAAAGCTCTGAATCACCACATCCGCCCCGAGTTTCAGGGCGCTTTCCGGAAAATATGGGCAGAAGCCTAAATGCGCCCCGTGGGCCTCGTCCACAATCAGCGGTATCCCGTGGGCATGGCAGATTTCTGCGATCCGTTTCACATCCGATACGGCCCCGTCATAGGTAGGCGAAGTGATGAGCACCGCCTGAGTTTTCGGATAGTCCTTCAGAAGCTTTTCCACGTCTTCGGGCAGGATTCCCCCGTTTATCCCAAACTTCGGCTCCCACTGTGGGTAGAGACTGTGGATAACCAGGTCTCCCAGATAGCAGGCGTGGTACGAAGCCTTGTGGCAGTTTCGCGCAAGACCGATCTCTCCGCCCGGCCGCACCAGCGCCGACACTGCGCTTAAAATCCCGCAGGTGCTTCCGTTTACCAGAAAATAGGTACTTCTCGAGCCATAAACTTCCGCTGCCCGCTCCTGGGCCTCCTTTAAAATTCCCTCTGGATGATGGAGGTTATCAAACCCATCGATCTCCGTAATATCGATCAGAAACGGATTCTCAAAATCCTCCACCTGACGCTTGTGCCCCGGCATATGAAACGGATAGACGTCGCTTTTTCCATAGGCGAGAAGTGCATCGTATAAGGTCGTCATAGCTCATCCTTTCCAATCAGAATCAGCGGAATCACCATCTCATCCTCCAGAAGTCCCGCATGGACGCCGATGAAAAAGTCCTCCTCTTTTTTGTGGCTGTATATGCTCAGATCATCCACCGCCACAGCCAGATAATCTCCCATCATTCTCTCAAAATCCGAACGTTCCTTTCCCGGTCCGAAAAGCTTTTTCTCCCGGACTTCTTCTTTGGTGAGAAGCAGAAAAGTATCGCTGAAATTTTTCCGAAATTCTTCTTCAAACTGCTGTTTTTTCTCTTCCTTCACGAAGAAATTCACAGCCCTCGGCTCCAGACTCAGGCCCCGTTTCAGGCACTCCGTTATTTTCGGGTAATTCTCGATGGCCACGCCGCGGGAGTTCATATGGCCATGGTCGGCCGTCACGATCACCAGCGTATCTGAAAGCTTCTCCGTCAGCTCCTGAACCTGTTTTTCCAGCTGTCTTAAGGTCGCCTTCGCCTCCGGACTGTAGCAGCCTTTTTCATGCATGCAGCCATCCGGTTCCGACCAGTAAGCGTAAATATATTTTTTTCCCGGCCGACTGGTCAGCTCCTCGATCCAGCCCGAAATCGCCTCAAAGTTTTTGGGATAAGGCTCCTCAAAAGGAATCAGGCTGTAGGCCTGCCCGCCATTTTCCCTGATCTGTTTCACCAGGTTCTTATAGGGGCAAAATGTCTCCGCCACAGGATATTCTGCTGCCGGCCGCGTGGTCCCCGCTTCCCGGTTCAGAAAAACCGTCACCGTCTTATCGATCTTCGGATAGTAGCAATCCCAGCCCAGCCAGCAATGCTCCACCGGATAAAGCCCGCTGCAGATCGAAGTCGTGGCCGCCACCGTAGTCGGCGGAAACACCGCCGAGTAAGTCCCCGCCAGATGGGAAGCAAAAAATCCATCCGGCTCCAGATTGCCGTCCACAATACATTTTCCCATGCCATCCAGCAAAATCACCACCACATTTTCATACTCCCGCTCCGCAAATTTCCGGTCCAGAAGCCCCAGCGTCTCATGATGCACCGGCGCCCCGAAATATTTCAAAATAGAATTGGCCAGACTCACCGTGCTGTTCGCGTAATCCGGGTATTTTATCTTTTTCATCGTATTCTGCCTCCTCCTGTCTCACATCATTTCTTATGAGTATAACCCGATTTTCCTCCCCGCGCAACTTCTCATCTATCGGAAGTATTTTATTTGCCCCTCTTTCTTCCCTGTGCTATAATCACCTCAGTATTACATTTTCTGCGGCACCCGGCTTTGTTCAGAGACCAGTCCTGCCCGCTCCCGCAGAAATATCTCACCTGGAGGTTTACAAATATGAAAGAACAGCTTTACACGATTCCTCTCATGGATGCCTTCCGTGAAAAGGACGAGTGCCCTTTCTGCTTCATCCATCGCTCCCTCGAGCAGCACGCCATCGATTTCACCCTGGGTTCCGGCGCTTCCTATATGGAGGACGATATCCGGTTCCAGACCGATAAAGCAGGTTTCTGCAAAGATCATTATCAGAAAATGTTTCTCTACGGCAACCGCCTGGGCAGCGCCCTGATCCTGGAAACCCACCTGAAAAAGCTCACAAAGGATCTCAAGGAGCAGATGGAGCACTACAGCACCGGCGACAAGCCCTCCCTTCTGGGCCGCTTGAAAAAATCCGCTCCCGATCCGGAAGCGAAAACAAATAACGTCAGCACCTGGATCCGGATGCAGAACAAGAGCTGCTATATCTGTGAGCAGATCGAGACCACCTACGAGCGGTACCTAGCCACCTTTTTCGAGCTCTTCAAACGAAATGAGGACGAGTTCATGGACCTTCTGAAAAATGGAAAAGGCTTCTGCCTGCCCCATTTCGGCGACCTGCTCTCCGGTGCAGAGCGCTATCTGAACGAAAAAGACCAGGCCCGCCTCCGCGAAATCCTCTTCCCCCAGATGATCCAGAACCTCGAACGGATCACCGGCGACGTGGAATGGTTCCAGAAAAAATTCGACTACCAGTTCAAAGACGCCGACTGGAAAGACGCCAAAGACGCCGTCCAGCGCGCCATGCAGAAAGCCGGCAGCGGCTACCCCGCAGACCCGCCATACATCCAGAAATAACTAAAAACGGCACCCGCAAAGTTTTCATACTTTGCGGATGCCGTTCTCAACATTATCACGGAAACTGATTTTACTGTATCTGATAAATTTCCACTTTTGCTTTTCCTTCTGCCTGGACAGTAATCTCACCTTTTCTTACATCCAGCACTGTCTCATAAGCTTCACTCAAAAGACCGTCATTTACCGTTACTTCCAGAATCTCTCCATCTGAAAGCAGAGAAAGTTTCTCCGGTTTTCCAATTGTATTCATCTTCAGTTCCCGGTAAGTCTGACCTTCTTTGATTTCTTCTTTGTCTGTAAATTCTCTTGCTGCTCCGGCAACGCCTTCTGTTCTCTGTGCGATTCCCTCAATCTTCAAAACACCCTCATGATACAGGCATTTTGTTCCATAAAGATCCACAACCATGTCCTTGTCTTCTTCCAGTTTTACAACAATTTCCACTGCCGCAGGTTCTTTCTGTGTATAAACAACACACTTGTCTGACTTCGAATCCAAAACTGCTTCCAGTTTTTTTACTTTCTGTTCTTCCAGCTCCTGAACGAGTTTCTGTCTGAGCAGATAACCTTCTTCCGTTTTTACCAGAGTCAGCTCTCTGGGAATTCCCATCATTCCCCTGAAATTTTTACCCTGGTTGTTGGTACGCATCCAGGGAATCATGATCACCCGGTCTGTCCCGGCAAAGGTCTGTCCGGCATAAGGCAGCATACAATGGTAAGCTTCCTGTCTGACGCCATCCGTTACAAAATGGGAACCATCAAAATCACCCAGGAAATAGTAGCCGTCTGCGGACCAGAAGATCCATTTCTTTCCACCGCCTTCTACCGGAATCTCTCGGAAATCCGGGCATTCCCAGGCTCCTGGAATGGTAAGTTTCTGTGTCATGACCCAATTTTTCAGATCGCTGGAATTAAAGATCGCATAATCATTTTTATCCAGATACAGCACCATATAGTAAAGTTGCTTTTCCTCATGCCAGTAAACTTTGGGATCCCGGTTATCTGCTTCTATGTGTTCCAACACATTCTCTTCTATCTTCGTCAGTGTTTCTCCCTGATCCGTACTGTAAGCAATCCGCTGTACAAATTTTTTCCCTTTGCTCCATTCAGAAGCACTTCCTGCTACGGTATAAAAGAATACCGGTGTATCCTTGGGAAGTCCCAGAAGACCTCTCTCATTCAGGATCGCACAACCGGAAAACATCGTTCCGTTTTCATCCGGAAACATCACATCCTCTTTCTGCACCCAATGAAGGAGATCTGTACTCTCCGCATGCCCCCAGCTCATATTTCCCCAGTTTACATCAACCGGATTGTGCTGAAAATACAGGTGATATTTTCCTTCACTATAAATCAGTCCATTTGGATCATTGATCCAGCCTGTTTCCGGCACGAAATGGATATATCCGCTGTTTTCCCGCACAGCAGACTCCTTTTCCCGCACAGAAGACAGAAGACTTTCACAAACATCACCTTCGATCCGGATCTTTTGACCCTTCCATTTTTTCACCGGCAAAACTGCACAGAAATCTTCCGGATAAGTTTCCTTCGTATCTACACAGGAAATCTCAAATTCATAAATTTTTTCTGTTCCGCACCAGAAAGTCAGCAACCTTTTTTCTGCTTCCTTCTTTACCGGTACAAGAAGATAATCTTTTGATATCGTAAGTACTTTTTCCATTCTATTAACCTTTCATTCTTTTGAGGGTCTGCCATCTGCCAAGCCATGGATTCCAGATCCTGTCTTTTTCTTATTTCACCGCGGCCATCTGTCTTTCCTATCCATCAGTTTTCCATATGGCTGATGAGGTTCTTCCTGATACCAGTAAGCAACAGAAGCCACATCGTCTTCCCGCTCAAAAAGCCCGCCATAATACACACCGATCTGCTGAATCGTTACCCGGATATCTTTTTCGAACAGGATCGGATCCATAATGTGCCACCGGTAAAAGCTTCTCTGTGGCAGCTGATCGTCATTATGAAAATCATGGTGCAGGAACGTATCATGATGTGAATAATACGGATAGCCTAAAAAAGGCGTACAGAACGTATTTTCCACGGTTTTTCCGTCCTTCTGAGTGGCAAAACTCCAGGCTCCGCCAAAATAGTCTTCTGTTCCGGTTCCGCAGATGGTTGGATACTCTTCATCCCCATCCAGATAGAACTTCACTTCCCCTTCTCCGTACCAGTAGCGTTCCAGCGCAGTCAGTGCCATATATGTCCCAACATACTGTCCCCTGCCTTTTACATGATCCAGTATTACGTAATCCTGACCTTTTTCTGTTATTCTCTGCCTTCTCCACTGAGCATGAAAATATCCGGTGTTTTCCGGAAGTTCATCCGTCAGACAATAATCAATCTGGTAAAAGAATGCCGGAATCGTCTCATCGCACTGATTTTCAATGGTGATTTTAGCTTTTTTTCGGAAAGGCATTGGAAAATAGGAATTAAAACCTCTCGTGGGATTAACAGCTACAGGAAGAGAATTCACGCAATACGACACACCAAAACCGCAACAGAAAAAATCTCCCAACGGACTTTCCACTGAAGGCTCTTCCTCTCCATCCCAGTACATCCGCAAAACCAGATCTCTTAAAACATATCTGTTGCGCTCACTCGTCCGGTCTGTCACTGTGATCCAGATATGATTGATGGTTCCCGGACCGTCCATTTCTGCCAGTGTTACCGTCTCTCCCGATTTGATTTCCGGAATACAAGGAGAACCTTTTCTGGCAGTTCCAAGATCACTTGCGGCTCGGCCTCCCATTCCCTTTTCTCCCTTACGGTTTTCCCAGTTAATACTTCTGCTTTGTCCTTTTTTCAATATTGATAAATGGTTTAAATCAAACATCGAAACTCCTTATCCTCAAAGAGGCTGTTGCATTTTGCGACAGCCTCTTATCTTTTTTATTCAGTTAAAACAGCAGCATTTTTTACTTCCATTGTTCCATCGGAGACAAAAAATCCCAGATGGCGGTTTTTCCAGTTATACATCCGGAAACCAAAGGCTACATCATTATTTATATAAAGCACACCTATGGTATCCTGAATATATAAGGCAATTTCATATTCTTTTCCAGGCTCCAGTTTTAACGGTCTTTCCATCTCCACTGCATAGGGGAACATCTGCCCACCCTGTTCGTACATCCGCAGTCCGGAGCGGTACTGGATCCTGTTAAATTGCGGTTCAAACATCAGATAATAGCCAAAATCAAAGGCTTCATCTACCTGGAGGGCCAGTCCGAACCTTGTAGGTGTTCCCTCATAACGAAGTTTTGCTTTGATACAGCACTGCGCCGGAATCACGCTTCCAAGTGCGGCAGCAAATCCATCTTCAGAGCTGCAGAGAGTTCCGTCTGCCCGGTGTTCCCAATTGCCGCTCAGACCTCTGATCTCTGTTTTCTCACTGTGATGGAATGCATTCGCCACACTTTCCACGGGGCATACGCCCAGCGTTCCGTCCTCATGCTGCACCAGCTGATGAACGACAATAGAGCCTCCCCAGTTCCAGGTGCAGTAATCTTTTCCGAAATCTTTCCCGGGATCAAAGTCCCAACCGTTTTCACCTCTGGTAGGGTTCCAGCCGTATACATAACGGTGGGTTCCATCAGATCCCGTTTTTGCTGCATAAAAAGCTCTTCCGTCAAACGTATCCCGCTCCGGGCGTATCCATGGGCCCTTCGGAGACCTGCTCATCCGGTAATAGGTACAGAAACCATCCGTATAATTGGAAAACACCAGATAATACCAGTCACCCATTTTGAAAAAATCCGGGCACTCATTGGCTGCCTGATTGGTTCTGGATGCGTAAAGGGGCTTTCTGTACTCCCAGTGGGAGAGATCGTCCGATACGCACAGTGCCACACAACCATTCCGTTCTGTTGCCGCATTTTCCCTGGCTGCCAGGATCATCCACCATTTCTTTTCCTCCTCATTCCAGAATACATGAGGATCTCTCCAGTCAGACATCCGGTAAATTTCTCCGTCCGGTCCAAATTTATCTTCCGGGATGTCCTCCCAGTGTACAAGGTCTTTGCTCGTCGCATGTCTTGCCCACTGGGCCGGCGGGTTCTGATCGAAGGTACAGTAGAACATATGGTAAACACCGTCCACTTCGATCACAGACCCGGTTCCACCCTGAATGTTTGTCGGGGTTTCTTTGTAAATCCGGTTGTCTTCCGTTATGATCTGATGCCAGCCATAGACGATCTTGTCTTTCGGTGCATCCGGATTCCAGTTTTTCAGATAATAGTTTTCGAATCTTTTCGTCTTCTGATTGTAAAACGGAATCACATCTCCGGTTTTCGCATACTCAGGTGTATAAAATAAGTTCATTCGGCCCTCCCTGTTGTCACATGCTGTCAGTTATTGTTTATTGGTGAGTTCATAGAACATATCGAAACCTTTCTGTTTCAGTTCCAGAAGTTCAGAAAGTCCCATGGAATCCATTTTTTCAAGATAAGCGTTCCAGTCTTCATCTGTGATACCGTCTTTCACGATACCTGCTTTCGTCTGCTCTGCATAGTTTTTGAGGTCTGTCTCGATCTCTGCGATTCTTGTGATGTCCTCCTGGTCCATAAAGGCTGCCGGATAGTTGTAATCACTGGTGATTGCCGGAGAGTAGATGTTTTTTACCATCTCGAGACGCGCAGCATCAGAATCTACCATCTTGTCAACATAAACGCCATAGTAGTCAGCAAGAATTGCAAATACATCATAGAGGTTCTGGTCATTTCTGACTTTGCCGTCCTGACCTTCCTCGGTCCATTTCAGCATGCCGTCTTCCATAGTAAATACGTTGGTATAATTTTCATCATCGTAAGTACCAAAGCAGTTCTGGATAGACATGGACGGTTCATAATACTGATCCAGATATGCCAGTGCGATTTCCGGTTTTTCGCAGGCTGCAGTTACAGCTGTTACACCCATATCAAAACTGTAGTAGTTCTGTCTCGGAACATTCACCGTTCCATCCGGTCCTGCCAGAGGCGGAAGCGGCTCATAATCGTCCGTATAATCTCCTGCCATTCCGATTGCCCAGTCATAGAAAAGACCAACTCTTCCGGAAGCAACCTTTGCAGAATAGCTTGCTCCATCCTGGGAGAAGATTTCCGGATCTACCAGTCCTTCGCTGTACAGCTCATGGAGCCATTCCAGTCCTTCTCTCACATCATCCTGTACCAGAGTGTAATAAACCTCTTTGTCATTGCTCACCATATAATGATCCATATCATCGCCGCAGCCAAAAGAGCCTAAGGTAATGCCCGGATCCTGGTTTACCTGGTTGATACGGAAAGACATGGGAACCACTTCTCCGCTTTCTACGGTAATGTTCTCCTTGAAAGCCTCAAGAACTGTTTTCAGTTCATCGGTAGTGGTCGGCATTTCCAGTCCCAGTTCGTCCAGCCAGCTCTTGTTGATGTAGGGAATTGCTCCGACTACGTTGATGTTCTCCTTCGGGTTCGTGGACCATTCATTGATGAACGGAAGAGTATAAATATGTCCGTCCGCAGAAGTAATAGCGGCTTTTACCTCCGGTCTCTTCTCCAGAACTGCTTTCAGGTTCGGCATATCCTCTTCAATGTAGTCCTCGATGGGAATAAAGATTCCTTTGCTTGCATAACTGAGAATGTCGTAAGGTTTGATATACATTTTTGTAATGACATCCGGCATGCCTTTCTTGGACAGGGCCAGTTTGGATTTCTCATCAAACTGATCAGCCGGGATGGTCTGATAATCTACCTGCACATTGGTAGCTGCTTCCATTCTCTGAACCAGTGCTTTCTTGCTGAAATCCTGCTCGGAATCATTCTCGGCTCTTGTCATGATAGAAAAGCTGTAACTTTCTTCCAGCGGGAAGGTAATGCCGGATTCACTTGCGGATGCAACGGATCCCAGGCTGGCTGCCAGCATTGCTGCCATACACAGAGCGGTCATTTTTTTGTTTGCCATAACTTTTTCCTCCTTTTATATGAGATAAGTGCACTATGCACAGATCTTTCAACCTTTTACTGAACCGATCATAACACCTTTTTCAAAAGATTTTGCAAAGAACGGATACAGTACGATCAGCGGAACGCTGGATATTACGATAGTGGAATATTTCAGAAGATCTGCAAGTTTCGCCGTTTCTGCCAGTTTTTCCATATTGGCCACCAGGTTCGGATTGATCTGGTTCTGGACCAGGATAGAACGGAGAACCAACTGCAAGGGCTGCAGGTTCTGATCATCCAGATAAATCATTGCATCAAAGTAAGAATTCCACATAGCCACGAACTGATACAGGCACAAAACTGCAATAATCGGTTTACATACCGGAATCAGGATCTTAAAGAAATACTGCACTTCTGTAGAACCGTCCATGGAAGCTGCCTCGTAAAGTTCAATGGGCACCGTCTTATAATAAGAACGGGCAAGGATCATATTCCAGACATTCAGTGCTCCTGGCAGAAGAATTGCCCATACCGTATTAACCAATCCCAGCTGATCCATCAGCAGGTACGTTGGCATCAGACCACCGCCGAAAAACATGGTAAATACGAAGATCGCATTGAAAAACTTCTTTCCCATGAAGTCATTCCGTGACATGGGATATGCCGTCAGCAGAGTCACCGTCACCGAAATAACCGTAAAAACGATGGAATAGAAAAAGGAATTCCGGAAGCCTCTCCATATATTCGGATCCTGAAAAACTCTTCGATAGCCTTCCAGCGTCCAGTTCTTCAAATTCAAGGAAACGCCAACGCTGTTCCGCACAGACGGATCCATGATCGAACAGAGCAGAATATAAGCAACCGGTACAACAATCAGAACCGTCAGCAGGATCAGGAGCAGATTTCCGCCCCATGTAACAACTTTATCTTGTGTAATCGTACTTTTCTTTTTGTTATTCATTACGGCTCCTCCTATAATCCTTCACCCTCATTCAGTTTGGAAACAACATAGTTTACTGCCACCAAAAGAATCAGGTTGACAATGGAGTTGAACAGACCTACCGCAGTGGAATATCCGTAATCTCCCATCTCAAGACCAAGACGGTATACATAGGTAGGAATGATATCACTCGTGATCTTGTTCAGATCTGTCTGCATTGCATATACTTTTTCAAAACCGATACTCATGATATTTCCTGCGGATAAAATAAACTGGATCACAATAACAGGCTTCAATGCCGGCAGTTCTACATTTCTGATCTGCTGAATGATCGTCGCTCCGTCGATCTTTGCTGCTTCGATCAGATCCTGACTGACCCCGGCAAGCGTTGAAGTATAAATAATGGAAGACCAGCCGATCGTCTGCCAGATTCCACTTCCTATATACAGGCTTCTGAACCATTTGGATTCAGACATGAAATCAATACTTGTTCCAAAGATTGCATTGATCGGTCCCACCGGAGAAAAGAACAGGCGGATCATACCGGCAAGTACGATGGTTGAGATAAAATACGGAAGATAAAAAATCAATTGTGCATTTCTCTTGATCCTTGCACTTCTCACTCGGTTCAGAAGCAGAGCAAGAATGATCGGCGGGAAAAAGCTCCACAGAAGATTGTAGCCGCTCAGTTTCAGCGTATTGACCAGAAGCCTTAAAAACTCCGTAGATGAAAACAACCTTTTAAAGTTGTAAGCCCCGATCCATTTACTGTCAAAGTAGCCCAGAAACGGACTGTATTCCTCAAAAGCAATGATGATTCCAAGCATTGGAAGGTATTTAAAAATCAGTGTCAGTAAAAGTCCCGGCAATAAGAAAATGATATACAGCTGCCAGTTTTTTCGGAAATACTTACCAAACTGGTTCATATAAGCAGATACTGAACCCGTTTTCTCTTTTTTCCTCATATCCCTCTTCCTTTCTCTTTTCACTTGCCTGTAACTGTCCAGTAACCTCACAACGGCCTCTGGATAGCTACATTTGTTCATTCATAAGTTGTTGTTTGTTAAATTCATAATACCATTTTTCTTCGTCTTGTCAATATACTTTTGTGCATTTTGTTTGTTTACATAATTTTTGTTTGTCATTTTTAGTATTTTTTCTCTTCTTTTTTGTTTTTCAGCTTTATCATATTTACATTTGTAAACTTTTGTATTCTTGTTTTTTTACATTTTCCATGCTACAATATTTACAGAAACCCAAATGGTAACTGTTCATTCTCTTCACAGTTATCTCAAATTTACTTTTCAAAAGGATAATCGTTATGGCAAAAACAAAAATATTGGTTCAGGACATTGCCGATGCTTTGAATCTTTCCCGTACAACCGTTTCAAAAGTTCTGAATAACAGCGGATCTGTCTCTCCCCAGACTCGGGAACGGGTCCTCCATAAAGCTGCGGAATTAAATTATAAATGTTATTCCCTGATCCAACCGGTTCTGACAGAAAACCTGGATCTGAAAGAAGCCTTCACAGCCCAGTCCACAGATGCTCCGGAGGAAGAATCAGCTCCTTCCCAACAGTCACAGATTGCTGTCTTTTTCTCCAAGGGAATTGACAAGCAACATATCGGCTTCAATCTTCTCTCGGTTCTTGGACAGGAACTGAGCAGGAAAAATTACTCCATATCCATGTATTTCATCCAGGAAGCAGAATTTCAGTCTCTTCTGCTTCCTCCTACCTTCCATCTGGAACAGACAGCTTCCATCTTCTGCATTGAACTTCTGGATAAATCCTATTCCCGAATGCTCTGCTCCCTTGGAAAGCCCATTCTGTTTTTTGACGCCTACGCCGGTATTTTGGAAGACAACCTCCCTGCTGATGTCCTGTCTACCGAAAGCCAGTTTTGCCTGACCGGTCTTATCAAAAACCTGATCCAAAAATATCATCTGCAGAAAATAGGTTTTTTCGGCTCCTCCCTTCACTGTCTGAGTTTTTTCGAACGCTGGCTTGGTTTCCGCGCCGCCATTCTTTCCTGTGGTCTGGAGTATGATGAAACCTGCAGTATCATTGCAAATGATGACCTCTACTGGGATGACCGCTGGCTTCTGACACAGCTGAAACGAATGGATTCTCTTCCGGAGCTTTTCGTCTGTGCCAATGATTCCCTGGCGTGTCAGCTGATGCGAATCCTTGCATCTCTGAATATCCACTGCCCGAGAGATATCCTGATCACCGGTTTTGACAATTGCCCCATCGCATCCACGAATCAGCCCGGCATTACCACCATTGACCCGCACAGTTCAGATCTTGCCTGGGAGGCAACTTCTCTGATCCTGTCCCGTCTGGAAGAACCGGAGCAGCCCTATCGGAATATCCGTTTACAGTCTTCAGCGATCGAGCGTGATTCTACGCTCCGCCGCTGAGTGATGTAAAGCGGACATTCGCAATCCGCTTCGCTACTTGCTCATGAACGCAGTCGCTTCGCGATCTGCGTTCAAAAAAGGAGCGGTACCGCAGATTTTTCTGTGATACCGCTCCTTTTTATTTATCCCCATACACAGCAAGACAGGCTTCCATACTGCTTACTGCACCATCATTTCCAGAAATTTAATACAGTTTTCCAGGTTCTTGCTGCTGGACATCACCACTGCATAGACCGGGCTGTAATAAACCATATTGTATTTCTCCCAGTTTGGACATTTCTCCAGATCCAGTCTGCCATCATCGGTCATATATTCCTCATATTTGGAATAATCGTCCCCCAGGATTTCCTTCCAGCTCAAAAAAGCTTCCTGTTGCTTGTATTTTTTATAAGTTTCTTCTCCGCAGAACATCATATCTGCTGTTCCGGCTCCCATGACTACCGTCATCTTGACTACTGCATTATAATCATCTCCGGAAAGAAGAGAGGTGTCCACATCCACTACTTCATGCTTGTCCCCGGTTCCTGCATAAGCCAGAAAATCATTCTGTAAAGCTTCCACCTGCTCGTCATGATTATAGTTGGAATCCACCACTGCAATAGAGAGCAAAGATTTCAACTGTGAATTCTGAAACATCTGCACACCAATGGAAATGATCACACAGGCAATGATGATCCCCGCAAACACACCCTTATAATATTCCCAGATATATGCGGCTTTCTGTTTGAAAGTCATGCTCTTCAGCTTTTTCAGCTCATTCTGTCTTTTTTCCTTCCGGGTCATATCTGATTCGTACCGCTTTTCCATGCTATCCTCCTCAAAAACATATATGGTTACTATCTTACGTTTTTTAGTTAAACAGAATTTAAACTTCACGGGCCCGAATCTAAAAAAAGTGTGAATTTCTGTGATATTTTTGACCAGCCTTCCTCTCTGTGGTAAGATACTGTTATTGTAACTATTCAGCCGCAGTGTTCCGTAATTCTCTTTTCAAGGAGGTCCCATGTTCCAGATTCTGATCGTTGACGATGATAAAAATTTAAAGCGGGCGCTCTCGCTCCTCCTCACGGATTCCGGCTACCGGACCTTTTCCGCCGGTTCCGCCAGGGAGGCGCTCCATACCCTGGAAAAATGCCGCATCGACCTCATGGTGCTGGAGGCAGCCCTTCCCGGCATGGATGGTCTCGCTCTCACCAAACTCCTTCGGGACTGCAAAAATGACCTCCCCATCCTCATGCTTTCCTCCAGAAAGCAGCCCGCCGACATTAAGAAGGGCTTCCTCGCCGGCGTGGATGATTATGTCACGAAACCCTTCGATTCCGAGGAACTTACCCTTCGGATCAAAGCCCTTCTCCGCCGGGCAAAGATCGTCTCCGAGCACCAGCTGGTCATCGGAAAAACCACCCTAGACTACGACACCTTCTCCGTCATCACCGACAGCCGGGAGCAAATCCTGCCCCAGAAGGAATTTTGCCTGCTCTACAAGCTCCTATCCTACCCCAACCAGGTATTTACCCGCCTGCAGCTCATGGATGACATCTGGGGCCCCTCCTCCGAGTCCACCCCCGCCACCGTCAGCGTCCACATCAACCGCCTCCGAAACCGCTTCCGCAATGCAGAAGACTTCTCCATCGTCACCATCCGCGGCCTCGGCTATAAGGCACAGATAAAGAAATCCCCCGCCATTTAGCGGGGGAAATTTTTTTACTTAATAAACCTTAATCTCTTTAATAAATGCCTCATCTCTCGCCGCAGTCACCTGTACTTTCAGCCTGGAGATGGTCTCGTCGGAATCGTTGATCAGCGGATTCTGGAGAGCGAAGGGGTCCTGAAGCTGGCAGATCTTTTTGTGCCCGATGCAGGTACCCTGGTAGAGAGGATACTGGCTGCCGCTCTGGAACTCTGCCACGATACGGAAGCTCTCGATTCTCTGTCCTTTTTCGATATCCTCTTTGAGGACTACATATTTCAGTTCTTTGGCCGGGCAGTCCAGTGTGATGGTGTATACCGGCTGAGTCTTGGGCTCGTCTGTCTTTTTCTCGATCGTTGCCGGAAGCTCTTTTCCAAACTCTTTCTGGATCAGCTCACCCAGCTCTTTCAGTCTTGCCACATCGCGCTCATCAATCAGGCCTTCTGTTGTCGGCGGCAGATTCAGATGCATGCAGGAGTTTGCTCCTATACTGGTCAGATATGTATGGTAAAGACGCTCCAGAGAATGGGGCTCCTCATTTTTGTGCCAGAACCAGCCCGGGCGGATGGACATGTTGATCTCGGCCGGTGTGAAGGTCAGTCCTTTGGAATAAAGGATGTTCGGCATGGTTCCCAGCTCCTGCTCGGTGTTGTAAAGGTAGGAAAGGCTTCCCTCCTCTGCCATCGGGCCCGGGCCGGTCTGAACATCGCTGTAGAAACAAAGCTCAGAGGGGATAACGGACCATTCAGCGTGGCGGGCAACACCTGCCTCGTTTCCGCACCAGCGGATATCCGGTCCAAAGTCATTGAAAATTACAGCGTTCGGCTGATATTTGTGGATCAGCTCGATATAACGCGGGAAATCATATACCTGTTTCTTTCCGTTGGGGCCTTCGCCGCAGGCATTATCAAACCATACATAGAAGATATCGCCGTACCCGGTCAGAAGCTCGGTCAGCTGATTGCAGAAATAATCATTGTACTCCGGAGTTCCATAATATTTTGAGTTTCTGTCCCAGGGAGAAAGGTAGAAACCAAATTTGATACCGCCGCGGCGGCAGGCTTCTGCTGCCTCTTTTACGACGTCACCCTTGAAGGGGCTGTTTTTTACGGAATGCTCTGTGTATTTGGAGGGCCACAGGCAGAAACCGTCATGATGCTTTGCGGTCAGTACCATTCCCTTCATTCCTGCTGCTTTGATGGCCTCCACCCACTGATCACAGTTCAGTTTGGTGGGGTTGAAAATGGATTCCGGCTCGTTGCCCTGGCCCCATTCTCTGTCTGTAAATGTGTTCGGTCCAAAATGGATGAATGCATAAGATTCCAGTTCAAACCAGTCCAGCTGCTTCTTGGACGGCTTTACCTGAGCTGCCTCTTTTAAAAACTTCACCATTGTTGTTGCTCCTCCTTAAATTATACGTTTTCGCTCGCGGGAATCAACCCTTTACAGCGCCTACCATAATACCCTTTACAAAATATTTCTGCATGAAGGGGTAAACCATGAAGATCGGCAGAGAGGCCAGAACCGTGATGGTCATCCGGATTCCCTTCGGAGAGATGGAATTGGATACCAGCTGATTCATACCTGCTGCATTTGTGGTGTTCTTGATCTGGTTTGCCAGTCTCTGCACTTCATTGAGGTAATTATAAAGCAAATACTGTAAGGTCGTCAACGAATCATTTCCTCTGGTGTAAATATGGTTGTCGAACCAGGAGTTCCACTGGCCAACTGCCACGAAAACGGCTACGGTCGCAATGATCGGTTTAGACAGGGGCAGGATCAGATAGGATAGGACCCTTCGGCCCGCCTCATTTGTGATGAATCTATTTTACCGGAAAAATGACGGATTCTGAATGATATTTCTTGCCAGTTACTTGTCATATTTTATGTTTTTTTAATGGTTTGATTATTTTTTAGACTTATTTTTAGATTTTTATTATAGGAATCGCAAAATAAGTCAGGTATTTTCCGTGATTTTGTATAATAAAATAGCAGAAGCACCTTTTTCTCAGGATACTTCTGCCACTTCTTAATCTTTATATTTTTCACGGTTTACCAGCATTTCCCGGTACGCCGCCTGCATGAGCCAGGACGCAGGCTTTAAATACGGCCTGAAATGTCCCGGCAGTACTGCTTTGCTTTCGACCTTCATCATCTTTCTTACTGCGGAGAGATATTCTTTATAGGAATATCCCGGGTCCACCCGGATTCCCGGCCGCGCACTGCCGTCCTCTTCCCCTGCCTGCATAAAATCCCCGGTAAAAAGAACTTTTTCCCCTTTGCCGACAAGTTCATAACACATGCTTCCCGCCGTATGCCCTGGTGTATGAAAACAGATCAGTTCACAGGGATCACTCAGCGAAATTTTTTCCCCATCCTTAAGCCGCTCCACTTTCTGACAGACTGGAAATTTTTTCCCGTATGCAAAAGCTATGGTATGTTCATCTCCATTTTCTATACTGGCAGCATCCGCTTCTCCGGCCCAGATACGCGCCCCGTTTTTTTCAAACCAAAAGGCATTCCCCGCATGGTCAAAATGAGCATGTGTCAGAAACACATCTGAGATTCGTCTCTTCTCCAGCCCCCAGATTTTCATAATTTCCTGTATCTGTCTTCGATCCGTTTCATCCAGCCCCGTATCAATCAGAACCATCCGGTTTTCTTCCGGGAAATCAATCCCGTAAACATTCTGATGAAGCTGGAAAGGAAAGCCCGAAAGCAGGTAGATATCTGGAAAAATCATCATAATCTCACCCCTTTACAGCCCCTGAAGCCAGACCTTCCGTGATCTGTTTTGAAAATATCATGAAAATAATCATAATTGGAAGGATTCCGACGACTACCGCCAGGATTCTCGCTCCATAATCTGCCACAAACATATTTCCTATGGAAGCAATGACCAGCGGAATGGTAAACATTTTCGGATCATTAATCATAATCATTGGAAGCAGATAGCTGTTCCAGGATTGAAGGAAAGCAATAATCGACAGCGTAAACAGCGCCGGCTTCACAATTGGAAGAACCATTTTCAAAAAAATCCCCATATCTGTACAGCCATCCAGCCAGCTGCTCTCCATCAGCTCATAAGGAAAGGCATCGCCGATATACTGCGTCATCCAGAACACTCCAAATGCATTTGCAATATTTGGCAGGATCAATGGAAGAAAGGTTTTTGATAAATGCAGCACTCTCATTTCCCATACATAGGCTACCAGACCCACCTCCATCGGCACCATCATGGTCAGGATTACCATCTGAAGCAGCATTTTTTTATGCTTAAATTCATATTTTGCAAATCCAAAACCCGCCATAGCTCCGAAAAATACCGTTAAAAACGTGCTGGACAGAGCAACAACCAGACTGTTTAACAGGGAACGGAAATAGTCTGCATCCAGAATTGTCTGAAAATTGTTTCTTAAGGCTTTTCCTATCCGGAAAATATCTCCTGCAAAAATCATCTGGTTGTCCTGGGTTGCCATAAAAAACATCAGAACAAAGGGAATCATACTGATCGTTGCTGCTGCGATCACAAACAGATTGATCAAAATACGAACTGCTTTTCCTCTCTGCATCTTCAGGTCTCCTCTCTGTTGACAATTCGGAAATAAACCATCGTAAATATGAGAATGATCACAAACATCAAATATCCGGTAGCAGCTCCATAACCGCTCTGGCCCGCCTTAAAGGCCGTATCCAGAAACTTCATATTCATTGTCTGGGCCACACTGTTTACGCCGCCCTTATAATCGCCAAACAGCATCAGAGGTTCTTCAAAAATCTTGAGACAGCCAATCATTCCGTTGGTGATCTGAAAAATCAAAATCGGTTTTAACATAGGAAGGATCACATAAATGATCGCTTTGGGCGTTGAAGCGCCATCCACCTTTGCCGCCTCATAGATATCCTTTGAAATACTCTGCAAACCCGCCAGATAAATGACCGCCGTATATCCCACATAGCGCCAGATCGTGACCATGGCCACCAGCGGCTTTGAAAAAGCCGCTGTATGAAGCCAGTTCACATTCTTATCAATGAGACCTATTCCTTTCAGGAAAAGATTTACCGCACCGAAATTCTGATCAAACAGGGTTGCAAAAATCAGTCCAATCGCGATCGGAGCTGTAATATAAGGCAGAAACATCGTATTCCGGATATAACCTTTTCCAATTTTTATAATTCCATAATTCATAAGAAGCGCAAGGATCAGGCCAAGGCTCTGAATCGGGATCATAGCCTCCAGCACAATCATAAAGCTGTTAAAGACAGACCGATAAAACGCTTTATCCTGCAGAAGAGCCACATAATTATCGAATCCTATAAACTCCATCGGGCCAAAACCCTTCCACTTAGTCAGACTGATGTAAAAGCTGAATAAAATCGGAAAAAGATTAAAAATTCCATAGATTATGAAAAAAGGCGCAATGAACAAAAACGGCCAGTTGATACGTTTTTTCATTCTCTATTTCCTCCGCTCTTATTTTTCATACTCAGGATTGGAGGAAATAATATCCTCTTCCACTTTTTCTGCGATTTCATCTGCCGTTCCTTCCAGTGACTGTGCAAAAAACGTCATACTGTTGTAAAACAGCGCATCATCCGCGATCGGACGCAGTACGGTCATCTCGTCCATCTCTTTCAGATACAGTTCCGTTACATTCTCACCGCCAAAAAACTCATTCGGCTTATTCAGATAATCGTCCTCATATGCGGATTTAACTCCCGGATAAAAATGAATCAGATCATATTTATTCTGAGCTCCTTCTTTAGAAAGCTCATATTTCATCCAGGCTGCCACTGCATCCTTATTTTCACTCTGGTTATACATTCCCCACCAGATGCCGCCCCAGTTGTATGCGCCTCCGGGAACTTCTGCTACGCCCCAGTTGCCGCTGCCTTCCGGATCATTCGGCTCAATCACATAGCTTTGGAACCAACAGGAGCCCGGATAGCAAAATACATTTCCCTGACCAAAAGACGCATTCCATGCAGGAGTCCAGACATCCAAACCAGCATCGATCTCTGCTTCTTTTAATTTCAGCATCAGCTCAATAGTATCTGTAAAATTCTCCTGTACCATCAGCTTGTTCTCGTCACGCCAGCGCAAACCGGTCTGGTTGACAAGCGGCTGTACCAAAGTGTCAATTCCAGGAATCATATTTACTGCACCGTCAGATGCTTCCTTTATCTTTTTTCCGGTCGCTATAAAGGAATCCCAGTCGCTGACCATCGCACTGATCTCATCCGGATCGTCTGTTCCGAGATATTCTTTTGCCAGATCTCTGCGATAATAGAGACCTCCCGGCGCAGCGGTATTGGGAATGCCGATAAAGGTTCCATTGTCATCTGTTCCGATATCTGCCAAGTAGGGAATCAGAAGATCTTTGTCGATTTCGTGCTGTTCCAGATCCTCGGAAATTCCCATATCATAGAACTTTCCGACATTATTAATCTCCATAGCAAGAATATCCGGCACATCACTTCCGCTCGTGAGAGCAGCCTGCAGCTTCTGCATATAATCATCAGCGGAAGCCACCGTAACAAAATCAAAGGTCACATTCGGATAAATATCATTCATCTTCTGCACCATGTCGAAAAAGTTTGGGTCCCAGCTCCAGAAAAGAATATTTCCCGTAACCTCTTCCGGCGCCTTTCCATTGACGTAATAATACTCGCTGTCGTTGGTTTCCTCCGCTCCTGCTGCACAGGGCACTGCCAGAGACAGTACCATCATTCCGGCCAGTAACATCGCTGCTCTTTTTTTCATACTTAAAGCCCTCCTTTAATTTTTCTGATGAGCCAAGTATAACATTCTGCCAAAATCTTTCTATCGTCCGTTGTTATGATTTATTGCAATTTATTATCTTTCAGCTGATAAGGGCTGATTCCGTTCATTTTCTTGAATATCTTGTTAAAATACTGCGCGCTTCCAAAGCCACACAATTCAGCAATCGTATAAATCTTCAAATTACTGTTGAGAAGAAGCTCCTTCGCTTTTCCCAGCCGATATTCCACCAGATAATCGCTGATATTTTTCCCGGTCTCTTTCTTAAAAATCTGGCTTAAATAAACACGGCTGACTCCTGCATATTCTGCAATATCCTCCAGGCAGATTTGCCTTGCATAATTATTTCTGATAAATTCTATTGCTGAAATTACCTTCGCACTGCAGGCAAGGTATTCTTCCCCTCCTTGTGTCAGATCTTTTGCTTCTTTTACTGCCTCTCTGAGATCTTCCCATCTGCAAAACATCCGGCAGGTCACACCTGTCAGCCATCCGATTTCTTTTTCTTGTTTTCTCCTGTAAAAATCAGTCATAATTTTTTTAATAGCTGTTTTCATCTCGGAAACACTGGTTTTATCCGGAGAGGTTAACAGTAAATATAGTTCTCTGTTTTTCATGGATGACAAATACCAATGCCATTCTTCCATTTTATTTACATTTTTATCCAGATCTGTTTGAAAATTTTCGATAAATTTTTCTTTCTCCGTATCCGTAGGCTGCTTTTGCATACGGATACATACCACCATATAGTGTGAATGCAATGCCGGCAGGATTCCTGTCTCTACATATCCTCTGATTTTTTCTCTGCTTAGTGTATCGGAAATCAGTTTTTCAAAAACATTTTCTTTCAGAAGATTCAGGCTTTCCATGCGATTTTCTTCTTTTTGGATTCGTTTTTCTATGCGCCTGAGCAGTTCTTTTAGATCTTCATCCTCAAACGTGTGTTTTAACAGATAATCTGCTGCCCCACAGCGCATAGCCTCCCGCACATAATCAAAATCTTCGTAACAGGTCAGCATCACGATTTCACAGCCCAGTTCCAGAGCCTGAATCTCCCGCACCATCGTAAGACCGCTCATCACCGGCATTTTGATATCCACAAAAATCAAATCCGGCCGCAGCTGAACTGCCTTTTCCAGTCCATCCTTTCCATTTGCAGCTTCTCCACAGATGCTATAACCATATTCCTCCCACACAATACTTTCTTTCAGCATTCTCCTTGCCAAAAGTTCATCGTCTACAATCAATACTTTCCGCATGTTCTCATTCTTCCCTTCTCATCGGAATGTAAAATTCCACCCGCGTTCCCGGATTTTCCTCTTCCAGTCGAACTCCCGCCTCCGTTTCACCATAATAGATCCGAATACGGTAATTAATATTTTCAAGGCCTATATTTTTCAGTCTGCTGATTTCCTGATTCCCCTCTTCTGAAAAAACAGCCATTTTTAACCTTTCATTTATTTCTTCCATCTGTTCTTTTTCTATTCCAACTCCATCATCTCTGATCTGAATTTCAATCCCGGCTCCGCTTCTATGCACCTTTACTTCAATTTTTCCATTTCCTTTTGGCAAAATTCCATGAAATAAAGCATTTTCCACGGCCGGCTGAATGGAAAAGCGCGGAATCAGACAGTCGCCCAGTTCTTCTTCCATTTCCATCGTTACCTCTGCAATATCTCCGTAACGCATTTTTTGAATGGCAAGATACTGTTCCGTCAGCTCCAGCTCCTGGCGAATGCAAATAAATTTTTCAGAACTTAAACTTGCCTTTGAAAGCTGAATCAACGCCGCCGTTATTTCCCGGATCTCCGGCGCTTTGTAAATTTTCGCAAAATATCGGATAGAATTTAAGGTATTATACAGAAAATGCGGGTTGATCTGGGCCTGCAATGCATAAAGCTCCGCATTTCTCTGGGTCTGCTCCTTTTCTACAATTTCCTGAAGCAAAGCTTTTATTTTTACAACCATCAGATTATAACCATGAATAACCCTTGAAAATTCATCCTTCTGGTTATACTCAATTTTCGTATCAAAATTTCCCTGTTCCACGGTTTTCATCGATTCCGTCAAAAGGTTCAAGGGCTGATAGACCGAGTGAATAATCTTCCGGCTGACCAGAACAATCACCGCAAGACAGAAGATAAGGACGGCAAAGGAAAGCCACATCTGGCTGATAATAGATCTTATAAATTCTCCTCGCGGAATCTGGGCTGACAGAGTCCAGCCTGTCACCTGAGACTGTTCCGAAATAGTGACATACTCACTGCTACTCTTTCTGCTGCCGTTTTCCCACTGTACGTCTTTTCCGGACTTGTTTAAAAGCACCTCACCATTTTCATTTAACAGAATCATTCTGCCATCCAGTGGAAGTGCATAATCCCCCACCGCCTCTTCCAAAACCTTGCAGTCTATATCTGCTACAATCGTCCCCAACGGTTCCGTTCGGTCATTGTACGCATAAATCAATTTCGCCACAGAAAAAACTTTTGCAGTTCCAGAAACATAGCCCGCCTTATGAAGCGGCGAAATATTTAAAATTTTTCCATTTTTGGTAATATTCAAAAATTTATCTACCTGTTCTCCTCTGAGTTCCGGGGTAATGATCTTCTGATTTTTATCCATAAGGTAGACTTTCGTGATATAAGGTCGAGTTGAAGCATACTGTGCGACCACTTTATTCAGTTCCCGTCCAAGGATTTTTCCGTCCAGATCATCCTTGATCTCCTGTTGAAGAATATTTTGCGTCCGCTCATCCGCCATAATGGATGAGCACACATTTGAGGTATCCTGAAAATAGTAATCCATGTTTTTAACACTGAGATTCAGCAGTTCCTTGACTGACGCTGTCATATTTTTCTCCAGCTGTCGGTAAGCCTGCCATCCATTGATCAATTCTGTCAAAGTAAAGATCACAACCATGACACAGGAAAAATATAGAATCATCTGTTTACGAATGGACATTTTTTCTCCTCCTTTTTCCTTAGATTACCACAGTTGCCCGTTTTTTCAATAGAAAAAGAACAGTGGCCCATCTTCCGACACACCTCTGTTCTTCTCTTAAAGCTAAAAACAAATATACACCAATACCCCTCGCTCCGGGCTGCTTTCCAGCCAGATATCGCCCTTTTCTCCATACAGGAGGTTCAGACGCTTCCGGATATTGCAAAGACCGATGCTCTCATTATCCGGCGTTCCTTCAGCAATCTTCCGGTTGACCACTGCCACTTTCTCCGCTTCCAGAAAGGAGCCGGTATTCTGCACCTCAATGGCAAAACGCTCCGTCTTCCGGATCCGAAGGTAAATATGCCTGATCTCCGCGGAGCTGCTTCCGTGAACGAAACAATTCTCCATCACCGGCTGAATGATAAACCGCGGAAAATCCTCGTCCTGGATTCCGTCATCACACTGTAAATGGTATTCCATCTCGTTTCCATATCGAATCCGCATCATCTTGATATAATTCTCCAGGAAATCCAGCTCGTCGCTGAGCTTCCAGGTAAAGCTCGGATTCCTCAAGATCGGCATAATGACCTTACAGAGAATGACCAGCGAATCCGCCACCTTCGTATTATTCGTCATCATCGCCATCCAGCGGATGGAATTTAAAGAATTATAGAGAAAGTGCAGATTGATCTGATACTGGAGCGCCAGAAGTTCTTCTCTGGCCTTCTCCTGCTCCGGCCAGCCCACCTTCTCGGGATTTTCGATATCCAGCTGCTCCTTTCCCACCATCTCCATCTGATCCATCAGAATCTGGATCGGCCTTGTATACTTCTGGTTCCGATCAGACAGAAAAAGAGCACGGCAAGAGAGGCAATTCCACACAGAAGAAAACCTGTTTTCTTAATTCCTCTGGCTTCCCGAAGATATTCATCCTTGGGAATCATATTTACCAGTTTCCAGTTATGATAAGAGAGATCATATTCGATGTTCTGTTCCTCTTCTTTGGGCTGATAAATAGTTTCCAGATACTCGGAATCCGTCGAGGAAATGATCTTGCCGTTTTCGTCCATCAGCGCTGCCCGGCTACCATTATAGGAAACCATGCCATAACTCTGGCTGACCTTTTTTTCATCCAGGGCCACACAGAGATAGCTGTCCTCCTCCGTTTTTTCCGCCTCTCTCAGAGCCACAATCCCCAGAAGAACCGGTCGGTTGACCATACAGTAAAAGGCCTTTGTCATTCCCACATCCAGACTCTCTCCGGATACCCATTTTACAAAAGGATAGCTTTCCTTACATTCTTCCAGAATGTCTCTCGTCTTTTCGTCTATTTTCATGACACCGGTACGGCTCTTTTTTTCCACCGTAGAAACCACATTCCGGCCGTCGCCGCTCAAAATAGCAAAACCATAAATATTCGTATCCGCATACATCATCTGATCGAATTTCTGGACAATGGCCTGCACCGCCACCGACCTTTGAACGGTAGTCTTATAGGTGTTTGCCGAATATTCCCAGGCCAGTTCACTATTTCCAAACTGGGACAGATTAAGGAAAGAAAGTTTTCGTTCTTTTGACGGATATCCCCTCATAAAATAAAGCAAAACGCCCTATGGAGCTTCTATGATACATACCCCAAAATTTTTTCATCCTCGTTCTGCCAAATCTTCTTTCCAGGCAGCTTTTCATCGCCCTCACCTTCCGAACTCTGAGAAAATTTCCGCCCTTTTCTATTCTTTCTCCCTGAAAAAAATCCTCCGCACAACAGGAATCCTGGCGGTGGCCTTTGTCTTCGGATCCCTGGCCTCACGGGTCACAAGTCATTTTCTGCCGGCTTCCTCTGATGCTGTCTCGGAGCAGGAACTCTACTTTGGCAGCGCCACTCCCCGCTCTGAGCCAGGGGCTTCTGCCGGGCTTTCCGCAGACCTTACTTCTCAGGAAAATGTTTCCCTCAGCTTTTCCGTGGCTGACACCGATCCTGCCACCCTGGACGGTCTTCTTCTGCCCAGTTCGAACTGGGGCTTAAGTTTTCCCAATGAAGGGCAGCGTCCCACCGGAAATGCCTCCATCGAGGAGTTGAACGCCTACAACGCCCACTATGCCTCCAACACCGATGAAAAAGTCATCTTTCTCACCTTCGATGCCGGTTACGAAAACGGCAACACGCCAGCCATCCTGGAGGCCCTGAAGAAACATCAGGTTCCGGCCACCTTTTTTGTGGTAGGAAATTTTCTTTCTACCAGTCCCGACCTCGTAAAGCAGATGCTCGCCGACGGCCATACCGTGGGCAATCACACCTGGTCCCATCCGGATATGTCCAAAATCTCCACTCAGGAGGCCTTCTCGAAGGAATTAAGCCAGGTAGAGGATCTCTACAGGGAAATTACCGGCCAGGAGATGACGCGCTATTACAGGCCCCCTCAGGGCATATACAGCCAGCCTAATCTCCAGATGGCAAAGGATCTCGGCTACGAAACTTTCTTCTGGAGCCTCGCCTATGTAGACTGGTACCAAGATAACCAGCCCACCAAAGAGCAGGCCTTCGACAAGCTCCTGACACGAATCCATCCCGGAGCCATCGTTCTCCTTCACAGCACCTCCTCCACCAACGCCCAGATTCTCGATGAACTTCTGACGCGCTGGGAAGAGATGGGCTATACCTTCAAACCGCTGTCTGAGGTTGTCTCCTGATTAACAGTCGTCAAATGCACCAGCACAGGTGTGTATATTTTCCTCGTCTCCATAATAAAAAAACAGAGATCTGTATTTTTACAGGTCTCTGTCATAAAAGTGAGGCATCGGGGATTCGAACCCCGGACAACTTGATTAAAAGTCAAGTG